>RCNI01001393.1_pt1 | contig 13013 bp, 12 predicted proteins | sample 2041151 | NCBI WGS metagenome assembly RCNI01 (sample SAMN09708214, study PRJNA481090) | feces metagenome | isolation source: feces | place: Antarctica: Albino Rookery | reverse complement strand
GCAACGGGAATTGCGGCTGGATATGCGACGAATATGCCACCGCATAATTTAAATGAAGTGGTAGATGCGACGATTTATCGTTTGAACAATCCAAGTTGTACGTTGGATGAGTTGATGGATATTATTCAAGGTCCTGACTTTCCAACAGGTGGAATTGTACAAGGCATTAAGGGAATCAAAGATGCCTTTGCGACTGGGAAAGGACGTGTTGTCGTTCGTGCAAGAGCGCATATTCAACAGGAAAAGAGTTGTCAACAGATTGTCATAACGGAGATTCCATATGAAGTGATTAAGAGTGACTTAGTTAAGAAGATGGATGATATCCGCATTGGCAAAGAGGTTGATGGTGTTTTAGATGTACGCGATGAATCGGACCGTGATGGGTTGAAGATTGTTGTGGATGTGAAAAAAGATGCCGATGCGAATATGTTACTGGATTATTTCTATAAGAATACGGATTTGCAGGTGTATTACAATTACAACAATGTAGCGATTATTGACCAAAGACCGGTACAGGTTGGTTTAGATGGGCTATTGGATGCGTTTATTAACTTTAGAATTGAAGTTGTGACACGTCGTAGTCAGTTTGAATTAAACCGCATGGAGGCAAGATGTCATATCATTGAAGGGTTGATGAAGGCTGTTTCAATCATTGATGAAGTGATTGCGACGATTCGTAATTCGAAGAATAAAGCGGATGCGAAAGCAAACTTGATGGAACAATTTGGGTTTGATGACATTCAGGCCGAAGCGATTGTGCAGTTGCGTTTGTATCGTTTGACAAATACCGACATTGTGAGTTTGAAAGAAGAGTTTGCGGAGCTTGCAAGTAAGATTGAGGAGTTGCATGCGATTTTGGAAAATGAATCGGTGATGCGTGCACTTATGATCAAAGAGTTGAAGGCGGTTAAGAAGGAATTTGGTAGTGAACGTCGTTCAATGATTGAAGATGAAGTATCCGAGATTCAAATTGATAAAGCTAACTTGATTAGTGTTGAAACGGTTATGGCTACGATTTCTCGTGATGGCTATATTAAGAGATGTTCACTTCGTTCCTATGGGGCATGTGAAGGTCAAATGACAGGTCTAAAAGAAGGCGATGAGTTGATTGGTTGTATCGAATGTGAAACAACCGATACCTTGTTGTTGTTTACGAGCATGGGAAATTATGCCTATGTTCCGGTGTATCAGATTGATGATTACAAGTGGAAAGATCTTGGGTCTCATTTGAATAAGATTGCAAAGATTGATCCAGAAGATAAGATTATCAATGCGATTCTTGTGAAGGATTTCAATACGAATGCCTATATTACAACCGTATCAAGTGATGCACAGATTAAGAGAAGTTTGGTTGCAGACTTTGTGATTCAACGTAACTCTAAGGTTTCTAGTGCGATGAAGCTTGGAAAGAATGAAACGATGGTAAAGGCCTTTATGTCCTATGAAGGTCAACAACTTGTGCTTGTAAGTCGTGATGGTGTTGCTTGTCGCTATCCTGTGGATGAAGTTTCCGTTATGGGTGTTAAGACGAAGGGTGTTAAGGCGCAGAATATTGGAAAGTTTGACGTGTTTGCGAGTGCTTGTTCGGTGTATACGGAAGCGGAAGAATTGTTGTTTATTACGGCAAATGGTGGTATGAAACGGATACGAATTGACGATATCCCATTCACAAAACGGCCAGCAAAGGGTAATATGATTTGTAAGAAGATCAAATCCAATCCTTCGGTTGTGATTGACGTTGTGCCAATTCGGGCAAGTGATGAAGTTGTGTTCTATGATCCAAGTTTACATACAATGAAGGGGAGCGAAGTTCCATTTAAACCAACGACAACGGGATTCTCAAATCCAGTTGATTTAGATAAAGGTTGGTATCGAGAAAAAGGCATTGAAGAATGTTTACTGAAGGATCCTAGTAGTCAAGTTGGCGATACGTTCAATGACGAAGAGGTTGTGGAAGTAGAAAGGCTGTCGTTATTTGATTTAGACAGTGAGGGTGAATTACTATGAGTCAATGTATAGGTTGTGGTGTACATCTTCAAAGTGAAGACAAGGACAAAGTCGGGTATACACCAAAGGCAAACAGTGAGTATTGCCAAAGATGTTTCCGGTTGATGCATTATGATGACTTAACGGTTTCGATGCGTACGGGAATTGATCCAGATATGGTTATTCAAGAGATTGAAAAGATGGATGCTTTGGTGTTATGGGTTGTCGACTTGTTTGACTTTGAAGCAGGTATGATTCCAGGTATTGGAAGAAAGTTGATGGGTAAGGATATTATCATGGTTTGTGCAAAACGTGATATCTTGCCAAGTGAATTGAATCATGAAAAGATTGCACGCTTTGTGTTTAGTCGTTTGAAGGAGTACGGAGTTGAGATTAAGGGATTGATTTTGACTTCAAAGCTTCATAAAGATGGCATTGATGAAGTGAAGAATGCGGTCAATATGTTGTATAAGAATCGTCCGGTTGTTGTGATGGGTAGAGCGAATTCTGGAAAGTCGACGTTGTTGAATAATTTGATGGGCAAAGAAATGCTTACGATGTCTCGCTATCCTGGTACGACGATTGAGTTCAATGAAATGGAGATTGATGGAATTACATACATTGATACACCTGGGATTGAAATTGAACGTAGTATGTTGATGTGTGTGGAAGAAAAGGAATTACGTAATATTCTTCCAGCAAGAACGATTAAGACGAAGATTTATCAGATTAATAAGGATCAAAGCTTTGCGATTGGTGGGCTTGCACGGATTGATTTGTATGGTTGTGACCATGCAAGTATTACGTTCTATATTGGTGAACGGTTGTACTTACATCGTTCTAAGGCAAGTGCTGCGGATGATTTGTGGCGTAAGCATTATGGGGAGTTGTTTGTCCCTACGCCAATTGAGCAAACATTTGTGACAAGTACGATTCGGAAAGACAAAGATAAGATGGATATTGTGATTGATGGCTTAGGCTGGGCTTGTATCAGTGGGCAAATTGGAACGGTATCCGTCAAGGCACCAAAGGGTGTCAATGTAACATTCAGAAAGGCGATTATTTAATGTTAACAGGGAAACAAAAAAGATATTTAAGATCTCTTGCGGAGCAATCTCCGGCGATCTTCCAGATTGGAAAAGATGGGTTGAGTGATAATTTGATTATCACGGTCGACAATGCGCTTCGTAAAAGAGAGTTGGTAAAGGTGAAGGTATTGAAGAATTCACCGTATGATTTAGAAGAGCTTGCGTTTGATCTTGCAATGAATACACGTAGTGAATTGGTTCAGATTATTGGTCGTACCTTCCTACTATATAAGGAAGCGGAACAACCAAAGATTAAACTACCACGCTAATGGTTGTAGTAAAGGCACCGTTTGATCCAATTACCCAAGAAGAATTGGATCATGCAAAACGGATTGCAAGAAGGGATGGGTCTTGTTCGCTTATGGTCGAAGAAGATGGCATCCTTCCGTATGCAAAGCGTGTAGAGCTTGTAAGAAAGGCAATTCAACCATTCAATAAGATTTGTCTTGTGGAAGAAACGATGGATGAAGTTGTGAGTGAATCTTGGTTTTATGAGTCGGAAGCAATCGTTCGAAAAGGTTACTTCTATAAGGCTGCACAAGGGATTCGCAAAGAACTAGCCATTGAGGGGTTATACTTGCTTGAGGTTGTAAAGGCAAGGTGTAATCCAAGACGGGCAAGTCATAGTGTAGCGGTCGCAAATGTTTGTAAAGAGTTAGCTTATGCACATGGGTTGGATTGTCGAAGAGCGTATATTGCTGGTATGTTACATGATCTTACGAAGAATGTGAGTGATGAAGAAAATGCTCATATTCTATCTGTTTATGATCCTTCCTTATTAGAATTATCGAATAAGGTGTGGCATAGTTTTACATGTCCGATTGTTTTAAAACAAGATTTAGGGATCTCTGATGAGAAGGTGTTGAATGCGATTTATCACCATACCCTTGGGACGAGTTTTGAACCATATGCAATGATTTTGTATATTGCGGATAAGTGTGAACCAACACGTGGGTACGATAGTTCCTATGAGTTGAGTCTTAGTAAGAAGGATTTAAAGCGTGGCTTCTTGTATGTGCAAGAAGAGGCGAAAAAGTATATACAAAAGCAAGGAAAAGGCATCGTTTGATGTCTTTTCTTTTGTTCGGTGTTAGAATGAAAGAAAAGAATGGAGATGTGACATGGATCGAGTGTATCTTGTGCGTATGATGTTGCCACAAAGGGTGGTATTAGCGATATCGTGTAATGGTTGTTCGTATCTAGCAGGGGATGTTGTGAAGTTGCTAGAAGGAAAGCGTGAAAGACCTTGTTATGGGATCGTTCAGGGTGTTGCGGATGAAATGGATTTAGAGAATCTAGGGCTTGATGAAAGCGTGATGTCTTCCATTATTGGGTATGAAGCGAGTTCTGTGGAAGAATTCTTTGAAGGGGATTTGGAAGTAAAGGCACAGATCCTTTATGATGAAGAGTCAATGGATGCTAGTTTCTTTCAAGATATGGACTTGGATTGGTTTTTAGAGTGGGATTCTTATCTTTGTAAGGAACATCTTTTGATGAAGAAAGTAAATGAAGAAGACTATGAACCGTATGAGATTGCGGATATGCAGGAAACGATGAGGCAGGCGAAGCGATTCTTTAAAAAGAAGAATTATGCGAAGACGATTTATCACTTGTTTGGTTGTTTTATGTTAGCGAGTGATCATTCGGAAGAGTATTATCAGTTCGTGGTGGATTGTTGTAATGTCATTGAAAAGACGCATCCTTGTTGTGAGATTGACTACATGCTTGGGATTTTAGAGTTTGATGGGGTTGTAGTTGATCAAGATCTTACGTCTTCGTTTAGACGTTTGAAACGAGCTCTTGCTGGTGGAATTTATGAAGCTGGATATCCATTAGGGCTTATGTATTACTATGGGAAGTGTGTGAAGAAAAGTTATCGAATGGCGTATCAATGTTTTGCAAAAGCAGCGGAGGTAGAGCATCTACTTGCGCGTTTGAAGCTTGCGGATATGCGGTTCTTTGGGCAATATGTGGAGAAAGATTTGCAGGCAGCATTGATTGAGTATACGGAAATTGCAACGACGTATCGGGAAGAGGGAAAATGTTTCCAAATATGGAAGGTGATGATTCGACTTGCTTGGTGTTCGATGATGTTTCAAGGGGATGATGAAGATCTTACGATGGCGTTATCTGCCTTTACGATTGCACGATCTAGTTTGTATGAGGAATGTTATTTTAACGAAGTGTATGAAAGATGGATTGATCTTGCGAAGATGTATCATGAACAGCTATTAGATGATGTTGATAACATTATGGTGTTTGAAATGGTTGAGGTGAGGGCTTAATTATGATGTATACATATTGTTTGGTAGATTTGCTTGACTCGACGAAGAGTTCGTATTTTCTTAGTGGCGATGAACATGGGGAATTGCCTGTAGAGATTCGTAATATTGTCGCAATTCGCCATCAAGGAGAGCTTTTGCAAGGGGTTGTTCGCGAGATTGTGCAATATGAAAAAGAAGTAGTGCCAACGCCTTATGTGGAAAATGATCGTGTCGAAGCGGTGTTGTTTGAATCGTTTTGGCATATGATGTATGACGATGATGATTTGGAAGAGGAAGATGTAGAGCTCGGTGATGATTTAGATATGGGGTTTGATGTTGCGAGTGAAGAAGAGCTTCTTTCTGTGATGGATCAATTGATTAAGTACCGTGCCTATGATGAGTTTTTGACGTTTACGCATAATGTCATGATGGAACGAAATGATTTTTCGGAAATCTTCTATGAGGAAATTGAAGATGAGTTAAAAAGTGTGTACAAGATTACAAATAGTGCCATTGCAGCACAGATGATTGGTGAGATGTACATGCAGAATCCATATCGAAAAAGAGATCCAAAGAAGGCGTATGAGTATTTCTTATTTGCGGCGAATAATGGCTGTGGTGCTGCGTGCTGTATGCTTAGTTTCATGTATGCTAATGGGGAATTTGGTCCAGAAGATTACAAGAAGGCTGTAGACTATGCAACACAAGGAATGTTGCTGGAGGATGTTGGTGCAACGGTTGTGCTAGGTGATTGTTACATGAATGGTACAGGTGTTGAAGTGGATGAGGCTTTGGCCTGTGAACTCTATTTCAAAGCGTATGAATTATTAGATCCAACTGGACCATTTATGCCAGAAGTACAAATGCGCTTAGGGAAGTGTTATTTGGATGGTAGTGGAATTGCCGAAGATCCATATATGGCATTTGACTGTTTCTCTCATGCGATTGGGAATATCTATACGCATCGTCATTTGGTAAATGATGCACTTGAAACGATTCGTATGTTAAGAGAGTTAATGGAAGATGCACAAGGGAAAATAGAGGAACTAGAAAAGCTATAGCGGCGGCTATAGCTTTTGTTTAAAGTTGTTTGGGAATTTAGGAATATTTTTGAGTAAAGCTGTGTTTTAGAATGTTGGTTGATTGTAAAAGATGTTGGTAAGACTTGATAAGAATTGGGATCTTAGGTATCATTTGCATGACAGGTTTACCACTGACCGATAAGTGGGATATAAGTAGTCGGGTTGTAAGTGTACCGTTGACCAATATGCGGTTAATAAGTGGTTGGGTCGAAAGTTCTGTCCTACGTTTAATTGCGTAGGACATTTTTTCTTGAGCGTACTTAATAATGGGAATGACTGGTTTTTATATACAAAGATAAAGTTTTTTTCATTTTAATGGGGAACCGTTGGATGAAACGTTTTTGTGAAAAATAGACTAGATGTATCCTTTCAAAAGTATTAAAAAAGCTGATCACTCTTATGATGCAATTGAACGATTGCCTATTAAGAGAGTGAATGGAAGATGCACAAGGGATTATAGAGGAACTAGAAAAGCTATAGCGGCGGCTATAGCTTTTGTTTAAAGTTCTTTTGTTTCTCCGACGTGGACTGTAAGGATCTTTGTTTCTAAGTTTGGCATACATTCTTTCAGGTCTTGAAAGATGCGGTTTAAACAATCAATACGGTCTTGCACTGGTGTGTTTGCGTTTCCTTGAATGGCAAAGAAAGCATTCTTGGTGTTGTCATCGAATTTGTAGAATTCACTATCTCTTACACCTAAATAAGCGATGATTCCATTTGCGTCTTCGTAGATGAAATCCGTTTCGCTAACGTGTTTTGGATTGGCTAAGATGGGTGTGAATTCATCTTCACGCTTTGCAATGGTGAATTTGACATAGTCTTTGATTTTGTCGGCGTCATGGCCACCAATGGCTAGATAGGAGTGTAAGGATTCCACGTTGTATATATCGACGATGGAATTGATTCGTGGTATTTGGTTACGACGTTTGATGTTTGCAAGGAAGGCGGGGATTGTTGGTGGATTTTTCTTGATACTACGACTTACGGTAGTAAGAACATCTTTATAGCCTTGAATAAATGGGTGATCATCTAGTTCACTGATGTCTTTTTCGATTGCCCACTGTTCTGCTTGTTGTAATTTTTGCAAAAAGGATTCGGATAGAGGTGCGTTTGGATCTACGTTTTTTGCGATACCAACCACGACATCCTCAATGCCAATTTGACTCATACTTGGATCTACAATAATTTTCATAAATACCTCCGTTAACTAGAGTATACGCTTTAATTAAGGGATTTTAAAGGTATGCTGAAATTTGACAAAAATTAAATGCACGAGAATTGTGGTTTAAAATAGAAATCAATATATTTCGGTTTGAATTGATGTTGGTTGTAATCTGTAATGAAAAAAGATGTAAAGCGAAATTAAATGGTACTTTTGGAATCGAAGAAAATCTTCGCTTAAAAAAGCCAGAATAGAAGATTGCCTTTGTCGATGTGTTCGATGAAGGTTTTTTTGTTGTAAGCAAGCTAGGATGGAAAGTGGTACAATTAGTTTAGATAGAAGTTGATTCAAACTTATTGGAAAAGGGGTGAATGTATGCGATTGATTCAGAGAAGATTAGATCGTGAGCAGCTTGAATTAAACTTTGCGTTCGATGATACAAAGGTCCATGAAATAGAGGTATATGACCTTATTTCTAAGACGAGTCAGCAGTTTACGGTGAGTTCGAAATTGAACTATGTATTGCCTTGTACAAAGGAATCGAAACAAGTTCGTATTGTAGTGTACCAAGATGGGGAAAAGGCGTTTTATTTAAAGACTCGCTTATGTCCTACCATTGAGGAAGAGGAAGTATTTGAGGACATGTTAATTGGGTTTGATGATATTTCGAAACAAGCAAATCATTTTTACAGTGAAATAAAAGAACAATGGGGTGAACGTCATGATTAATTTAATGAATTTAGATGAACAAGGACGGAAGGAAGTCTACCAGTTATTTAATTTAAGTGATTTTAAGAAATGTGTAAAAACAGAGGCGAATCCAATCTTTATTCGCGTGTTTAAGCATCCGGTGACACGTGTTGATAAAAAAGAATTGATTCAGTATGTAGAACAGAATTATTTAAATCCAAAGGATCGTATTATTACTATCTTTTTAACAAATATTGATGGGGTGTTGTATAAGAAGTTTAAGAATCTATCGAAGGTGAATGAACTTGTGGATGAATGCCCATATGACAAGTTAGATGAGAAGAAGCTAGAAGCGATTTATGCCTTTGAGGATGAATATGTCAGTTTAGGTATGCCGCTAAGTTATACAAACTTAGTGAAGGGTATTTGTGGGTTGAATACAGCTGAGTTGATGAAGCAAATGAATGAGAAACAAGCGGAAGTGATTGTGGAAAAAATGGAAGAGTTGCAGGCGTTAGAGGAAGTGGAAAAGGAATTACGCTTTGAGAATAAGGAGCTTGCAAAGACGATTAGTGCACTTGAAAAAGACTTACGACAGGCGAATAAAGAATGTGACAAACTCAATGAAGCTCTAACAAAAGCGAAAGAAAAAGAAGAACGTCTTAAGGAAGAAGTGAAAGAGCTTAAGAATCAATTGAAGAGTGAAAAGAAGAAGGATGTTGTGCCAGTGGATGCGAGTGTGCGTATTCCGTTAAGTACGATTCTTGATGTCGATGTCGCGTTGATGTCGTTTGATGATATGTATGTAGCATTGGATGAAAAAGAAGAAGAAGCGATTGAAAAACAGGACTATGTGAAGTGGAAGTATGTATTAGCTGCGAAGTTTGCACTGGTACAGGTTCACGATGGAGGTGGCCATGAGTTTGAATGATAAGGCGCCTAGCTTTGAAATAGAAAAGGTGATGAAGAAGTGTGAGAATTTGAAGCTGATTGGAAGATTAGCGAATTATCCACCGACTTCGATTAACCAGTACAATTATTTACAATTCTTTTTAGAGCCGTTGTGTGATGAACCAAAGGCGGTTGTGCAGCTTGAAAACTTTGATGCCTTGACGATGAATTACATTGGTTTTGATTCCCAACAAGCAGAACGGTTCTTGCCAGATGGGTATGATTTTGAGGAAGAAAACGAACATAAGCGGATGGCAAAGATGGAAGACTATTTGCAAGATCGGTATGTGGTCTTTTCACCGGTTTATACCTTTAATAGTAAGCGTAATCGGTGGTACAAGAATTGTGTGATTGAAAAGATTGTCGTGCCATCTAGAGGTGTGGATACTTCGTTTGTGTCGATTCCGGTTGTAGAAATGCGGGAGAGTGAATTTGAACGTAAGTTGAAGAGTCGTGAATACTTTGCCCTAGATGAGTTTGATGGAGAATTGGTAGATGAAATTGAAATGATTCTTTGTGGCAATTACATCTATAAAGTGAACCTTGATGCAAGTGAAGATGTGTTTACTTGTATGGCATCGAATAAGCAATACTATCGTTGCAATGATGATGCGCTTGTGGAAAAGATTGATGTGTCTTCCTTTGTGAATGATCGCAATGTAATGGTGGTATCGCATGGGACTTGTTTTGTGGAAGTGAATTTGTATTCGCAATTTATGTTAGAAACGCAAGTGGTACCGTTAGAAGTAGACCGTAAGAAGACGGTGAGTGAAAGTAAGAGTGTTCCAACTCGGATTGCAGTCAATGAATCGAGTGAGATGCAATTCTTACGTTGTTTACAACAAGCGTGTAAACAAGAGGGGTTGCAGTATTGTTTTGATGATTTGGTGAATTTCCATACGTCTTTAAAATCAAATCCGTTAACGGTGTTGGCTGGTATGAGTGGTACGGGTAAGAGTAAGTTAGCGCTTCAATATGCGAAGATGTTGTCGTTGAAGGAAGAAGACAATACGCTATTGTTTATGCCAATTTCTCCAAGCTATCAAGAGCCAAGTGATGTCTTAGGGTATTACAATGCCTTGAATGAGACCTATGTACCTAGTGAAACGGGCTTTGTGCAGTTGTTGCAACATGCGATGGAACATGAAGAACAAATGCATATGGTGATCTTTGATGAGATGAATTTGGCACAGATTGAGTATTGGTTCTCACCGTTTATTTCAATTTTGGAGAATGATGCAAATGAGCGGGTGTTGAAGTTGTATGATGATCGTAATCGTTGTTTGAATGGCGATGCGTATCCAAGTCGTATTACGATTGGCGATAATATTCTGTTTGTTGGTACGGTAAACATTGATGATACGACAAAGACCTTCTCGGATCGTTTGTTGGATCGTACGTTTGTGATTGATTTGCAGAAGATGTCCTTTACGAAGTTCTTTGAAAGTCAACGGATGGTTGTGGATGGAATGGTGGACTGTGTGGTTTCGTATGAGACGTATCATAGTTGGCGTGTTTCCTTACAACAATCGTATACGAATGTGTTTATAAACCATGAAGATGAATTGGCGTTCTTAGATGCCCTTGATGGCTTATTACAAAAAGCTATGCCACAACATGGAATTTCCTATCGTGTGTTGCGTAATATTGGGAATTATTTGTTGAATCTTCCAAGAAAGAATGAACGTGAGTTGTTGGTAAGTCGCAAGGCGGCGTTTGATTTACTTGTGAAGCAAGCGATTCTTACGAAGGTAAGAGGAACGTCTATGCAGTTAGAACAACTTGTTGGTGTGTTGGATGATGAAGGGAATTTGAAACATTCACAATTGATTGATTTGTTTACGATGTATGCGGAGGTATCTAGCTTTGATCAATGTATCGTCTCGCTTAAGAAAAAAGCTGAGGAGTTGAGAATCAATGGATACACGAATTAGATGTCAGTTGGTGATCAAGAGTTATGATGATTTAGAAGAGTATGATCGTGGTAGTTTCTATTTAGATGAAAGCTTGGATTTTCAGTTTTCGATTCTTGAGACCGATAATACATATGTGACATTTGAATTCAATCAGAAGCGGGTTCAGTTGTTTTATGAGCCACATGATTCGTTGCATTTAAAAGAGATTGTAAGTGGCAATCGGATTCATTTATCAAGTGGAAAAGATACCGAGACTTCGTATTTTGCAGGGTATTTTAATATTGAGGCCTTTGTGGATGGAAGGCATGTGGTGTATCAGTTTTTAGTGAAGCCGAAGAATTTGCAGTTTGAAAATGTCGTGCATTTGCGCAAGTATGTAGATTCCTTTTATAAGGGGTTGTCGCTTGATTTATCAAAGACTTGTCGCAATGTCCATGATGTGGAAGTGGAAGATAAGTCGATTGAGAAGTATTTGTTTTTAAAAGAGCACCAAAGAGATCTTTTGTCTTCGATGCAGATGGTTGTACAAAATGGCTATCAAGAAGTGCATACGTCAAGGCAAATGAGTCGGCAGGTTGGAAAGCTGAAGGCGAGTGGAATTCGTTGGTTGATTCAAAAGGGGCATAGGTTTAATAGTGACATTCATCGTCCCGATATGGTGATGCAAGATGTGAAACGGGTTTCTTCCGATGTGTTTGTGAATCAGGTGTTTAAGCATGAAGTGACGTACTGGTTGAAACAGTGTGAAGAGGTCATTGTCTTTTTGGAAGCTGAGATTCTTTCGTATGAAGGAAAGATGGATGATACAAATGAACGTATTGGCTACTTAAAGGAAAAGCTTTCGAAGATGCATGAAGAAACAAGAACGTCGAAGCGTGCACACCATCAATATGCAAGAGAAAAGTATGGCTTAGACCAACGGATGCTTTCGTATCAAGAAAAGCTCGATGGTTTTCAGAAAGACTTACTAGAAACAAAGAAGATGGAACGTTCGTTGCGGCAGATGTTGTTAGCGACATGGTTACGGCAAGTAAAAGATGTCTATGGAGATCTGGTGCAATGCAAAGATCCTCGTTTACAGATCTTATTGGACTATAAGAGTCGCTATGTTTCCATTTTGTCGAAACAACAATCAAGTTTTGCCCATAAGCCGACTCCGAAGTTGTTTGAGACATATATTTACATTGTGTTACTACAGATGTTTTTAAAGGAAGGCTATGTCTTAGAGGAAGTTTCGAATATGCATCAAACGCTTTCGAATCCATCGCTTGTGCATCTTGTGAAGGGTAATCAAGCGATTCGTATTTACTATGACCAGACTTTAAAGCGTAGTAATGATCATGCGTTAGAAGACGAGTTTGTATCGATTAATTCGGTGCATAATTCACCGGACTTTATTGTTGTCTTTGAAGAAGATGGACTGATGGTAGATGCACGGATTGTAGAAGTGAAGTGGCGTTCGTATAAGAATATTTATAATGAAGTAGAAGATACTGCAGTTGTGGACGCATTGAAGGATTATTTCAATCTTGGATATCATAAGATTGGTGATACAAAGACAAGGCGTGCTGTTATTTCGAAGGTAATTGTTGTATTCCCAGATGAAGAACAACGACAAGTTGCGATTCAATATGATGAGATTGTTGGGGTAGGGTTATTACCAGCGAGTGATTTTGAAACGAGTATTGGCTTTGATGGGTTTAAGGATGCAGTTTTAAGAAAGGAAAATGAGTCAACTACCCACCACCTAAAGGTAGTGGGCTTGAAAAAGCCTAGTTGATTAGTCTAAGTGTTTAAAAGCACTACGTTACAACAGAATACATAGGTACGTCAGGATGCTTCACAAGTTCTGACCGCTACGGATATGCATTAAA
>RCNI01001392.1_pt1 | contig 13026 bp, 13 predicted proteins | sample 2041151 | NCBI WGS metagenome assembly RCNI01 (sample SAMN09708214, study PRJNA481090) | feces metagenome | isolation source: feces | place: Antarctica: Albino Rookery | reverse complement strand
TAAAAAAGAGGGGGCATCAATTTGTATTAACATACATTTTGACACACCCTCTTTTTTTAATGTTGTATCTTACGGGAACATTCATCACACAACCCCTTCAGGACATAATTCACCCCCTTCAGGACAAAACCGGGAGGAAGTGGTACTACAGGGACATGGAGTTGCTTCATACAAAACGTCTTGTGACAAGACTCACAATAGAAATGAGTGTGCGAATCCTCCACGGAACAATTACAGGAATTATCACAGACGGCATACTTCAGGGCACCTGATCCGTCATCCACGCCATGTACCAGATGATGCGCCAAGAACAGCGTCACGGTACGGAAAACAGTCGATTTATCCACCGTATCCAGCCGTGTCTCCAAATCAGCCAACGAAAGCGCCTCGTCTGCAACAAGCATTTCATGCAATATCAGCAATCGTATTGCTGTCGGCTTGATTCCCCGGAACGCCAATTTATCCAATAAGACCTGTTCATCATCCATCAGTACCGCTATTTAATCAATTTCTGTATTCTGACAGCATTCATAATAGCTATCAATGCCACCCCTACATCTGCAAAAACAGCCTCCCACATGGTAGCCAATCCCACTGCCCCCAAAATTAATACAATAAACTTTATACTGAAAACCAATGTAATATTTTGCCACAAAATATGCTTCATCACACGCCCTGCCTCCATGGCAACCGCAACCAGCGAAGGCTCGTCTGTCTGAATGACGACATCAGCCGCCTCGATGGCAGCATCGCTTCCCAAACCTCCCATTGCAATCCCCACATCGCTCAATGCCAGGACGGCAGCATCATTCATACCGTCCCCAACAAAGGCCACCTTATGCCTGTTGCCATGCTGCAAACGTTCAATATGCCTTACCTTATCCTCGGGCAACAAATCGCCATAGGCTTCGGCGATGCCCAAACGGCGGGCATATTCATCCACGATGGCCTGGCTGTCTCCGGACAAGATGACAATGCACTCCACCCCCTCTTTTTTCAATCTTCCGATAGCCTGCAAGGCATCCTCCTTCAGCACGTCAGACAATAGCAAATATCCCTGGTACTGCCGGTTCTTTGCACCGACAACGACAGTGCCGGACAAAGACTTCAACTCTTCGGGATAAGCCACACCGAACTTTTCCAACAGCTTCACATTACCGGCCAGATACTCATCCCCGGCAATCTTTGCACGCAAACCGTAACCGGCAATCTCCTCCACATCCGTAAACACCGGTGCCTCCACCTGCATCTTTTCCGCATACCGCAAAACGGCAGCGGCAATCAGATGCCTGCTGTGACGCTCTACCCCGGCCATCCAGGCCACCAAGCCGTCCGAAGTCACCCCCGCAACGGTGACGACAGACTGCACCTCAAACACCCCCTGCGTCAGCGTGCCTGTTTTATCAAACACTACGGTATTCACACGAGTGATGGCATCCAGATAATTGCCGCCCTTAAACAACACCCCCGCACGGGAAGCCGCACCGATTCCTCCGAAATAGCTCAAGGGAATACTAACCACCAACGCACAAGGACATGAAATGACCAGAAATATCAAGGCCCTATAAAACCATATATCGAACACATAGACAAAAGAGGCGGAGACCATGCTCCACAACCATGGGAAAAGCACGATTCCCAAGGCAAGGAACATCATCCCCGGAGTGTAAATACGGGCAAACCTACGCATAAAAAGCTCTGTCGGAGCCTTCCTTTCCGCAGCATCCTGCACCATTTCCAGAATCCGGGCCAAAGTACTCTGATTATACAGGCGGTTCACCTCTATACGCACAAGCCGGTCGGCAGCAATCATACCGGCCAACACCTCCTGTCCTGCATGGAGCGTACGCGGGACACTTTCGCCGGTCAAGGCTGCCGTATCAAAAGAGGCCCTGTCAGTGAGCATCTTGCCATCCAAAGGGATCCTTCCGCCAGCCTTCACCTCTATCATCTCCCCCACCCTGACACTATCGGGAGAGACCACCTCTTCCATCCCGTTCCGGATCACCGTCACCGTCTCGGGACGTTTGTCCAGCAACCTGCCGATATTCCGCTTTGAGCGGCAAACGGCTTTCTCCTGAAAAGCCTCGCCGACAGAATAGAACAACATCACCGCCACCCCTTCCGGATACTCTCCGATATAAAAAGCGCCCATTGTCGCCACTGCCATCAGTGTGAACTCACTGAAAAAATCCTTCTTCAAAAGAGACTCCCACGCCTCCTTCAATACCGGTAATCCGACCGGCAGATAAGCACAGAAATACCAGAGGAATGAAACCGTTCCCCTAAAGAAAGAATCCCCATAAAAATAATTCACAGCAACTCCTGAAAACAACAGCAACGCTGACAACAATGATTTCCAATACAGGAACAGCCAACCGTTCCGCTCCTCATCTCTATCCGGATTCTCTTCTGTATGGCAACAACAATGTGACATAAATCCTCTTATTTTAAAATTCTGAAACAAAAATAAGGAATCATTCTTGCAATACGGTTGCAAAGTATAAAAAAACATACCGGATTTGCCTTGGCAGGTCCGGTATGCTATCATTGAAAGTCCTAAAACAGACTACATATACAAATCCCTTTCTCCTGCTGAAATCCGTTCGTAATAGGTTCTGAAAGTAGGCAATAATTTTTTCTCCGTAAAGAAAGACATATTCTCAATCTCCTTCAGCTCCTTCTGAATCAACTTCTCGCCCACTTCGCGCGTTGCCGGAGAGGCATAGTCGTTCAAATATTCGCGGAATGTCAACACAGCATTCAACTTGCAGAACTTGCCCTCCACGCCTTTTTCCAGAAGATTCATAATCTTGTCACCCGTACGTCCGCAACGGTATCCGGCCGTACAGAACGAGGTGATATAACCGTCACTTGCCAATTCACGGACCACTTCATCAAGGCTTCTCTCGTCACCTAATGTAAACTGCACCTTATCCGCATTTTCATCCTGCTGCTTATTGGCCGAATAAGCGCCGATACCGATTTTAGTCGATGCATCCGTCTGAGTACATCCGTAATTGATGATTTCACGGCGCAGCTCCGCACGCTCACGGGCAGTAACGATCAATCCGGTGTAAGGCACGGCCAAACGCAATATCATCACCAGACGCTTAAAGGCATCGTCACGCACCAGATACGGTGAATTCTCGCTGACAAACGAGCCCAATGCCGGCTGCATACGCGGGAAAGAAATGGTATGCGGACCTATGCCAAACTGGCGTTCCAAATCATGCGCATGATGAATCAGTCCCATCACCTCAAAACGCCAGTCATACAGACCGAACAGAGCGCCGATGGCCACATCGTCGATACCGGCATCCATGGCGCGGTGCATGGCATACAATCTCCAGCGGTAATTTCCCTTCACCGTATTGGCCGGATGCAATTCTGCATAACGAGCCGGATGATAGGTCTCCTGGAACACCTGATAGGTTCCGATTCCCGCTCTCCACAGCTTGCGCAAATCCTCGATGCTCATAGGAGCGGCATTGATATTGATACGCCGAATATTATTAAAACCGTTGCCGGTCGGAGTCACACGTTTCGTCGCATAAATCTGTCCCATGGATTCCGCAATATAATCGGCGCTGCTCTGGGGATGCTCTCCGTAAACGGCAATCAATCTCTTGTGCCCTTCATCGATAATGGCCTCGGTTTCACGACGCACCTCATCCATTGTCAATACATGGCGTTTCTCTGCACAGTTGTCACTTCTGAAACCACAATACACACATCTGTTCACACAAAGATTCGAGCAATACAGCGGAGCAAAGAAAACGACACGGTTGTCATAGACGCGCTTCTTCACCTCCAAGGCCGTAGCCCGCATCTCTTCAAGCAAATCCGCATCCTCAACATTCAACAACACTGCCGTCTCTTCCGGCGACAGTAATTTTATATCCAAAGATTTCTGTAAAATATCACGCACCTGTCCCTTGTCAGGGTTCTTATATTTTTCCAAATTCGACCATATCGACTCCACGTCGACAAAATCTTTCCCATTAACTAGATACTTCTCTATTTCAGCAGGTTTGATAACTTGCTGAGCCCATTCTTTTACATTCATATTTATTGATTCTATTTATAGGCCAAAAATCGGAAATATTTTCCACATATTAAAAGAAAAAATAAAAGATTGGGAAAGGCATACCGCAACAGCAGGAAGCCCACACCTCCCTGTTCCCGGCGAAATCCTCCGGTATGACGGTTTCAGGTCCCCCTGTTCTTCAGACTGCTCCTGATATGTTCCAATCCTGCCCTCTTCAAAGGACTTCCGTCGAACAGACGGTCAAACTCCTCCTCTGTCATGCTTTCCCACTCTCCGGCAGAAAGCTCCATATTCCTTCCCTTAGGCATAAACGCAGGAACAGCATGGGCGGCAAGCCGCATATTCCACGGACACACCTTCTGGCATTCATCACATCCGAATATCCAGTCCCGGGTCAACCCCTTCAGCTCCGGGGAGCATCCCCCCTTCTGTTCTATCGTCTGATAGGAGATACACCGCCGGGCATCCACTTCGCCTGCAGACAACGCCCCTGTCGGACAAGCCTCTATACAACGCGTACAGTTTCCGCAAAAAGAACCGGCAAACGGCTTGTCGTAAGAATCGAACACGGCAGTCGTCACAATCACCCCGATAAAACAGAAAGAGCCCAGTCCCTTCCGAATCAGCAGGGTGTTTTTCCCCTGCCATCCCAATCCGGCGCGTCTGGCCCACGCATGTTCCAAAACCGGCGCCGAATCCACAAAGCAACGGGCCTTTTCTCCGGGCATCTGCTTCGAAATCTCCCTGAACAGAGCGAACAGCCGCTCCTTCACCACCACATGATAATCCACCCCCCGGGCATACATCGCAATTCTGGGGACTCCTGCCGGCTGCTGCCATGGATTATAATAATTTGTCAAAGTGACGATTACTGACTTCGCACCCTCCACCAACCGGTTCACATCCTCCCTCACCTCCATATTCCTCTCCATGTAAGACATCCCGGCATTTTTCCCTTCAGCCACCCACCTTTTGACATACTCCACCTCATCACACAACAAAGCGGCAGGAGCTACACCTGCCGCATCAAAACCCACTTGCCGGGCTATATCTTTCAACATCTCCAGTTTCATCACTGAAATGTATACTTTAAATCTCGAATCCCAATTCCAATCTTGCCGCTTCACTCATTTTGTCAGGAGTCCACACCGGCTCGAAAACCAGATTTACAGTCACTGACTTGATACCCTCCACCTCCATCACCACATCATGCACCTGCTGCACAAGCTCGTCTGCAATGGGACATCCCGGAGCCGTCAGCGTCATGTGGATAATCACTTCGGAAGGACTCGTAAATTCGATATCATAGACCAGTCCCAATTCCCAAATATTCACAGGAATCTCCGGATCATATATCGTACTTAACTTTTCTATAATCAGATTCTTTACTATACTATCACTCATATATTTATCTGTTACTGTTTCTTTGCACTAAAAGCCAGGGCGTACATCTTTATCTGTTTCACCATGGACAACAAACCGTTCGAGCGCGTCGGAGAAAGATGCTGGGTCAGACCGATCTCGTCGATAAACTTCAGATCCGCATTCAGGATATCGTCCGGTTTCTGACCGGAAAACACCCGAATCAGCAAGCCTGCAATCCCTTTGGTGATAATCGCATCGCTATCGGCCTCAAAACAAAGCAGTCCATCCTTCATTTCGGCATGGAACCATACCCTTGACTGGCATCCCTTGATCAGATTGTCCTCAGTCTTGTATGCCTCTTCCATCCCCTCCAGACCGTTACCGATTTCAATCAGATAGGCATACTTATCCATCCAGTCGTCAAACACAGCAAACTCATCAATGATTTCGCTCTCTATTTCTTGAATTGTTTTCATCTCATTCAAATTTATAATCTCCCCATCCTCACTTGACGCCAAACATCTTGGCAACTCTCAACAACCCTTCACAAAATATATCTATTTCTTCACGGACATTATACATCCCCAACGAAGCCCTCACCATTCCCGTCACTCCGAAATGCTGCATGGTCGGTTCCGCACACAACTGCCCCGTTCTCACTGCAATTCCCAGCTTGTCGAGCAATACCCCCACATCAGAATGATGGATATCCCCCAACGCGAAAGAGATCACAGACGACTTGGCAGCCGCTTCCCCGAAGAAACGCATTCCCGGCATCTCCCTCATGCGGTCCATCGCATATTGCAACAGCCCATGCTCATACTCAGCCATCTCCTTCAGGCCGATTTCCTCCACATATCTAATGGCTTCTCCCAATCCTATCACTCCTATAAAATCCGGAGTACCCGCTTCAAACTTAAAAGGCAGTTCGTTGTAGGTGGTCTTTTCAAATCTCACCTCCTTTATCATCTCGCCTCCCCCTTGCCAGGGCGGCATCTCGTTCAAGAGCTCCTCCTTGCCGTACAAAACGCCGACTCCGGTAGGTCCGTACACCTTGTGACCCGAAAATACGAAGAAATCACAATCCAAAGCCTGCACGTCTATGGCAATATGCTGAATCGCCTGAGCTCCATCCACCAGCACTTTCGCCCCTACGGCATGTGCCCGCCGGATAATCTCCTCCACCGGATTGACCGTCCCCAGCACATTGGAAACATAAGCCACACCCACCAACTTCACGCGGTCTGTCAGCAACTCATCCAGCTTTGACAGATCCAGCTCCCCGTTATCCTTGAAAGGAATCACTTTCAACACGGCACCCTTCCGCTGGCAAAGCATCTGCCACGGCACGATATTGGCATGATGCTCCATCTCCGTCACCACAATTTCATCCCCTTTGCCGATAAACGCTTCGCCAAAAGAAAAAGCCACCAGATTGATACTCTCCGTCGTACCCCGAGTAAAAATCACCTCCTTGTCCGATGCCGCATTAATAAAACGCCTGACCGTCTCACGTGCCTCTTCATTTGCATCCGTACACTTGTTGCTCAAGAAATGCACCCCACGATGAACATTCGAATTATAGCGGAGATAATACTCATCCATCATCTCCACCACACGGCGTGGACGTTGTGACGTAGCGCCATTATCAAGATACACCAACCGCTTCCCGTACACCTTCTCCTCCAATATCGGAAAATCGGCCCTGACTTTTTCTACATCAAACATGTTTATCTATTTTTTTACTTATTACACTGTAACATACAATTACAACACTTGGACAACTCGCCCCTCAACCTCTTCTCGATCAAGTCGTCTATCTTCTCACGCAACGGCTCCAACTTCACGTGCTGGATAATATCGTGAGCGAACCCGAACATCATCATCATACGTGCATCCTCTTCACCGATACCGCGTGAACGCAAATAGAACATCGCCTCCTCGTCAATCTGCCCTACCGTCGCGCCATGGCTGCATTTCACGTCATCGGCATCGATCACCAGCTGCGGTTTACTGTTCACGCGTGCAGTTTCAGACAGCAGCAGGTTGTTGTTCGCCTGATACGACTCGGTCTTCTGCGCATCCGGACATACACGGACACGACCGCTGAAATTAGCCAGTGCCGAATCATCCAGAACCCCCTTGAACAACTCATTGCTTATACAATGCGGGGCCACATGGTCGGTATGGGTATAATTGTCCACCACCTGATTCTTGTCCATAATGTACATACCGTACAGATGGCTTTCTCCACCGTCCCCATTCAATCCCACAAATATATTGTTACGGATAAATCCGCCGTATAGAGTGACTATATTGCTGTCAAATACAGAATTGCGGTGTTCCGATACGAACAGGGAATTAATCTGCGAAACCTCCATGTGCTGATTCTGCACCTGATAGAAATCCATCTGGGCATTGTCTCCCATATAGACTTCGGTCACGTTGTTAATCAGGAAATTCTGATTGGACAAAGCATGGTCGCACACCAATACCGTAGCCTTCGCATAACGGCCCAACACAATCATATTGCGCTGGTATCCCATCAGATCGCCCTTCGCCCTCAACAGATTGATAATCTGCAACGGCCGTTCCAGCACCACCTCATCCGGCACATATACGAACACGCCGTCCTGTGCAAAAGCCGTATTCAAAGCCACCAGACTGTCCTGCTTGGCGGCAGTGGCATATTGGTTATAGTGTTTCAGGAATATATCCGGATATCTCAGACTGGCCTCCCTCATGCTGCATATCACCACCTCCTCGGGCAACTCATTCATCAAATTGCCGTCAAACCACCAGCCATTGACAGTCAACACAGGATCCGTCACCAAATTTGTCACCGCACACCGGAACACCTCGTTCATATCCACCTCCTGCGCGATATACTTCAGGACCACATTATAATCCTTTCCGAACACCGGCAACAGGTTGGCATACATATAATCTTCCTTTTTATGCGGTATACCTCCCAATTCGACAAACTTCTTAAAGGCATCCTTACGCGCTCCATTCATCCCAATTCCACATCCCGCCTCTAACTGCGCATACCCTTCTTTAAAAAGCGTTGCAAAATCGGCATTTATTTTTTCAACCATATCACTGATACGTTTATTCATTTAAACATTTACCTTCTCAATTCCTCCTTGATCCAGTCATAGCCCTTCTCCTCCAATTCCGCTACCAGCTCCTTGCCGGCAGTCTTGACAATCCGTCCGTCATACAACACATGCACGATATCCGGCACGATATAATCCAGCAAACGCTGATAGTGGGTGATCACAATCGCCGAACTGTCCGGACGCTTCAGTTTGTTCACACCGTTGGCAACGATACGCAGGGCATCGATATCCAATCCGGAGTCCGTCTCGTCCAGGATAGCCAGTTTCGGCTCCAGCACCGCCATCTGGAATATCTCGTTCTTTTTCTTTTCACCGCCGGAGAACCCTTCATTCAACGACCGGTTCAACAACTTATTGTCAATTCCCACCAGTTCCATTTTCTGACGGATCATCTTCAGGAAATCTCCGGCAGGATACGGTCCCTGCCCGCGATACTTCCGGATCTCATTCACTGCAGTCTTCAGGAAATTCACCGTACTCAGTCCCGGAATCTCCACCGGATACTGGAAGCTCATAAAAATACCTTCACGGGCACGGTCCTCTGCCGGCATCTCCAACAGATTCTTGCCGTTAAATTCAATCTCGCCTTCAGTCACCACAAAACGTTCGCGTCCTGTCAGCACTGAAGACAAGGTACTTTTACCGGCACCGTTCGGTCCCATGATTGCATGTACTTCACCATCATTAATTTCCAGGTTGATTCCCTTCAATATCTCTTTGCCATCAACAGAGGCATGTAAATTCTTTATCTTTAACATAACTCATACAATTTAATTACTATCCAACCGATCCTTCCAAACTGATCTGCAACAACTTCTGCGCTTCCACCGCAAACTCCATCGGCATCTTGTTCAAAACATCGCCGGCATATCCTTTAATAATCAATCCAACGGCATCCTCCGTAGAGATACCCCGCTGGTTACAGTAAAATATCTGGTCCTCACCGATTTTCGAGGTTGTCGCTTCATGCTCCACCTGTGCCGTCGGATTTTCAATTTCCAGATAAGGGAAAGTATGTGCTCCGCATTTATCTCCCAGCAACAAAGAGTCGCATTGCGAATAGTTGCGGGCATTCTGACAACCTTTTACCACCTTCACCTTACCGCGGTATGAGTTACTGCTAAAACCGGCAGAAATACCTTTTGACACGATACGGCTTCTCGTATTGTTGCCGATATGGATCATCTTCGTTCCGGTATCCGCCTGCTGAAAATTGTTGGTCACGGCCACGGAATAAAATTCGCTGACAGAACCGTCCCCCTTCAACACTGTACTCGGATACTTCCAGGTGATGGCCGAACCGGTCTCCACCTGCGCCCAGATCAATCTGGAATTCTCGCCCCGGCACAACCCACGCTTCGTCACAAAATTGTAGATACCTCCCTTGCCGTCCTTATCTCCCGGATACCAGTTCTGCACCGTGCTGTACTTCACTTCGGCATTTTTCTCCACGACAATCTCCACGATTGCAGCGTGCAGCTGGTTCTCGTCTCTCTGAGGAGCCGTACACCCCTCCAGATAACTCACATAGGCATCATCTTCGGCCACGATCAAGGTGCGTTCAAACTGTCCCGTATTCTGTGCATTGATACGGAAATAAGTAGACAGTTCCATCGGACAGCGCACGCCTTTCGGGATATACACAAACGAACCGTCACTGAACACGGCGGAATTCAATGCGGCAAAATAATTGTCAGTATAAGGCACCACCGTACCCAGATACTTCTTCACCAGATCAGGGTGATTTTTCACAGCCTCGGAAAACGAGCAGAAAATCACGCCCCGTTCGGCCAGGGAATCCTTAAACGTAGTCTTCACCGACACGCTATCCATCACGGCATCCACAGCCACTCCCGAAAGAGCCAGCTGTTCTGTCAATGGAATTCCTAATTTATCAAATGTTTTTTTCAGTTCAGGATCGATATCCTCCCACTTTTTGTCCGCCTTTTGCTTCGGAGCGGCATAATATACGATATCCTGGTAGTCTATTTCCGGAATATTCAGCTGCGCCCACCGCGGCATTTTCATCGTCAGCCATTTACGGTACGCCTGCAAGCGAAATTCCAATAACCATTCCGGCTCCTCTTTCTTGGCAGAAATCGTCCGGATAATCTCTTCATTCAAACCCTTGGCGATGGTATCGGTCTCAACATTCGTCACAAAACCATACTTGTATTCGCCTTCGGTTACTTCCTCTATAATGTTATCCATAATGGTTTAACTTCCAATTTTTCCATTCATAACGCAAAAGTACGAAAATTATTCAAATATCTATCCGCATACAAAAAATCTATATCTTTGCATTAAATAAGATACGTCCAGGAAACATCCCGGACAAACTTGTTATTTTACCCGGATGCACGTATCTTTATCATCAAACGTGAAATTTTTCAACCATGAAATACACAGAATTATCAACTCTCGGAGAATTCGGCCTGATAGACCACCTTACCAGCAGTATCAAACATAAAAACGCCTCAACCCTCAAGGGAGTAGGAGATGACGCCGCCGTGCTTGACTACGGCCAGAAAAGAGTGCTTGTCAGCACCGACATGCTCATTCAGGGCATCCACTTCGACCTGACCTATACGCCGCTGAAACACCTTGGCTACAAATCCGTAGCTGTCAACGCAAGCGACATCTACGCCATGAACGGCATTCCGAAACAGATCACCGTCGCCCTCGCCGTATCCAACCACTTCTCGGTGGAAAGCCTTGAAGAGCTGTATGCCGGCATGTACCTTGCCTGCGAACACTACGGCATTGACATGGTAGGCGGCGACACCACCTCCTCCAAGACCGGCCTGTGCATCAGCATCACCGCCCTCGGAGAGGCTGACGAAAAAGACATCGTCTACCGCAACACGGCAGGCGAGAACCAGCTAATCTGCATCAGCGGCGATCTGGGAGCGGCCTACATGGGACTCCAACTGCTCGAACGTGAAAAGATCGTATTTCAGGGCAACGGAGAAACGCAACCCGATTTCTCAGGCTACGAATACATCCTCGAACGCCAGCTCAAACCGGAAGCCCGCAAGGACATTGTCGAACTGCTCCGCGAAAAAGAGATACATCCCACAGCCATGATAGACGTTTCCGACGGTCTGGCATCGGAAGTGATGCACATCTGCAAAGACTCCGGAGTAGGATGCAACATCTACGAAGAGAAAATCCCCATCGACTACCAGACCTTCAAGATGGCCGAAGAGCTGAACATGAACGCCACGGTATGCGCCCTTTCCGGCGGAGAAGACTACGAACTGCTGTTCACGGCCCCTCTTGACAAATACGACCTGCTGACAGCCCTCCCCGGCATCAGTGTCATCGGGCACACCTGCAAAGCCGGAGACGGTTGCCAGATGACCACCCGCGACGGCAACACCTTCGAACTGAAAGCCCAGGGTTGGACAAACTTTACCACAACCGACAAAAAAGAAGAAAAGAAAGATGAATAATAGTCTGAAAGAACTTATTGAACTTATCGACACGCACAGCCGCAACGGCAACCGCAGAGACCTTTGCGCCATACTCCACATCCTGATGGACAACCGTCAGGAATATTACCACCAGCTGACCGACGAAGCCATGATAGAGGGCTATGCCGACGGACTTTACAAGACCCTCCTGCTCGAACTTGACCAGGAGGAGGAGGAAAGCATCGAGACGGCAGAACTGGCCTATATCGCCCTCTGCATGCTTATCACGGGCAAAAAAGCCACGCCGGAACACTACAAGCGCCGTCTGCTGTTGCTGCATTACTTTTGCGACTACTTCACCGACTCAGTCATAGAGGTATTTCTGGCGGCCTACCGCAAGGAACACGTGCTCCAGGCCCGCAACCTTGCGCTGGAATGCATCGAAAAGATGCAGCTGGCCGATATGTTCCATCTGGAAGAATTTGCACCGGAATCCATCGAACAGGACGAACAGATCATCGACGCCTGCAACTCCATCGAGACAGACGCCAACCTTCCGGAAGAAGAGCGTGCCCAAGCGGCCCTCCTGCACAAAGTGCTTTACGCCTACCTGAAGAGCAAATACAAAAAGAAGTGATGCTGAAATCCGGCATCACTTCTTTTCTTCTTCACTACTTTCCCCTTCTACCCATCACCTCTCTTCTGAATGCTGACGCGGAGCAAAGCGTCTCTCGCCGCCACGCGGTTGAAACGGACGGTGTCCGCCGCGCCGTTCCCGCTGCTCCCCTTCCTCTCTGGCACGGGCCTTCTTCACGACAATCTTGCGAGTCTGGAACTCAGACTCATTCAATGCATTGATGGCATTCATAGCCTCAACATCATCTTCCATTTCCACGAACCCGAAACATTTGGAATTTCCGGTCTCCCTGTCCATAATCACCTTAGCGGAAGTTACCGTTCCGTACTCTTTAAAGAGAACTGCGAGATCATCACTTGTCGTAGCTGAACTCAGTTTTGCAACAAAAATATTCACAACAAAAAAATTAATAATTAATTAAACATATAGAAGGGT
>RCNI01001390.1_pt1 | contig 13043 bp, 9 predicted proteins | sample 2041151 | NCBI WGS metagenome assembly RCNI01 (sample SAMN09708214, study PRJNA481090) | feces metagenome | isolation source: feces | place: Antarctica: Albino Rookery | reverse complement strand
TCTGAAATTCTAAGATTTCAGAAGCTTTTGGTGGAGATAAGCGGGATCGAACCGCTGACCTCTTGAATGCCATTCAAGCGCTCTCCTGCTTTATACGGTTTCACACCCCCACATGATAGCATCAAGTGGGGACTTATGATGTCATATTATTGAATGAATTGGAACTACTTAGGAACGCCCTAATTATAAGATTACTGTCATTCTATTCCTGAAAACGCCCTATCTTCCCGAGAATTTTTTCGGATTCCTGTCAGAAGCATCAGCAGAAGCGCAGAGGTGGAGAGTCCGGCTCAGGCGATGATGAAGCCGATAGTGGTGGGCAGATTCAGCAGAATGGAGATCCTGGTGTATTCATCGGGCTCGGACCAGTTAGTGCCGATCTGCATGACCGGGGGCCAGAAAAAGGCCAGAGCCAAGCCGTTGACGGACCACAGGAGCAGCAGTGCCCTATAGGAACGGACAAAACCGATGAGCAGATTACAGTCAATCGTCATCACCAGCCCCAGCATCAGCACATACTTGGGGGCTCTTCTGGTACACATCCATCCGGCGATCAGCTGTCCACCGGCATAGAGCCAAAAATAGGCAGTGGTAATCAGCCCGCCCTGACTTTTGGTGATCTGAAAATTCCCGAGAATCTCATTCATGGCCACAGACAGATTGGTCCTGCAGAGATAGGATACGGTGTAAGCCAGCATGCACAGCAGGATCATCCTGTTTTTGGGGGATTTGACTTCTTTCTCCAAGTTTCATTCCTTATTTCAGAAAAAGAATTCAGATCCTCAGAAAATCCTGCTCCTTAAAGCCGAAAACCTCGCAGGTCTTGTCCATCCAGTCAAACATAAAATACCGGCTGGGAGAATGCGCATCGGAGCCATATGTAAACTTACATCCGCATTGTTTTGCCAGACGATACATTCTGCAGAACTGGCTGGTCTCGATATCAGGATATCTGGTAAACGCATTGCGGAAAGTGGCTGCATTCAGTTCCAGTGCCACCCCGGCATCCCGTGCTGAGTGGAAGCAATCCTCAAAGACTGGGGCTGAAATACAGGCCAGAATTTCCTCTACATGTTTACCATCTCCACAGGGATCAAAGGGATGCGCAATCGAAGTGATCAGGTCAATATCCCGATGATTTACCAGACGCAAAAAGCTGTCCACCAGAAATCTGGCATGCTTTTCATAGGAGCTCAAATATTCAGAAGGCATCACGAAATCCCGCATATGGGTATGGGAATGCGGTACCAGAACATAGTCCAGCATTTGGGCATGTTCCCGGGTAATTGCCAGGGTACCGTGCTGATCAAACTCTGTTTCACATCCATACAGGACATGAATACCCTCAAAATCCTGATCTTCCGGAATCTGACCGATCACCTGACGGATATGGTCAAAGTTCTGTGGCTGATACCATTCCGATGCTCCTGAAATATCGCTGTCCCACATGTGATCTGAAATGCCCAGTGTACGGATTGATGTTCCCTGCAGAAGTTTTATATAATTGGGGATAGTGGACTGCGGATCTCCGGAGCATGCAGAAAGCCGGGTATGTACATGAATATCATAAGATACCATCGAAAAAACACCTTATTATATTAGAATTTTTCTGCTGAAGATTCATTTCTGGATTCTGTATGGTGCGAAAAGCTCCTGCGATATTCCGCCGGAGTCATGCCCATACAGGATTTAAACTTGCGTGTAAAGCTGGAGTTATCCACATAACCTACTTTTCTTACAATTTCGGCAATGGGAAGATTCGTTTGTGTCAGCAACTCTACTGCCGTGGAAATTTTATATTTTGTAATATATTCAATAATCGTAAGATGCATTTCATTTTTGAAGAGTGCACCCATACTCTTGTGTGACATATGGAAATCCGCTGCCATATTGGCAATGCTGAAATCCGGATCCGCATAATGCTCTGTAATATAGTTGAGGATTTTATCCAGCAAAAGTACACCGGTACTCTGATCCACAATCTGGTAGCAGAAGGCCTCGATCTGCTCATGGACTTCATCCAGAGAGCACTTCTGAAGCGTGTCACCGATAGCCATCAGAATCTCATTTCCCTTTTCAAAAAGAATCGGATTCTGAGAATTGGACAGAATGCCGTTGACGATCTGATAATACATTGCTTTGATCGCATAGCGCGGCATCCGGCTTTCACGAATAAACTGTCTGATCTGTCCCATCTCATAGGTAATTGCTTCACGGTCATCCTTCTGGATCGCATCCAGCAATGCATCAACCTGTCTGCTGTTGTAGAGCTTTTCAATATTTTCATTCAGCTGCATATTTTCAAAGCTGCTCAGGCAAACCGTTTCTTCTGTTTCTGCATATCGCATTGCCATCTGTGACTGATTATAAGACTGGTGAAGCTTCTCTATGCCAGTTACAGCTGCACCGACGCCCATCACCATATCGATTTCCCGGACATAAAAATCTGTAAAGTTATCCAGAAGATAGCGAATCATCTCAATGTCCTTCTGATCGAAGTTAAAAATCAGTACCACACTGGTGCCATTGATGAGATAATACAGTGACAGATAGGGACATTGGCTCAGCCTCTCTTCTTCAATGCGCCGTGCAAACAGGTCAATGTCCTCTGAATGCTTCAGGCTGATCGAAATACACTGAAAGCACTCCCGGTCCATTCTGATTCCAACTTCACCCAATGCCCGTATGGTTGCCCCATCATCGGTTACCGGGCCATTCAGCAGCTTGAAAAGGCAGAAATTTTTCAGCTGGCGCTTATCCACGTCCAGCCTATTCCCCATTTGAATGTTTTCACTGATCAGCTGATCAATCCCCCGGGCAATAAAATGAAGTTCGTTCTGACGGTAATCCGGTTCCTTTTTAAGGTATGTTTCCAGGCTAGTCTGCAGGCTTTTAATAGGTTTATAATTATGATAAACCCAAAGCACCAGTAAGGCTGTGCCCATCAGGAAAATCAGTATGATCCAGAACAGGATCTGGTGGGTTGCGGACACAATGGGTGCTGCATAGATGTGTTCGTCAATCAAATAAGCAAAACGCAATCCATAGGAAGGATACTCCCGGGTCATGACCTTGTAGGACACATTGCCCAGGCTGACATTTTCCTGTTCCAGCAAATTCTCCCATCCCGGTACTTCCGTCCCCTCCGGGAACGTAGAAAACAGCTGATCCCCGAACCAGAACATTCCTTCTATTTTTTCATGAGACGCCACCGGTGTCATAAACATATCCAACAGGTCTTCTGCCGGAATCAGGGCCATCAGATAACTGTCACTTGTCACATTTCCATAGTTATAGCAGCAGCTGAGTCCGATCAGATTCCGTCCCCCTGCTTCGATGGACAGAATCGGATGTTCTTTCAGCACGCTGCTAACCTGCTGGTAGTTTGTACACTCACCAAGCATCGAATTACGGAAGGTATCCAGGAACCACTGAAATCGGTAGGAAGTCCTGTCTGAGATAGCAAAACCGAAGTCTCCAGAAATAAGCACACACTCACTGATATAGGATTCCAGCTGCATTCTCTGACGCAGCTCATTCTGTACAGACATTGTGTCTACAATGCTCCTTTTAATCCGAACTGGGTTGAGTTCCTTACTCAGGGAAGTTTCCAGCAGCAGTTCCTGAATATGTTTCACTTCACGGCATACATTTTCTGATGCACCGTCCATAGTATTCTGCTGACTCAGGTCGTTGAAATCATTCAGATTTTTCAGCAGAACCACCCGAAAAACACCTACGATCAGACAGGCCAGAAGGCATAAAATTGTGGACGCCGAAAGGATATACCGGCACAGAAGCTGGCGGTTGCCTATGTGCACTTTCTGCTTTGCTGCTTTCTCTGTTTTCAAAACAAAATAATCTCCTTTCGCACACCATCTACAGAGGTGGGTTCTTCAGTCGCTATTATATCAGAATTCATCTGAATGTAAAACCCCGTTCAAGCCTTCCTTTCAGACAGACTGTCAGGCTGAAATTTACCGTCTCTCACTGTTTAAAATCTGTCTGTGCTTTCACTCAGACAGATTTTTATACAGTTACAGCTTACGCTTCCGCTCTGACCTCATACAGTCCCACAGGACTGCCATCTACGCCTCTGTCAAAACAGATACAAATTGCATCACAAGTAACGGGTTCAAAATGATGCCGGTTGCACTTCATGTGATTATCCTTCACTGCAGCAACTTCTGTTTCATTTCCATTTCTGACTGCCAGAATGCGGTAATCGACTCCCACGCTGGGAAATACCGGCAGAGGATAATGATCGATGCTGCTTGTGGTATCCATAAAAAATGTCAGCTGGATCTGAGAAACTGTTACGGGGTTCTCCCAGGAAAGTGTTACCTGAGGCAGAGGATCCGCTGGGTCACTCATCCAGGTATTGGGTTGTCCGTAAGCACGGTTATACCCATTGTTAATGTTTCCCGGGGCATAAACACGCTGTGCCGGCTCTGCCCGGAAGCATGCACAGTCAGGAAGCCGTCTGAAGGTGAAATCCTTCTTGCGCATCAGTTCATAATCCCAGTCTGTATCGCTGTGATTCACTTCTTTCCGGAACATGATGGTAGCAGGCAGCTGTCCCGTAGCAGTCAGCACATGAAGGAGGTCATTGCTGCACAGCTCGAATAAATAGTAGCTTCCGCCGTCGTTGATTTCCACCGGGATCCGAACATTGGAAGTTCCCTTCCGCACCGGTACCGACACGGTTTTCATATAGAGATCCGGTCCGTAGTTATAGGGCTTGCTGGGCTTATAAACGGCACATCTCAGCTCCGTATCCTTTTCGGCCCGGACGGTCACCGTCAATGCATCCAGGCGCTCCCTGACCGGCAAAGACAAACACAGGGCATCTTTCATGGACATATAGTAAGAACCTGCTCCAGGGATTTGATTCAGCAGCATTTCGGAACTTGCCGTCACATGCGCTTGTAATGCCAGATCCGCCGGGTCCTCATTCTTTACGCCGGGAATCAGCTGATCCTCCTTCAGGAGCAGCTGCTGCAGTTCTTTGCGATGTTCTGCATAAATGTCGGCAGGAAGAACGTCATACTTTTCACAGAGATAGGCAGCCATACCGATCGCTTGTCCAAATGCAGACAGGGTTGCCGCAACCCGGACAGAGCCGAAGGCCACATGGCTCATAGACATGCATCTGCCGCACATAAACATATTTTTGATATTCTTACTGTAACCTGCACGGTAAGGGATCTGGTAGATTCCCTTTGCATTAATATGACGGTTCACCAGATCGTTATCATAGAAGCCCTTGATCGCATGCAGATCAAAGTTCCAGCCTCCGTGAGAAACTGCATCATCATATTCCACCTGCTGCGCCAGATCCTGTTCTGTCAGAATATAATCGCCAACCAGTCTTCGATATTCCCGCATACCGGGGACTGTAGAAATATAGTCGAAATCATAGTTGGCTGCCTCCGGATACTCGCCGCTGTTTTTAATGTAGTCCCAGATTCCTGCAACCAGGGAACGATGCTGACGGAGCAGCTCCTCCCGGTCCTTTACCTGATCCAGTTCGCCGGTTACCTCATAATACCACTGGCTGCTGCAGAATCCCTGGTGCGGGATTTCCCGGTATTGCAGAGCCGGCCTTACATCGTCCGCATAATTGGGTGCAACATATTTTACCGGGAATCCCATATCCTTAGCCGTAAAGTTCAGCGTACTGGGGATGCAGTAGCCATCCGCTTTTTCCGGTGCAATTTTTTCACCGAAGGTACTGGAGGCCTCCCGGCCGATCATGAACTCAGCACCAGCCAATGCTCCCAGTGCACCGTCTCCGGTATCGTCCACAAACCATTTTCCAGTGAATTCCCATCTGGTCTCTGTCGTATTCTGCGTTCCGCATACCTTTACAATTTCACCGTTTTCATCCAGGATGACTTCATCAATGCAGGTGTTCAGGAACAGGGAAATATTTTTCTCTGCGTAAATCTTATCCATATAGACTGCATCCAGCGCATAACGGTTCTTGTGAGGGCTGCGGAAAAGATATTCCTGACGGATCTCGTCAACAATGCCGCCTTCACGGGAATTCAATGCCAGCACGTTACCTTCACAGGATCCACCGATTCCCACAAAAATTTCGCAACTGCTGTTGCCTCCTACGACACCGCGGTTGTTAATGAGTATAGTACTAACTCCCATTCTGGCAGCCTGAACAGCCGCACAGATACCCGGAACGCCTGCGCCGACAATTACCAGATCTGCACTTTTTTGCTTCGTTTCGATTTTCATATTTTATTTTCTCCTACGAAATATTATAGATTAACTGTAAAGTCCGTTCCTTTGGGAATCTCAAAAACCTTTCGACTGTCCTGCTGTAACACAGTGACAGCATAGCTCTCCGTCTGATTCATTACACGGATTGAAAAATCCCGATCAAATGCTTTTATATTTCTCAGCTCGACCTGTGCCCAGTCCTCCGGAAGATTGGGGTGCAGCACAAAACTGTGCATCCCCATGGGTCTGATGCCCAAAAGTCCCTCCGTAAAAATCCGGCAATAGAGTGCACTTTCGGAAGAAAGCTGTCTCTGATTGCCTTCCGGATATGCCTCGATAGCATAGGGTACATGCTCTCCCAGCGTACGGCAGTCAGTATATGCTTTTAAATAATGCATGACCGTGCGGTTGCTCTCAACAGAGAGGATCCCTCTCAGCCCGTACAGCGTGGAACGGTCCCAGTATGTAGACGTTCCGCTTTGGGTCAGAAGCCCTTCGTCCGTCCACAGCCTGTCGGAAAGAAGGGCCTGAATGGTTCCCTCTTTTCGCTCGTCGATTCCCATAACCAGCGGCAGACAAATCCAGGATCTCAGCATGTCATTTTTCTGGTAATACTGATAGCACGCATATCCCTCCACCTCTGCACCAAAATACTGATTGATTGCCTTATGAAGTTCCTGTGCCTCCTGGTGGTACTTCTCTGCACTGCCGTTGTCTCCGAGCTCACGGGCCAACTGAACAGTTTCCATAAGACCGCCGTAATAAAGGCAAGATGTGGAAAGATTAGCATTTCCGGACGGAAACCGTCCTTCAAGTTCATCAGAATCGGATTCAATCACACCGGATTCATTTTTATGCCGGCTGCAGTATTCCAAGGCCCACTGAATAGCAGGATACATTTCTTCTGCGATTTTCTTTTTTCCGCAGGCCAGTGCAAAATGGGCTCCACCGTATGCATACATTGCCGCATCGCCCCGGTCTCCGGCTCCTTCCCAGATGTCTTGTCCCTCAGCAATAATCGAGCTTGGTATCATGGTATAATCCGGTCCCATAAACGGATAATACAGGCGGTAAGCATTCAGCGAAGCATCCAGGAAATCCGGTTCACCGATATATGGGGCCATCGGCCCTGCGTATTCAATTTCATCATTGGCCCATATTGCTGCATAGAAAGAGTGACCGCCCGGGGAGTGCATGAGGCCCGCTTTGGTCCGGAATACATTTTCACAGACATGCAGTTTGGCAAAGTCAAACGCCTGATTGATCACCGGATCAGGGGTCACCAGCTGCAGATTGTTCCGGAGTCCCGAAAAAAAACCACGCCGCTTCTTTTCTTCCTCCTCAACATCAGGTACAACCGGAGCTTCCATTCGTTTTCTACCGGTGATGCAAACGCTGCAAACGTATTTCTGCCCGCTTTCCAGGATGTGTATATCTTGGAAATCCCACCGTAAATCTACCAGGTAGATTCCTTCACAGCCTCTTCGTACAAGCTGCTGTGAGTAATCCTGTCCGGATATCTGAACTGCCTTATTTCCGCAATTCTGAAATGTAAGCTTCTGAATAATTGCACGGCTGGTTTTTGCCGGGTAGATCGTTCTGGTCAGAAGAAGATTCTCTCCCAGTCGGCTGTGAATGGACAGCATCCCGTCAAATTCAATGCTCTCCACCTTTTCCTGCAACGCTTTTTCATCCACAGTGAATTTTCCTGCAAACTCTACAGAAAAATTGAGGATCAGGCAGGCATGTGTATTATTGGGAATCGTCCTCAGGGTAGGAAATACCACCCGTGCAGACAGCTGAAGCAGTCTGTCCCCATTGACTCCGTAATCTATACAGACAGAACTCCCCTGGCCGCTCATTTCCACATGATCCATATGCGGCAGTCTGTGATCTGTTTTTACATTCCAGATAATTCCGCTTTTTCCAAGCTTCCAACGATTCATTTGTGCACCCCTCTGCCGAAGTTATTTTCCTCTGTAGCAAACAAGGGGGCCATGGTCTCCATGCCCCCCTGTTTATCCTGTTTTAGCCCTTTGCGTTATAGCGGTCCAGTGCAGCGCGATAGATATCACGCAGCTGAGACAGGCCCAGCTTCTCCAGCTGTGTCAGATGGTTATCCCATTCGGCCTCAACATCCTTCTGTCCGGTAATGCAGGATGCTTCAAAGCTCTTGATATAGTCCATCAGATCTGTACGCAGAATTGTCAGCTGCTCAGTTTCTTCATCGGTAAAGCTGAGGGTAGGCAGCACAGGATACTTAGCGGCATCAACATAGCCGCCGCGCTGATCGAGATCAGCCTTCAGCTGCTTGGTTCCGGAGATGGGAATCTTAGAATAGCTCTTTTCGTACAGGCAATACGGCCCGCTGCTTACAGTGTAAGCATTCAGGAATTCACTGTAGTTAGCGTACTTATCAGGGGTGGGAACCTTCTCAAGTTCGCCCTTATCATTGTAGTTCCAGTTCACACCGCGGGGGCCAAAGACATCTTCCAGGCCCACTTCGATATCTTCATTATAGAAAAGGTCAACCCACTTGATCAGAGAAACAGGGTCCTTGCAGTCGCAAGTAATACAAAAATCGCAGCGGTTACGATTCAGAGTATAACGGTTCTGAGTCAGCTTGGTACCGTCAGGACCTGCCAGGACAGGAACCACATCATAAGTTCCGTCTTCTACCTTATCCTGGGTAACAACACCCCAACCGCCCCAATCAACAAAGCTTGCAATCTGTCCGGCCTGACCCTTGGCGTTAAACATGTTGTTATCCTGAGTGTATACTTCAGGATCCATCAGGCCTTCCGTGCTCAGCCGATTCATGTACTTGATAAATTCCTTGTAGTTATCCTTGTCTGCAATCGTGTCAACGGTATTGCCGTCATACTGCAGATACATACCGTCCATCATTGCAGGACCAGCCGTAGAGTCAACGATTCCAAAAGCACCGCGAAGCATATCGCCGTAATTGTACAGGGGGCCATAGCTGAAGGGAATGATCTCTCTTCCGTCTTCGGTCTTCAGGCCCTTGAATGCCTTCAGCACCTCATAGTATTCTTCGGTGGTGGTAGGCATTTCCATGCCGACCTCTTTCAGCAGCTCCGTGTTGATAATCAACTCGCTGTACACAGTGCTGCTTTCGGGATAGCCACGGTCAACTGCAGGCAAAGCATAGATGCATCCGTTACCTGCATCCAGAGCCTTCCAGCCGTCAATGGCATCGAACGCTGCTTTAATGTGGGGTGCATGCTCCATGATTAGAGGCTTCAGGTCAATCAGCAAGCCCTGCTTACCGTAGATATCTGCCTGCATACGGGAAAAGTTATTATGTGCCCAGAACGCATCAGGCCGGGGAGAGCTTGCCATCAGAACGCCAACACGCTCATTGGCAACTTCCAGGGGGAAGAGATTCCAGTCAATATGAACCTGAGTCTTCTTTTCCAGTTCTGTGACAAACTGAAGTTCAGGGAAGCCGCTCCACTGAGCAGGGCCTGCAGCTGCAAAAGAGAAGCTGATGGGACTTCCAGTGACGAAATAGGGATCATCGCTGGGTACCGTCGTGGAAACGGCGTTTGCCTGGGTGGTTTCTGCCGAAACAGATTCCGGAGCTTTTTCTCCTCCGCAGCCAGCCAGCACAGTAATGCTGAGTGCCGCAGCCAGTGCAAGAGAGAAAATGCGTTTGGTGAGAATGTTCATTTTATTTCCTCCTACAATCTTTTTTAACCGCACCAGGGAACCCCGGAACGATTGTTTCACAAAATTTAAGCGGTGGGAATCAGCCCTTAACAGAGCCAATCATCATTCCCTTGACAAGATGCTTCTGCACCAGGGGATAAATTGCAACAACGGGCGCGCTGGCAACAATAATCAGAGCATACTTGATTTTCTCTGCCAACTGCATCTGCTCACGGATTCTTTCTAGATCTTCGATCATACTCACGTCGGCGGTATTCTGTACCAGGATGCCGCGCAGAATGACCTGCAAGGGGTACATCTCATGATCAGACAGATACAGCATAGGCTGCATATACTGGTTCCACATGCTGACTACAGAGAACAGGACTAAAACCGCAATGATTGGTTTGGACAGCGGCAGCAGAATGCGGAAGAAAAAGTGAACCTGACCGCACCCGTCAATGGAAGCCGCTTCATAAAGCTCATTGGGAATGGTACTTTGCAGAAATGTTCTGGTAATAATCAGGTTATAGGCAGTGACTGCAGTAGGCAGAACAATCGCCCAGATCGTATTCATTAAATGCAGTCTGTCAATAACAATGTAAGTAGGGATCATACCGCCGCTGACAAACATCGTCAGCGTAAAGTAAAACATGATAGGCTTTCTTCCCCGAAGTTCCGACCGGGACAGCGGATAAGCTGCACAAATGGTAGCACTTACGCTGATCAGTGTTCCGATAATCGCATAAAGCAGGGAATTCAGATATCCCCCCCAGATTTTACCATCACGAAAAACCGCTTTATAGCCATCAATATTAATTCCTTTCGGAATCAGGAACACTTCACCTGCACCAATCTTGGCTGGATCACTGATTGAAGCGATCAGAACGAAGTAGATTGGATACATAATGATGAGTGTAAAGATTCCCATTACCACGCAGGAAACAATATCAAATACGCGGTCGGACATTCCGCCGGGTATCTTCTTTTCTCTTGTCCTCATTTCATAACCTCCTCAGTTTCAGAACAAGCTGGTATCGGCTACCTTCTTGCAGATCTTATTTACAGACAGAAGCAGAATCAAATTGATAACCGAGTTGAACAGATTCACTGCCGTCGAAAAACTGTACTGGTAGTTCAGGATACCCATTTTGTAAACATATGTAGAGATCACTTCAGAAACTTCAAGGTTCAGAGGATTCTGCATCAGGAAGATCTTCTCAAATCCGACATTCATCACATTGCCAACCAGAAGAATCAACTGAATCACAATTGTCGGCATAATATAGGGAATATCAATATTGAGGATCCGCTTCATTTTGGAGGCGCCGTCCATAATTGCTGCCTCATGCAGCTCCGGAGGGACCGAAGACAGCGCAGCAAGATAAATAATCGCTGACCATCCGGTTGTCTGCCAGATTGCACTGGTTATGTATATCGGCAAAAAAGATTTAGGGTTATTCAGGAATGCAATGGGTTCTCCGCCAAATGCTCTGATAATACCGTTAATGAGACCATTGGACGGTGACAGGAAGATATTGATCATTCCGATCAGAACCACAGTGGAAATGAAATACGGCATGTAGGTAACTGTCTGTACAAATTTCTTGTATTTCAGATTCCGCAGCTGATTCAGGAACACCGCAAACACAATGGGAAGTGGAAACGTGAACAGCAGTGTCGAAACGCTTGTCTTAAAGGTATTTAAGATAACAGGCCAGAATTTCGGCGAATTAAAGAAACGAATAAAGTGTTTCATCCCCACCCATTTGCTTCCCATGAAACCGCCAATGGGAGTGTAGTCGCGAAAAGCAATCTGCAGTCCGAACAGGGGAAGATAATGAAACATAAACACAATAATAATTGCAGGAATCAGGAAACAGTACAAAGCCCAGTTTCGCTTAAAATAACTCCGGAAGCTTGTCTTCCTTTTTCCAATGTGTGGGGAACTGCTCCCATCCAGTCTCATTGATTTTGCCTTCACGCTAGAATCTCTCCTCTTTTATGATTTAGAGCCATCGACCAGGCCCATGCCGGCTTCATTCTGCACGATCATATGTCCGGGAAATCTGCTCTGCCTGTCCGTGTCGCCGTTGGCTTTGCTGTGTTTTCATCCTAACATCGTGTTTGATCGGTGTAAAGCGGCGCTTTTTTCTCGAATATGCTCATTTGGGTGAAATTATCAGTTTAAAGCACTTTTTTAGACTATGCATTTTTCTCAATGTGCGGAAATAACAGCGGAAATTTGGCACATTCAGCCCAGAGCCAGCAGTTGCCAGGAGATGCGCACAATATTTCAGCGTATTTTCTGAGCACCATGGCCTTGCAAAACAGGTCTCCAGCAATCGTTGTACTACTGCCAACGCTGTCCATAGGAGGTGAGGTCTGTGGATGCAATTTATCAGGGCTTCTGACACATTTATTAGATAGTCAAAACACTTCAGGAAGTATGTGGCAGAGGGCTACGGTACCCAGCAGATTGCCGCCTGCCTGAACAATATGGGATATCGGGCAAGAACAGGAAGCAGACAGGCTGCGACGGTCAGACCGGCTACACCATGCACATTCTGGACGAGATCATGAATCAGATCGTAATCCAGCTCTTTCATCAGGTTCGGGGTATTCCCCGCCAGAAACTGGCGGGCGAGAAATTCCGAAAAGTCCAGGAAGAAAGAAAGCTGCACCTCTCAGAGGTAACTGCTTTCCTTCAAAAGGAAGAGGCCAATCGGAGCCTCCTGAAAGCTGAGGTCTTAAGCCGCATCAGAGGAGAAAGTGATTTTTTCAAGGAAATGCTGGCTGAAATGATCGCAGACAAAAAAGAATGCGCTGCCTGGGAAAAAATCCAGATAGGCAGCGCAGGATGCGGTGGAAAACGGTCAGGCGCTCATAGGCTCCATCAGGTTCCAATATAAAAAACTGGTCTTTTGGGCAGAGCTTTATGACACCGCCAGCATGGAAGCCCCCACAACCGTGGGTAGCAACTCCGAACATTCAAGTCTTCAGATAAAAAGAAAAACTTCGAAATCCGAAGATTTCGAAGTTTTCTTGGTGGAGATAAGCGGGATCGAACCGCTGACCTCTTGAATGCCATTCAAGCGCTCTCCCAGCTGAGCTATACCCCCATATGAAGTTGT
>RCNI01001388.1_pt1 | contig 13056 bp, 6 predicted proteins | sample 2041151 | NCBI WGS metagenome assembly RCNI01 (sample SAMN09708214, study PRJNA481090) | feces metagenome | isolation source: feces | place: Antarctica: Albino Rookery | reverse complement strand
CCAAATGAAGAAACTGAGGCTTTAAAAACAATCCTTACAGAAAATGAGCGCATTAAAAAATACGGTTTTTCTGAGACCGAACTGGAACGAGCTAAAGCTGAATATTTGGCACAGATTGAGTCTTCGTACAAGCAGCGGAATAAGTTTTCTAATGAAGGTTTCATACAAAGCATCAAGAGTAATTTCTTGGAAGGAGAACCCATGGTAGAATATGAAGATTATTATGAATTTGCTAAAAAAGTAATTCCAGCTATTACCAATAAGGAGATCATGGAACATGCTAAACCTTGGTTTACCAAGAAGAATCAAATTCTTATAGTAACAGGTCCAGACAATGTTACCCATTTGACGGAAGATGAAGCGAGAGGTATTGTCAATTATGTTGAAACGGATAACAGTATCCTGCCATTTGAGGATGAATTTATTGGACAGGATTTGATTTCAGAGGACTTAAAAGGTTGTAAGATTGTATCTTCTAAAAAACTAGAGCAATTTGATGCAGAAGAATGGACGTTGGAAAATGGAGTAAAGGTTGTGTACCGTAAAGTTGATTATGAAAAAGACGTAGTTTCATTTTATGGATATAGTGAAGGAGGAACGTCATTATATGATGTAAAAGATTTGCCTAGTGCTGAAAACGCAAGTGTATTTATCTCTGCCAATGGTGTAGGGGAATTTTCAGCGTTGACATTAAGCAAGGCTCTTGCAGGAAAAATGGCTTCTTGTAGCTTAAAAATAGGATATAATGAAGAGACAGTAACTGCTAGTGCAACTCCTCAGGATATAGAGACTATGTTCAAATTAATATATCTCCGTTTTAACCATGCAAGAAAAGATGATGAAAAGTTTCAGTCAATCTTGAATCAAAACTTGGCTAATATTGATAATATAGAAAAGAATCCGAATAAAATCATGCAGGATTCCATAGATCGTATAACTTCAAGTTATAGTCCAAGAACTCAAATTTTAAGCAGAGAATATTTGGAATCTATTGATAATGACCGGATGTTTGAAATATATAATGAAAGATTCGCCAATGCTGCTGACTTTACATTTTTCTTGGTAGGTAATGTTGAAAAAGATGTTGTAAAACCTTTGATAGAAAAATATTTAGGTTCATTGAAAACTAGTGATGAGCGAGAAACATGGAGAGATAATAAGGTGAGAGCACCCAAAGGTCTTTTTAAACGTGAAATTGAAGTTGCTTTGACGACACCTAAATCTTTGGTTGTAACTGCTTTTAGAAAAGAAATGGATTATAATCTTCATGATGTATACTGTAATAATGTTTTAAGAGGAATTTTAGATCTCCGCTATATAGAAAATATTAGAGAAAAAGAAGGAGGTACATATGGTGTTCGTGTTTCAGACGGCTCCGTTAAAGAACCTTATCCTCAATATTCTATGACTATGAATTTTGATTGTGATCCTATCAAAGCCAATCATTTGAAAGATTTGATATATGCAGAGATCGAGAAGATTAAGAAGGAGGGTGTGACTAAAGAGGAAGTGAGCAAAATCACTCTAAATATGTTAAAGAATTTTGAACAGTCTAAGTCACATAATTCTTATTGGATGAATGTTATCGCCAATTATTATATAACTGATATTGACAATAATGATCCGAAGAATTATGAAGAAATTCTTAAAAATCTGACACCTGAGGATATTCAAAAGTTTGTATGCAAATTGTTTGATAATCCAGACACTATAGATTTGATATTCAAACCTAAAAAATAGATTTGAAATATGGAAGAAGGGGAGCTTTCTTATTAAAGATACCTTTTGAAGTTTGGTTATGATATAAAAAAGAGCCCGGTCATTGCCGGGCTCTTTCAATTTCAGTTGTTGGGTCTGATGTTAGGATTTGCGTCTATTTCATTTTGTGGGATGGGCAGTGCAACGCGTGGATCTGTGTGGAGGATGGTGGCGGCATCGTAGTTTTTCAAATCGAGGTGCCATTTCCCTTTGCGTTCAATCGGAGTCTGCGTGCGGAGGTAGTCATAGTAGATCAGTCCTTCGCCTATCAGTTCTTTGCGGCGTTCGTTCAATATGCGCTCTACCGTGAATCGTGCGCTTTCCACTTGCTGGGCGGCATTGGTGGTGCGTTCCGCAACGAGCTTGTTGAAATATTCCATTGCTTTGGCAGCTGATTCTCCTCCCTCTTTCAAGCCGGCTTCCGCTGCATTCAGATATACTTCGGAAAGGCGGATGATGCAGATGTCGTTTGTTTTTACATCACCGTTTTTACCCGGGAATTTGACAAGTATCACCGGCTGGGTACGGGCCACTTCCGGTAATTTGGAGTTGTTTTCAACTGCCGATTTCTTGGTGAAGCAGTGACGTACATCTTCCGGGTCTTCATTTAGAAGGGTCAGAAAATCGTCTGTCAGAATCAGGTTGTTCCAGCTGCTTTCGTCGGCAACATCTGCATATACGGAAGGCGCTCCCTCTCCGCCGGTACCGCCGCCCCATTCGGACGGTTCGTTTGTGTCGATGTAAAGTTCGAATATGGATTCAGACTGAAAGTCCTGTCCCCATACATCGGGATATTCATCGCGGCTATAGAGGTTGTAGAGGCCTCCGTTGTTTTCGATGACATCTGTCGCACAGGCATAGGCATTCTTGTAGTCTCCTTTGTTCAGATAGACGCGTGAGAGCAGTGCCTGTACCCCCCAGTAGTTGACGGTGCCGTCCTTTTTCTCTTTGCTGATGCCTGCTTTGATGGCATCTTGAAAATCGTTGATCACCTGCTGATAGCATTCGGCAACGGTGTTGCGGGCCGGTCTGTGGTTTGGATCCTGGGGGCGTGTCTCGATAGGCACTCCCAATGAAGTTCCGTTGTCGTTCGTGTACGGCATGGCATACATACGGGTCAGGTTGAATAAGGCAAGTCCTCTCAATACAAGCGCTTCCGCTTTTATCTGCTGTATTTCCGGAGTGATTCCCTTGTCCCGCTCCATCCGGTCTATCGCTTCGATGAGGTTGTTCGCCTGACGGATGACCAGATACGGACGGTTCCAGGTAAGCACTACGTTGTTGTTGTCGGTCGGCTGTACGTTGTAGGTGTAGTAGGGGACGACGCGTGCTTTGTCAATGACGCGAGCCTGTACGTCGGCTGCCCGGCAGTCGCCGTAATACCAATGGTTGTCGCCATAGTAGCTGTGTTGCGAGGTCTGACGGTAGATGCCGTTAAGGGCGGCCTGCATCCCTTCCAGGGTGGTCATTGCCTGGTCCTGGGGTACCGAGGTTGAGGGATTGACATTGAGCCAGTCGTTTGAGCAGGAGCTGAATAATGTGCCTGCACCCAAGAGAATGCATACGGATAGATATTTTGCTTTCATTGTAATGTCAATTAAAGGATTAGAATGTTAATTGTGCTCCGAAACTGAATGTACGCATGGCAGGAGCTTCACACCATACTTCTCCGTGTACCGGAACTTCCGGGTCGTATTGTTTCCATTTTGCCCAAGTCAGCAGGTTGCTTCCCGAGAAATAGATTCTTGCGTTTTCGATTTTTACCTTGCTGGTCCATTCGCTTGGCAGAGTGAAACCGAAAGTCAGGTTTTTCAGTCGCAGGTGGTCTGTGCTGTGTATATAGCGGGAGCTGTTGGTTACAGTTCCTTTGTCTGCATAGCTGAAACGGGGGATGTTTGTGCGGTCGCCCGGTTTTTGCCAGCGGTCCATCATGTAGGCGGGCAGGTTGTAGTGGCTAGAATAGATTTTCTCCCCTCCGTTTTCAAGGAGCGTGCCCATCTTGTCGAACGAGTGGCCTCCTAAAGAGTAGGTGAAGGTGAAATTCAAATCGAACCATCTGTAACTTAATAAGTTGGTGAAACCTCCGGAAACTTTCGGGTCGACGGATTTGTAGGCGATGCTAGTGGCTTTCTTGGCATCTGTGGTTAATGTGCGGTCTGTTTCACCGTTCCCCAGAGGGGTGTTCATGTAATATTCAGCCAATCCGTTCTCAGGGTTTACACCGGCAAATTCTTTGACATAGAAGGTGTGGTACGGCAGGCCGATTTTGTGGATTTTCCAGTTGCCCTCAATGCTTTGCTCCAGATCATTGTTCAAAGAGACGATTTTATTTTTGTTATGACTCAGATTGATGACTGTTGTCCAGTTGAAATTGCTGGTTGCAAAGTTTAAGGTGCGCAGTTCGAATTCAACGCCTTTGTTGTTCAATTGTCCGACATTGGCAAGATAGTTGACAAAACCTGTCGTGGCACTGATGGGGCGGTTGTAGAGCAGGTCTTTGGTGTCTCGTTTGTAATATTCGAGAGAGAGGAAAATCCGGTTCAAGAACGCGAGGTCAAGGCCGATGTTCAGGTTGTAGTTCTTTTCCCAGCCTAATCGGTTGTTGGGCATGGACGAACCGAACGAACCGGATTGTCCCATATAGTTCTGGGTGTAGGTGTAGAGGCCCATGTAGCCGTAGTATGCTCCCGGCTGGTTGCCGTTTACGCCATAGGATGCCCGGATTTTAAGGTCGCTCAATACATTTTTGATGGGTTTCATGAAGTGTTCGTTGCTGAGATGCCACATGGCGGATACCGACCAGAAATTGCCCCAGCGGTTGTCGGGTGACAGGCGTGAGCTGCCGTCGCGGCGGAAACTGCCGGCGAGATAGTAGCGGCTGTCATAGTTGTAGTTCAGGCGGGATACGTAAGATAACATGCGATAGCCTTGCGGTGAGGATACGAAGTTGTTCAATACGGCTGCATTGTCGGGTGCTGTCAGCTGGTCTGACGGCAGTTTTGATTTTTCTCCGATGGCCTTGTCCATCTTGTAGTCTTCTATCTCGTATGCGGCCAGGATATCCAGATTGTGTCTTTCTCCGAAGGTGGCCACGTAGTTGATGGAGGTGGAGGAGATCAGTTTGCCGTATTCGATGAAGCCTTTGGCTGTCTGTGCTCCATTGCTGGTCTTGATTCCTGATGAGCTCAAGGCGTTCAGATAGCGGGAGTCTTTCTGGATATTGTAGTCATAGCTCAATGTCTCTTTTATTTTCAGACCTTTGATGGGTTCGATGCTTGCGTATCCTGTAGCGAACATACGGCTCATGCGGGTACGGTTGTAGTCCGTGAGGATGTCGCGCAGGGGGTTCATGGTATTGTCTGCATAAGTGCCGATGTAGTTGCCGTTTTCGTCTCGGACGGTCATGGACGGATTCAGCGTGCCTGCAACGCAGAGGAAGGGGTTGATGGACGAACCGCGTTCTTCGTTCATCTCCTGGTTCATCTGGGAGAACATCATGTTGGCTCCCACTTCGGCGATTTTGCCTACTTTCTGGGTCAGGTTGAGGCGTGCGGAGTAGCGTTCCAGGCTTGAATTTTTGGCAAGGCCCTCCTGGTTGGTGTAGCCTAATGAGAGGTAGTAGGTGCTTTTTTGGTTGCCGCCGGATACGGACGCTTCATAGTTCTGCTGTACGGCTGTACGTAACAGTTCGTCCCTCCAGTCGGTATATCCCATGGATGGTTTTGTCGAATATTCACCGATTTTGCTGTCGGCGAACTCTTTGGGATCGACCTCTTTTCTGTCGATGCCCGCATTTATCAAGCCTTCGTATAGCAGTTCGTGAAGCTGGTCGCCGTTCAGGGTGGGACGGAAGTGTACCGCTGCATTGGAAAAACCGGCGGAAGCGTTGAAGTTGATGCGCGCTTTGCCGATCTGACCGCGCTTGGTGGTGATAAGAATGACTCCGTTGGCAGCACGCGAACCGTACAATGAAGCGGCGGCGGCATCCTTGATGATGGTGATGTTCTCTATATCAGAAGGATTCAGCGTGCTCATGATGTTGGTCTTGGAGTTGTTCATGTAGGCGGCATCGGCTCCTCCCGTGCTAAGGCTTCCGGAACTGACCGGAACCCCGTCTATCACAAATAGGGGCTCTTGGGATGCGTTGAATGAGCCCATTCCGCGGATACGGATGTTTTGGTTGGCTCCTGGCTGACCGGAATTTCCGGTGATACTAACTCCTGTGGTCAGACCTTGCAGTTTCTGCTCTACGCTTACCACCGGAATGTTTTTCATCAGGTCGCCTTTCAGTGTGTTGGCGGAGCCTGTGAAGGAGGATTTCGTGAAGTTGCCATAGCCGGTCACTACCACTTCGTCCAAGCCCATGTGCTCCGGTTGAAGTATGATGTCCAGTTTGTTGGAAGCGGGCACTTTCAGGTGCTGGGTTTTCATGCCCAGGTAGGATACGATTAATATCTTGTCTCCGGCTTCTATCTTGAGTGTGTATTTGCCTTCTACATCTGTAACTGTCCCGCGTGTTTCAGCTCCTTTTACTGCAATGGTCGCTCCGATAAGCGGTTCATGATCTTCGGACGAGACAATGGTTCCGCTTAGTGTCCTTTGCTGTGCGAATGCCTGTAAGGATATCATTCCAAGCAGTGAAAGAATGATAAATTTCATTTTAATGATCTGTTTCATATACAAAAAAATTTTATAATACCCTATCTATATAAAAAAACGGGCCATGGATGGGTTTCCGGAATCTTTTTTATTAAATGTATGGGAGATAAACAGATATGTTGCTATCGTTGAAGCACGGACATTGTGCGGATGTGGAATTATTCCTCAATCTGTAGAATTGTTCTACAGTGCTTGGGGCGTTGGAAATCTGTTTGAGATGTTGTTAATCAGCGTTAAAAATGTGGTGTGGGCTTATCCATTTTTTCTTTTCATGTGTAATATATAAAAAAGCGAATGATAATATGAAAAAGATACATGAATTGATAGCCAAGGATATTTTCGACTGTTTGTCGGATGAGGAGAGAAAGCAGTTGGAGAAGTTGTGTCGTGAAAAAGGGATAGATGCGGAGAGGTACCAGCAAATGAAGGAGGAGATTGTCAGCAGGGGGGTGCATGAAGAGATACTGAAGGTGCGTAAGACGAAACCTCAAAGAGGAGTGTGGGGGATGTGGCGTTATGCTGCGGCATTGGTGTTGCCGTTGTCCGTTGCTGCCTATCTGCTGTCGGGCAGTCATGAAGAGGTGGCGGAGAAGGAGGCTCTGGCGGTGCAGGCAGAGGTGCCGGAGGCATCGGTGGAAAGAAAGGAGCCGAAATTGATTCTGGCGAGTGGCGAAGAGGTTTATCTTGAGCGGCAGGAAAAGACAGCACAGGTTGTTCCCAATGCTGTAAACAAGGGGAATGAACTGGTGTATGAGAACAAGGGACAGGCGGAACCGGAAATCGAGTATAATGTGGTTGTCGTGCCGAAGGGTGGGGAGTTTCAGGTCGTTTTGTCCGACGGGACAAAGGTGTGGCTGAACGAGAATACCCGGTTGAAATATCCGGTGCATTTTGCCGGAGAGTCGAGAGAGGTGTATCTGGAGGGAGGGGAGGTCTATCTGCAGGTGGCGAAGGATAAGGAACATCCTTTTGTGATGCATACGGCAGGAGGGGAGGTGAAGGTGTTGGGTACATGCTTTAATGTGAAATCTTTGGGTGAGGACGGAATGGAGACGACGCTGGTGGAAGGAAGCGTGCAGGTGAATAGCGGAAAGGCGGTGAAGGTGTTGGTCCCGAACGAGCAGGCATCGGTCAGGAAAGGTGACCGGGAAATTCCGGTGGAGGTGGTGGATGTTGAAGAGGTGATTTGCTGGAAAGACAATGTGTTCCTCTTTAAGGATGTGCGTCTGGAGGAGATCATGACCCGTCTGTCGGATTGGTATGGATTTGAGGTGGTGTATAAGGATCATTCGGTGAAAGATGAGAAGTTCTATATCAGTATTGATAAATATAGCGAAGTGGACCAGATTCTGAAGCTGATGTTTGAAGTGGGGGCTGTCCGTTTCGAGATTCTTGAAAACAAAGTTGTTATAAGTAAAAAATAAGCGGATGTTGGCAGCATCCGCTCATTGAAAGAGCCCGAAAGGGCATGGTGTTAAATTTAAACTGCAAAGTTATGAAAGAAAAACTTGACTCGTGGAGGAGTTTTGTTAAAAAAGTCCCTCTCCAAGGTTTATTATGCCTTTTTATTTTGTGTTTGTCTTTGCCTTCAGCGGCGCAGAATGATGTGTGGAAGGTAACGATCAATGTGAAGAATGCTTCGGTGAAAGAGGTGTTGGACGTGTTGAAAAAGCACAATTATCGTTTGGTATATTCTACTTCCATTATTGATGCCTGCAAGAAGAAGGTGACGCTGGATATGAAGAAGGTGTCGGCATCCGAGGTGTTGGATGCAGCTTTGAAGGATACTGATTTGTCTTATAAGGTAGATAAAAACGTTATCACAATCAAGCAGATACAGAGAGACGAGAGTGTCCTGGCGCAAGGATTGGTGGTGGATGTTGCGGGCAAGCCGCTTCCGGGCGTGGCTGTGTATATCAAAGGCAGTACGAACGGAACATTGTCGAATGCAAGCGGCCATTTCAATCTGCGTGTGCCGAAAAACAGCGCATTGCTTTTCTCTTTTGTCGGAATGGCTCCACAGACCATGCTGGTGGAATCGGAGGCAGCCATGAAAGTGGTGATGAAAGAGCAGACAACACACATGGAAGAGGTGGTGGTGACCGGATATCAGGTATTAAAGAAAAGAGAATCGACCTCTTCTATTGTTTCTTTAAATGCGGAAGATGTGATAGAGCCGGTGGGAACTTCATTGGACCAGATGTTGCAGGGGAAGGTGCCGGGTATGTCGGTTATGCAGATGACCTCTACGGTAGGTGCTGCTCCGAAGATCCGTATTCGCGGGTCATCTACTATTATCGGTAATCGTGAGCCGGTATGGGTAGTAGATGGTGTGGTCCTGTCAGATCCGGTACCGCTGGATGCAACAGAGTTGAACAGTATGGATAAGGTGAACCTGATCGGTAATGCTATTTCCGGTCTGAACCCGGAAGATATTGACCGTATTGACGTATTGAAGGATGCTTCTGCTACTGCTTTATATGGTTCAAAAGCTGCGAATGGCGTGATTGTGATTACGACAAAACGTGGAAAGCAGGGAGCTCCTGCCGTACGCTTCAGTACTTCTATGAGTTTTATGCAGCGTCCGAGTTATAAAAATCAAGAGCGGATGAATTCCAAGGAAAGAGTAGAAGTGTCAGAAGAAATTCACAATCGGGGATTGCAATTTACCGGATTTTCTCCTGATGATGTGGGATATGAAGGAGCTTTGAACCGTTTGTGGAACGGTAAAATAACTATGGACCAATTTAATAAGGAGGTGAAAGCTATAAAAGAGTTGAATACGGATTGGTATGATATTTTATTTCGCAATTCTTTCAGCCAATCTTATACATTGTCTGTTTCTGGAGGTTCAAAGCGAATGAATTACTACTTTTCTGCCGGCTACTCGAATCAGCAAGGTTCGCAATTGCAGGAGGAAGGAGAGCGTTTTAGCTTTATGTCGAATTTAGGCTTTAATTTATCAAAGCGTTTACGGGCAGAGGTGAGTCTTTCTGCAGGAATCAATACGACAGGCCGTCCGACCGTAGATTTGAATAACTATGCTTATAGTACTTCCCGGACAATTCCGGCCTTTAATGAGGATGGTTCATATGCTTTCTATGGGTACAGGGAGGTTTCATCCTTATTGGGGATCCCTTCTTCTATTCATAATCCGGTGTTGAATTATAATATTTTGAACGAATTGGATCATTCTGGTATAGAACAGAGTATCCGGGATATTAATGCTCGTGTTAATCTGGATTATAAGATTACTTCTTGCTTGAATGCAAGTACTTTGTTGTCTTATAGTACCAGTGCTACTAATTCGGAAACCTGGTATGACGAACGTTCCTATTATGTGAGTACTTACAGAGGATTGCCTTATGGGTATGACAGAAGCGGTTTTACAGAATTCCAGGAATCTAATTACAGAAAACATGTGAGTCAGATTCCTTTTGGTGGTATATTGAAAACCGGAGAGGATACAAATGATTCTTTTTTAGTTCGTTTTTCATTGAATATGAATAAAATGTTTAATGAGGTACATAGCATTTCTTGTTCTGCTGGTTTTGAAGCTTCTAGCTCTCGTTATAAAGGATATGATAATGAGGAGTGGGGATACTTGCCTGGACGTGGGAAAAAGTTTGTGACTCTCGAGAACTTAGTGGATTGGGAAGAGGCCTCTTCTGCAATGCAGGCTCTAAAACCTTTAGTTACTGATAATACGACTAATTTTATATCTTATTATGGTACATTATCATACGGATATCGTGGAAAGTATATTGTTAGTGCTAATATACGCGGTGACGGTTCAAATAAATTAGGCGAAGCGGCTCGATTTTTGCCTATTTGGTCATTTTCGGGGCGGTGGAATATTACGGATGAGAATTTTATGTACTCACTTTCCAATATATTGTCAAGTTTAAGTATCCGGGCTTCTTACGGTATTCAGGCCAATGTGACAGACGCACATAATCCTAATTTGATTATCGGATTAGGTTCTTTACATAGTAGTTCTGAAGAATATAAAGCAATTGTATATCAGTTGCCTAATAGGGATTTGAAATGGGAGAAGACCAATTCATTGAATGCGGGTATTGATTTTGATTTTTTCAATGGTGTGTTGTCCGGGAGTTTCGAATATTATTACAAAAAGAGTAAGGATCAGTTAATGACTGTAGAAATAGAATCGACCAATGGAGCTAAAATGGTTACGATTAATGGTGGAGACCTGACAAACAAGGGATGGGATCTGGCATTTTCATTGACTCCAGTAAGGACAGAAAATTTTGAATGGAATCTGGGTTTCAATACAAGTAAAAATAAAAATAGTATAGCCAACGCAGCTGAGAGAACTGTGACTTACAACGACTATTTGAATGGTACTATCATTAAGAACGGTCGTGCGTTGAATTCTTTTTACTCATATCAGTTTGCAGGATTGAATACTGATGGACAACCGACTTTTAAAGGGACAAAGGATTATGATAAAGATGGTAATGTCATTATTTCGACTAAAGAAGAGGCATTGGCTTCTGTTTTGAAATATAGCGGCAGACGGGAAGCTGATTTTACAGGCGGATTGTCTATGTCTTTCCGGTATAAACGTTTTTCTTTGAACACCCGTTTTTCTTTATCTTTAGGAAATAAAATTCGTTTGAATGATCTGTATGATGATGATAATTTGAAGTTGCCCTATCCGGCACAGAATATGAGTAGTGAATTTGTGAATCGTTGGCAGAAACTGGGTGATGAAAAATATACAAACATTCCGCGTTTGAGTGACCAGTTGTTGACCATGAACACGATGAATCCGGACAATAAAGGGAAGATTATGAATACCAACTATATGGTGGCAGATAATTATTGGCAGATGTATAATGACAGTGATTTGCGTGTGGTTTCCGGTAATTTTATGCGTTGTACGGCAATCACCCTCTCTTATTCATTGCCCGAAGATATTTTGAAAAAAGTCTATTTGAAAGGTGCTTCCCTCAGTTTGGGCGTATCCAATCCGTTTGTGATTAAATCCAAGGATTTGAAAGGACGTGATCCAGAGCAGGTGACTTTAGGGTCGGGCACTATCCCTCCTCAACAGTCTTATTCTTTAATGTTAAATGTAACTTTCTAAATAAATATGATTATGAAAGTAAGAAGATATATTGTGCCGTTGCTGTTTGTGCTTAGTTCTTGTAGTAATTTTCTAGATTACAAAGATAAGGATAAGGTGATTCCATCGACGTTGGATGAATATAGCGAATTAGTGTTTGGAGAATTGATTGCCAAGTCTGCAGATAACTCTTGTTATAATATCTTGTTGATGTCAGATGATATGGGATGTGTCGTAAAAGGTTCAGAGAGAGATGCCCGTGAGGAGTATCTGAACTGGTATAATTGGGCAAAAGAACCACAGATAAAACCGAACGGCGACGAGGTGATTGATCCGGCTTGGGAATTTTTGTATAACAAAATTCTGACAAGCAACATGATTGAAAAAAATGTAAGTGAATTTGAAGATGATATAGAGGGGGTGAAATATCGTTTGTTGGGAGAGGTACAGGCTGTCAGGGCAATGGCATACTGGTATTTGGTGAATATGTATGGAGAACCTTGGTATAGCACAGAACAGGCTCAAACTGCGCTGGGGGTGCCTATAAATCAAGAAACGTCTATTAAAGACCATTTTTATCGCCGGGCAAATCTGGCAACTAATTATGAATTGATTGAAACAGATTTATTGCATGCATTGGATAATTTGGCGAAGGGAGAACAGAAAAATACTATTTTCCGTCCTAATGCAGATGTCGTACGTCTTTTCTTGTCGCGTATTTATTTGGAACAAAAACGCTATGATGATGTGATTACCGTTTGTAATGATTTATTGAAGGAAACGTCCAAAGCTGTGATGAATTATGAACGTTTGAAGAAAAACAGTGATGATTGGGTTTGGGAGCATCCGATTCTTTCGCGAGATGGAGGTAATCTGTTATTTACCTGGTGGGAGCGTAATGCTCTTCCTGGATTTACAGTTTCTGGTTATAGTATAGGAAGATATTGTGTGGCTCCAGATTTAATGGCATTGGCAAAGCAGAATCCGGATGATATTCGAGGGAAATCTTATACTTTTTGGAATTATGATGGGACAGAGGTGCATAAATTTGATGCTAATTATTCCAGTTGTTTCGGTATGAACTACCGGATTGAAGAAGTGTATTTCAATCGTGCGGAAGCTTATCTGAATACCAATCAGAAGGATTTGGCTTTAACTGATTTGATGAAAGTGTATAGGGAGAGAATTGCTCCTACAGGAAATGCAACCTTGGAAGCAAAAAATATAGAGGAAGCAACTGATATTTTGAGAAGGGAGAAGCGGATTGAATTTTGCTTCGAGGATATACGCTGGTTTGATGTCCGGCGCTGGAGATTGTCTTTAGAGCATGTCTATCCAGACTTGCATGATAGTCAAAGTATCCGAACTTTTGTATTGGAAGCAGAAAGTCCCAATTATGTTCTGCCTTTACCTTTGGATGTTCAGAGAATCAATCCAGATATAAAACGTCCGGAAAGAGTGGAGACTATTGTTAAATAAATAGATATTGATGATTATGGGAAAATATTTTTTGTTATTTGCATTATTTTCAGGCATTTTGTTAGTTG
>RCNI01001387.1_pt1 | contig 13075 bp, 14 predicted proteins | sample 2041151 | NCBI WGS metagenome assembly RCNI01 (sample SAMN09708214, study PRJNA481090) | feces metagenome | isolation source: feces | place: Antarctica: Albino Rookery | reverse complement strand
TGGGTGACTCTTCTCAGCTGAATGTGGGCGACACCGTCACCACCATCGGCAACGCACTGGGCACCCTGTCCAACACCACTACCACCGGCATTGTTTCCGCTCTGGATCGTGCCATCAGCACCTCCGACGGCACAGTCATGAATGTACTTCAGACCAACTGCACCGTGAACAGCGGCAACTCCGGCGGTCCCCTCTTCAATCAGTACGGAGAAGTGATTGGCATTGTCAACGCCAAGTACTCCAACTCCGGCACCTCTACCGCAGCCAGCATCGAGGGCATCGGCTTCGCCATCCCCTACAACGATGTGGAAAAGAAGGTCACCGACCTGATGCAGTACGGTTATATCACCGGCAAGCCCTCTCTGGGCATTACCGTGTCCACCATCTCTCCTCTGGATGAGCAGCGCTTTAATATGCCTGTGGGCGCCTATGTCAACTCCATTGTGCCCGGTTCCTGTGCAGAAACTGCCGGTCTGAAGCAGGGCGACATCATTACCGCTGTGGACGGCAAGGAAATCACCACCTTTGAGGAACTGGTCAATGCGAAAAACCGCCACTCCGCCGGCGACGAGATGAAGCTCACAGTCTGGCGCAGCGGTGAAACCACGGAAATCACGGTGGTTCTGGATGAGCAGAAGCCGGAGAAGCCCAGTGAAACTCCCGCTCCCGATAACTCTCAGCCTCAGCAGCAGATGCCTCAGCAGCAGGTGCCCCAGCAGGAGCAGCCGTCCAATCAGCCCTCCATGGAGGATTTCTTCAACTACTGGTTCGGCCACAACGGCGGCTCTTGGTAATCAATTCAAATCATCTTTTTCTCTTCTCCTTGACGAAAGGGCTGAGTGCGTAAGCACTCAGCCCTTTCCCATAGTTTCTGCGTCACCCAGTCACCTGCTGCAGCAGAAGCAGCAGGGCAAATCCCGGAATACCCAGAATTCCCAGTACTGCCGCATTGACCAGATTGACCCCCAGAGTGATTCCGGTCCAACCGGAGCACTGTGCCAGAACCGCCAGCACCGCTCCGCCCACAGCGGTCCGGGCCAGCACCTTGGCTCCCCTCCAAATCCACTTCCGAAACAAAATCACGCCGATGATGACTGCCGACAGCAGACTCACCAGCAGCTGAAGGTTCATTTGCGTCCCCCCTCTTCTCCTTCCAGTCCCTTTCGCATTTTAAGCAGATAGGAATACTGCGACTGCCGGGCGTTGATCTCATAGATCCATGCGTCCACCAAATCCGGGTCGCTCACCCGATTGAAGCCGGCATACGCCTGCCGCAGCAGTCGGCCGGACTCCTCCAGCTGCTGCTCCACCAATTCCTGCCGTGCCTCCGAGCGTTTGCTTTGCTTCCCTCTTTTTTTCACCCTGTCCGCTCCTTTCATTGGATTGTACGGACTATTGTGGACAAATATGCGTGATTTCAACCGATTTTCAAGCATAGTTTTCCCCATTTGGGACACAATAACAGCACAGTGGCCGCCACCGCTGTGGAATAAAGCCGTCCCGTTTTCCCTTGGAACGGCGTGCGGGGAGAAACTCAGTTGAGTTTCTCCCCGTGTTGTATTATAATAGGTATGTTTTTTAACTGAGAGGTGATCCTTCATGAGCTATCAAAGTACATTGGATTATATACATAAGGTGCAGTGGCGTGGGCAGAAACCCGGCCTCGACCGCATCCTTCCCCTGCTGGAGCATCTGGGCAATCCCCACAAGCGGCTGAAGTTTGTCCACATTGGCGGCACCAACGGCAAAGGCAGCACCTCTGCCATGGTGGAGTCTGTGCTGCGGAAGGCCGGCTACCACACCGGCCTGTACACCTCCCCCTTCATCAACCGCTTCAACGAGCGGATTCGGGTCAACGGCGAGGAAATTCGGGACGAGGAGCTGGAAGAGCTGGTGGACACCATTCGCCCCTTCGCTGACACTATGGAAGATCCCCCCACGGAATTTGAACTGATTACCGCTGTTGCCATGGCCTATTTTGCCCAGCGCAACTGCGACATTGTGGTGCTGGAAGTAGGTCTGGGCGGCGAATTTGACGCCACCAATGTGATTTCCTGCCCGGAGGTGGCGGTACTCACTTCCATCGGTCTGGATCACACGGCGGTGCTGGGTCCCACCATTGCCGACATCACCCGAACCAAGTGCGGCATCATTAAGCCCGGCTGCGATGTGGTGAGCTACGGTCACGAGCCGGAAGCCGACCCCATCATTCAGGAAATCTGCGAGGAACGGGGCGCCAAGCTCTGGCCGGTGGATTTCAGCCGTCTGACCTACAAGGACATCACTTTGGAGCATCGCACCTTTGATTACGGTCCCTTCACCGACCTGAAGCTGCCCCTGCTGGCTAAGTATCAGCCCAAAAACGCCGCCGTGGCTATCACGACGCTGACGGCACTGGCCCATCGGGGCTGGAACATCACTCCCGAGCACATTCGGGCAGGTCTGGAAGCAGTGGAATGGCCCGGACGGTTCGAGCTTCTGGGCCAGCATCCCACCTTCCTGCTGGACGGCAGCCACAACCCTCAGGGCATGGCCGCCACCGTAGAAAGCCTGCAGGAGCTGTTCCCCGGCAAAAAATTCGTGTTTTTGCTGTCTATGATGGCGGACAAGGATGTGGATTCCATGCTTCAGCTGCTGCTCCCTCTGGGCGAGCAGTTCTTCACCGTTACTGCCAACATCTCCCGTGCTATGCCTGCACAGGAGCTTGCCGACAAGCTGAAGGCACTGGGTGCGCAGGCGGAAAGCTGTTCCTCCATTCAGGAGGGCGTGGCTGCCGCAGAGGGCGCTGCCGGCTTCGACGGCAGAGTGTGCGCCCTTGGTACCCTCTACTTCTCCTGCGATGTGCGTATGGCCTTCCAGTCGACCTGACATTTAAATATTAGCAATCATAGCGGCGGTCTTGCAAAAAGATCGCCGCTATTTTGCACTCCATCTCTTCATAAACTATTTACATCTCCTTCTATTGACATCTCATTGGGGTAGTGCTATATTATCTTTAGCACTTGAGGATAGCGAGTGCTAAGACATTGCAAAGGAGGAAATAAAATGGAATTGACCGAACGCCGGCGCAAGATACTCCGCACCATCGTGGAAAGCTACATCTCCACCGCCGAGCCCATTGGCTCAAAGGCCATCGCAGAGCGTGCCGGTCTGACCTGTTCCTCCGCCACCATCCGAAACGAAATGTCGGAGCTGGAACGGATGGGGCTGCTGATTCAGCCTCACACCTCTTCCGGACGCATCCCGACTCCTGCCGGGTACCGCTTCTATGTCAACGAACTGATGGAGGAGCACACCCTCAGTATGCAGGAAACGCAGGTCATCAACAACCAGATGCACATGAAGATGGCTGAGCTGGATCGGGTGATCGATCAGGCCGGACGCATGGTGAGTCAGCTCACCAACTACCCCGCCTTCGCTATGGCGGATCGCCGTCAGCAGGCCACCATCACTCGTTACGATCTGCTCATGGTGGATCAAAATAGTTTCATCATTGTGGTTATGACCAACCTGAATGTGGTCAAGAATAAATTGGTGAAGCTGCCTACCGATGTCAACGAGCCGCAGCTCCAGCTGCTGAACACCCTGCTCAACACCTCTTTCGTCGGCAAGACCGCCGATGAGCTGAATCCGGAGCTGATGCACATGGCAGAAAAGGCCGTGGGCAGTGCTTACGGGCTCATCTCTCTGGTCGTTTCCTTCGCCATGGAAGTGCTGGAGGATGCAGGACGCTCCGTTCACACCTCCGGTGCCAACCGGATTCTGGAGCACAGCGAATATCAGGATGTGGACAAAGCCCACGACCTGCTGAGTTATCTGGAAAATCCCGAGCTGACCCAGTTGCCCAATGCCATGGGCGACAGCGACACCACCATCCTCATCGGTCCGGAAAATGTCTCCGAGGCCCTGAAGGACACCAGTGTGGTGATGGCCAGCTACGATATTGGCGAAGGTATGCGAGGCGTGATTGGCGTGGTGGGTCCCACCCGTATGGATTACGCCAAAGTAACCGCTCGCCTGAACTATTTCGCCGAAAGTCTGAGCAAGATGTTCGGCAAGGGAGAATCGGAACTGCCTGAGCGCAAGCCGGCACCTGCTTTGCAGGCTCCCAAAGAGAAATCCGATGACACCCAACATTAAGGAGGTTCCCCAATGAATCAGAATCCCGAAACTGCCGCTGAGGAAGTGCAGGAGCCGGTTTGCGAGGAAACGGCTGCAGAAGAGACTGCCGCTGAACCCGTCACCGAAGAAACCCCCGATCTGCAGGCGGAACTGGACAAAGCCAAAGAGGCTCTTTCCCAGCAGGAAACTCAGTATCAGTATCTGGCAGCAGAATATGACAACTTCCGCCGCCGCAGCGCGAAAGAAAAGTCCGACGCCTATGCCAAGGCCAAGGGCGACGCTGCACTGGCTTTCCTGCCGGTGTTTGACAACCTGCAGCGTGCGCTTGCCGCTCCCTGCACCGACACCGCCTACGCCAAGGGCGTGGAGATGACCATGACCCAGCTCCGTCAGGTGCTGGAGAGTCTGGAAATCACCGAAATCCCGGCTCTGGGCGAGCAGTTCGACCCCAATGTGCACAACGCTGTGATGCATGTGGACGATCCGTCCGTGGGCGAGAACACCATCGTGGAGGTCTTCCAGTCCGGCTTCCGTACCGGCGAGAAGGTTATCCGCTTCTCCATGGTCAAAGTGGCCAACTAACCAAGTATTCAATCATCTATCTTATATAGGAGGAAATTATTATGTCTAAGATTATTGGTATCGACCTGGGTACTACGAACTCTTGTGTGGCTGTTATGGAAGGCGGCGAGTCCGTCGTCATCACCAACGCAGAAGGCAACCGCACCACTCCCTCTGTCGTCGCTTTCGCTAAGGACGGCGAGCGTATGGTGGGTCAGGTCGCTAAGCGTCAGGCTATCACCAACCCCGACCGCACCATCAGCTCCATCAAGCGTGAGATGGGCACCGACTACAAGGTGGACATCGACGGTAAGAAGTTCACTCCTCAGGAGATTTCCGCTATGGTGCTGCAGAAGCTGAAGTCCGACGCTGAGGCCTATCTGGGCCAGCCCGTCACCGAGGCTGTCATCACCGTTCCCGCTTACTTCACCGACGCTCAGCGTCAGGCTACCAAGGACGCAGGCAAGATCGCCGGTCTGGAAGTCAAGCGTATCATCAACGAGCCCACCGCTGCCGCTCTGGCTTACGGTGTGGATAAGGAAACCGCACAGAAGGTCATGGTCTATGACCTGGGCGGCGGCACCTTCGATGTGTCCATTCTGGAAATCGATGACGGCGTCATCGAGGTTCTGGCTACCGCAGGTAACAACCGTCTGGGCGGCGACGACTTCGACCAGTGCGTCATGGAGTATCTGGCTGCTGAGTTCCGCCGTGAGACCGGCATCGACCTGTCCGGCGACAAGGTTGCTATGCAGCGTCTGAAGGAAGCTGCTGAGAAGGCTAAGATCGAGCTGAGCGGTGTCACCACCTCCAACATCAACCTGCCTTATATCACTGCTGACGCTACCGGCCCCAAGCATCTGGAAATGACCCTCACTCGTGCCAAGTTCAACGAGCTGACCAACCATCTGGTGCAGGCCACCATGGGCCCCGTCCGTCAGGCTCTGAGCGACGCCGGTCTGGACGCCAGCGAGCTGTCCAAGGTTCTGCTGGTCGGCGGTTCCAGCCGTATTCCTGCTGTTCAGGATGCAGTTAAGAGCATCACCGGCAAGGAAGGCTTCAAGGGCATCAACCCCGATGAGTGCGTGGCTATGGGTGCTGCTCTCCAGGGCGGCGTTCTGAAGGGCGACGTGAAGGGTCTGCTGCTGCTGGACGTCACTCCCCTGTCTCTGGGCATTGAAACCATGGGCGGTGTGTTCACCAAGCTGATTGAGCGCAACACCACCATCCCCGTGAAGAAGAGCCAGATCTTCTCCACCGCTGCTGACAACCAGACCTCCGTTGAGGTTCATGTCCTGCAGGGTGAGCGTGAGATGGCCGCTTACAACAAGACTCTGGGCCGTTTCCATCTGGACGGCATTGCTCCCGCTCGCCGCGGCGTGCCTCAGATCGAGGTTACCTTCAACATCGACGCCAACGGCATCGTGACTGTTTCCGCTAAGGATCTGGGCACCGGTAAGGAGCAGAACATCACCATCACTTCCTCCTCCAACCTGAGCAAGGAAGACATCGACAAGGCCGTTGAGGAAGCCGCTCAGTATGCTTCTGAGGACGCCAAGCGCAAGGAAGAGGTCGATATCCGCAATCAGGCCGACCAGATGGTCTACCAGTGCGACCAGACCGTCTCCGAGCTGGGTGACAAGATCTCCGCTGACGAGAAGGGTCAGATTGAGGCTGCCAAGACCAAGCTGCAGGATGCCCTGAAGGGCACCGATGTGGATGCCATCAAGGCTGCTACCGAGGAACTCACCAAGGTGTTCTACGACATCTCCTCCAAGCTCTATCAGCAGGCTGGCGCTCAGGGCGCTCCCACCGGTGATCCTACCGGCGCTGCTGGTGCTGCTGGCGGCAATGCCGGCGGTCAGGATTACTATGACGCCGACTACGAGGTCGTGGACGACGACAACAACAAGTAATATAGGAAACTGTGGGCGGGGTGCTCTCACCCCGCCGTTTCCTTCCGTTTTACGAAAATCTTTCTCACAAGAAGGTGAGTTGTTACATGGCTGAAACGAAACGCGACTTTTACGAGGTGCTGGGCGTCGACCGCTCCGCCTCCAACGATGAAATTAAAAAGGCCTACCGTAAGCTGGCCAAAAAATACCACCCTGACCTGAACCCCGGTGACAAGGAAGCCGAGGCCAAGTTCAAGGAGATCAACGAGGCTTACGAGGTGCTGTCCGACAGCGATAAGCGCGGCCGCTACGATCAGTACGGTCATGCCGGTGTGGACCCCAACTTCGGTGCAGGCGGATTCGGCGGCGGTGCCGGCGGATTCGACGACTTCGATCTGGGCGACATTTTCTCCTCCTTCTTCGGAGGCGGTTTCGGCGGCGGCGGTCGTCAGCGCAATCCCAACGCCCCCATTCCCGGTGAGGATCTGCGTGCCCGTCTGGTGCTGAGCTTTGAAGAAGCCTGCTTCGGCTGCGAAAAGGAAATCAGCATCAACCGTGTGGAAACCTGTTCCGATTGTCATGGCACCGGCTGCGAGCCCGGCACAACGGCTGAAGTTTGCCCGGACTGCCACGGCACCGGTTATGTTCAGGTGCAGCGCCGCACCATGCTGGGCGTCATGAGCACCTCTCAGCCCTGCGATCGCTGCAAGGGCAAGGGCAAGATCATCCATCAGCCCTGCAAAACCTGCCACGGTGCAGGTGCTACCCGCAGAGCCAGAAAAATCAATGTCAAGATTCCCGCAGGCGCCGATACCGGCAACGCCTTCTCCCTCCGTGGTCAGGGCCATGCCGGCATGAACGGCGGTCCTGCCGGTGATCTGCTTGTCATGGTGGAGGTCCGTCCTCATCCCTTCTTCCGCAGAGACGGCAGCAATGTCCTCATGGAGAAGGAGATTTCCTTTGTGGATGCCGCTCTCGGCGCAGAACTGGAAATCCCCACCATTGACGGCAAGGTGCGCTACAAGCTGCCTGCCGGCACTCAGACCAACACCACCGTGCGTCTGCGTGGTCAGGGTATCCCCAACCTCAACGGACGGGGCAGAGGCGACCAGTATGTCACCTTCCAGGTCAAGGTTCCCACCAGCCTGACCGATGTCCAGAAGGAAGCGCTGCATCGCTTCGATAAGGCAATGCGCGGCGAGCCGCTGGACACCAGCGAGCCCAATTTCGGCAAGGGCAGAGGCCTCTTTGAAAAGGGCAAAAAGAAGAAATAATCCGGTTTTCCGGTCATTTCCGGGCAGCCCCCTCGGTGCTGCCCTTCTTTTTTTGCCATTTTAGAAAAAATACGGTTGCATCCAAGGTTTTTCCGGCAAAACAGTGGAAAAACACAGAATTTATGTTATACTTATACTGATTTTGTATTTCACTTGAATTGAGGTGTCTCTATGTACTATGCAGACAGTCACACCCACTCCATTATCTCCCGGGACAGCGATGCGCCTCGGGCGGACATGGCCAAGGGTGCAATCGACGCAGGTATCTCCGAAATCTGCTTCACTGACCACTATGACATTCTGGACATTGACGGCAGCTACAATCCCAACTTTGACTGGGCTCCGGTCCGTCTGGAGCAGGAGAAAGCTCAGGCAGCCTGGGGCGATCAAGTGAACCTCCGCTATGGCATTGAGATTGGCAATGTGCCCACCGACTTTGCGTGCGGCGACCGGGTTCAGCAGGAGCCGGGTCTGGACTTTGTCATCTGCTCCGTCCACAACCTGTCCATTGCCGCCGGTCGGCTGGATTTCTATGATTTCCGCTACAAGGACCCCGAAACCTGCTATGTCCATCTGGACGACTACTTCAAAACCATGATGGAAAGCGTGCAGTGGGGTCACTTCGACACCTTCGGTCATATTCCCTACCCCATGCGCTATATGCGTGACCGGGACGGTCAGGATGTCAATCTGGACCGCTATCAGGACCAGATCCGTGAGATTCTGAAGGTCATTATCTCCAAGGGCAAGGGCATTGAGGTCAACACAAAAAACTGGTCTCCCCGCATTGAGCAGGACTACATCTCCCTGATGACCACCTACCATGAGCTGGGCGGTGAGATCGTCACCGTGGGCAGCGACGCCCACTTCCCCTCTGCGGTAGGCTCCAACATCCCCCATGTCTACGACATGCTCCGGGACATCGGGTTCCGCTATGTGGCTGCGTTTGAAAAGCGCAATCCCCACTTTATCTCTCTGGACGGCTGATTGCCCTCCCCTCAGAACAGAAAACCAACCAGCCCCTCTGGTGCGACTCGGAGGGGCTGTCTGTTGTGCTTTCTGTTTCTCAGTTTGCATTAAAGGAATGTTTCTATGGACATCAAGACGAAACTGCAGCAGATCTGCCAAGGCTTCCGTATCCAAGGGGAGTTCATCGGCTTTTCCCACATCAAGGTGGGCAATGTGAACCAGACCTATCAGGTGCGTTTCCGCAAGGAGGACGGCTCCGAAAAGGACTATATCGTTCAGGAAGTCAACACCTACGCCTTCCGCCGTCCCAAGGAAGTCATGCACAACATTGATCTGGTGACAGAGCACATCCGTGCCAAAAAGCCCGGTCAGGTGGCGCTGCATTTCCATCACACCAAGGATCGGCTGACCTACATTTTCGACAAGGACGGCTTCTGGCGGCTTTGCAACTACATCCCCTCCAACACCTTCAATGTCTGCTCCGACAACTCCGTGCTTCGGGGCACAGCAGAGGCCTTCGGTGAGTTCCAGCAGCTGCTGTCCGACTTTGACGCCACTCAGCTCTACGAAACCATCTACCATTTCCACGACACTCCCCACCGTCTGGCGGACCTGTTCCAGAGCGCCCACACCGACCAGTTGGGCCGTGCCGAGGAAATGCAGGAGGAGTTGGAGTACATCCACTCGGTGGCTGAGCAGGCTTGCACCCTCTCCTACCTTCGACAGGACGGAAAACTGCCCATCCGTGTCACCCATAACGACACCAAGATCAACAATGTGCTCTTTGATCCCACCACCAACCAGCCGGTGGCGGTCATTGATCTGGACACGGTGATGCCCGGTCTGATTGCCCACGATTTCGGTGACGCCATCCGTTCCGCCGCCAACCGTGCCGGCGAGGATTGCACCGATTTGGAGCAGGTAGACTGCGATTTGGATGTGTTCCGCACCTTCACTATGGGCTTTCTCAGCAAAACCGCTGCCGTGCTGACTCATTATGAGCTTCAGACTCTGGCCCTCAGCCCCTTTGTGCTGGCTGTTGAACTGGGCAGCCGTTTTCTGGACGACTATTTACAGGGCGATCACTACTTCCATATCGACTACCCCTCCCACAATCTGGTGCGAGGCCGCTGCCAGCTGGAGCTGTCCAAGCGGATTTTGGAGAAGATGCCTCAGCTGGAGGCCATTGTGGCAGAGTGTTACCAGCAGGTGACCCAGCACCCCAAGGCGTCCGCCTCTCCCCTGAAATTTACCATCTGATCTACAAAAAACACCCGCTCTGCCGAGCGGGTGTTTTTTTCAATATTGTGCCATCTTATGGCGGAAGATAACCTCGGACAACACCAGCTGCCCCAGTATGAACAAGCACAGAAACACGCCCATGAACTGCCCGCTTTCCAAGATGCCCAGTTCCCCCAGAATCAGAAAGACCAGCGAGGCCACGGCACCAACCACCAGTTCCACCACATGGACGATCTGTGCCGTCTGTCTGCGCACTGTGAGAGTCAACTCATCGTTCTGCTCGATCTGCTCCTGCTCCCATTTCTCCCGGAACTCGGGTTCGTCCTTATGGGCCTTCCAACGGAGATACTTGACCATTAGCATGCCGCCCATACCAATTCCGGCGCCGCCCATGCCGCTCAGCATGCCTTGCAGGCCGTCCTCTACCCTAACGGCGCACACCAGACAGGCAATGCCAACCAGCACATAGACCATTCCCACGACAAAACTGCTCTTTTTCATTGTTTTTCGCCCCTTTCGTGCAAAAACACTTCTTCAATCGTTTGATCAAAAAAATCTGCGATGGTAAACGCCAGTTCCAAGGAAGGATTGTACTTTCCCGTTTCAATGGAGCTTACGGTCTGCCGGGATACCCGGATTGCCCTCGCAAACTCCTCCTGACTCATGGATTTAGCTTTTCGCAGCTCCTCTACCCGATTCTCCATGGTCACGCCTCCTTTTTGACAAGGTTCCTTTACATCAAGATCATACGATACCTTGCCCGTTTTGTCAAGTTTCCTTTACATCCTTCTGCAAAAAACAGCCCTTGCCCCATTTTTACCGGGACAAGGGCTGCTCTGATTCAACAAGCAGACGATGATATGCCCAAATCAGCCCAACAGCTTGAACCAGCTGCGGCGGCACTCGATCACGCCGTCCTTGCAGAGTCTGCTGATTTCCGTGGACATGGCGCTGCGCTCCACGCACAGGTAATTGGCCAGCTGCTGCCGATCCATGGCAATGGTGAATTCCCGGCTGCCCTGTCGGTTGGCCTCCTCCAACAGATAGGTCATCAGCTTCTCCCGTGTGGTTCTGCGGGACAGCAAATAGGCCTTCTGCTGATACTCCAGATTTCCTCTTGCCACCAAACGCATCAGATTTCGGGCCAGACGCTTGTGATAGCGGCAGGAATGGTCGCAGGTGGTCATGACCCGGCGGCAGTCCAGCCGCAGCACCACGCTGTCCTCCGCCGCCACAGCGGCCACAGGAAGCTCTGCAAGCCCTGCGCAAGCATAAAGGTAACCGACCATCGCTCCGGGTTCGGCCGTCTGAACCGCTCTCACGCCGCCCAGAACATCTTCCTCCTGCACTTCCACCTTACCCTGAAGCACAACCCACAGGTGCTCCGGCTTGCCGCCCCGGGAAAACACGCGTTCTCCGGCAGGCACCTCCAGCAGCTTGGGTCGCAGGCACTCCATCACTCGTGTGATTTCCTCCCACTCGATTCCTTCAAACAGGGGGCAGTTCAGCAGCTCCTGCTTATACTTTCTCATACCTATCTCCCTCTCCGTTGTATTTACAACACTTCACTGCTACTATATCCTTTCCCGGAGCATGAGTCAACATTTTTCCCGATTTTCCCATCTTTTTATGATTTTCTCCCGATTGGATTGACGGTATTTTTCAAAACGATTATAATAAATCAGTGTGAATTTCAAGAGTACACCCGAAATCGGGCCGTGCTCCATCCATTTTGGAAAGCAAGGTACATTGCCTATGAAACAACATCATTCAAATCTGCTCTGGCAGCTCTTTTCCACCTTTTTCACCATCGGTTTGTTCACCTTTGGCGGCGGTTACGCCATGCTCCCCCTGATTATGCGGGAGGTGGTCCACCATCACCACTGGATGAAGGAGGACGAGATTTTGGAGATGACCGCCATTGCCGAGTCCACCCCCGGTCCGATCGCCATCAACTCCGCCACCTTTGTCGGACAGCGCATGGCTGGGTTCACCGGAGCCCTTGCCGCAACCACCGGCGTGGTACTCCCCAGTTTTCTCATCATCCTGCTGCTCTCCCGGGTGCTGGACACCTTCTCCCACCTGCCGGTAGTGGCTTATGCCTTTCTTGGCGTCCGTGCCGGTGTGCTGGCCCTTATCTTCCACACCCTCTGGAACATGGCAAAGAAGCTGGAGCGCAGCACCTTCCCCATTCTGATCGCCTCTCTCGCCTTCCTCGGCGCTGGCATTCTGGGTCTGAACGCCATTCTGGTGCTGCTGTGCTGTGCCATTTTCGGTTATGTTGTTTTTCTAACAAAGAACAAGGAGGCAGAAGCATGATCTTTCTTGATTTGTTTTGGACCTTCTTTAAAATCGGTCTGTTTACCTTTGGCGGCGGCTATGCCATGCTGCCTTTGATCCAGTCAGCGGTATTGGAGCACGGCTGGATGGAAAGCGAAATGCTGGTCAACTTTGTTGCCGTCAGCGAAAGCACCCCCGGCCCCTTTGCCATCAACATGGCCACCTTCGTGGGTTCGACCATGGGCGGCGTATTCGGCGCTTTCTGCGCCACTCTCGGCGTGGTACTTCCCAGCTTTGTGATTATCTTGCTGGTGGCTCGTTGTTTTTCCAAATTCCGCTCCAGCAAGCCCATGAGAGGCATTATGTACGGCCTGAAACCGGCGGTGGTGGGCATGATTGCCTCAGCTCTGCTCTCTGTGGCCGGCACGGTGTTCTTCCCTGCCGGGGTGTCCGCTGCCGTCTTTACCACGCCTTTGTTCTATGTTTCTCTGGCCATCACGGCGCTTATGATCGTGCTTTCCGTCCGCAAGGTGCATCCCATCCTGATTATTGCACTTTCCGCCCTGTTGGGCATCGTGGCAGGCTATACCCTGCACCTGCCAATCTGAGTCGGACTGCCGCCGCCAAATCGGTGCAAGATTTCCCCTTCGATCGGACGGATGCACCGGGCAACCACGCACCGATTGACATAGAATGCCACGGATGCTATCATACACCCATCCCATATACCCG
>RCNI01001386.1_pt1 | contig 13098 bp, 12 predicted proteins | sample 2041151 | NCBI WGS metagenome assembly RCNI01 (sample SAMN09708214, study PRJNA481090) | feces metagenome | isolation source: feces | place: Antarctica: Albino Rookery | reverse complement strand
CGGTCACATGGACACCGGTCAGCTGCCAGATAAGCCAGCTTTCCACCGTACCAAACAAAATCTCTCCCCTCTCGGCACGCTGCCGGACACCGGGGACATTGTCCAAAATCCAGCGGATCTTGGTCGCAGAGAAGTATGCATCGATCAGCAGACCGGTAGTGGTCTGGATACGCTCTGCTAACTGACGGTGCTTCAGCTCCTCACACAAAGAAGCAGTGCGGCGGCACTGCCAGACAATGGCATGATACACCGGCTCGCCAGTCTTCTTATCCCACACAATCGTGGTCTCCCGCTGGTTGGTGACGCCGACACCCAGAATCTCTGCATCCGGTACGGCAGCCACAGCCTCTGCTGCTGCCTGCCGCTCCGTCTCCCAAATTTCCCAAGGATCATGCTCCACCCATCCCTCATGGGGATAATACTGGGGAAACGAATGCTGTCCCATAGCGGCAATGCGGCCCGCCTGATCGAACAGAATCGCCCGGGAGCTGGTGGTTCCCTGGTCCAGCGCAAGAATATATTTTCCCATGTTGGCCTCCTCTTTTCTTTTCCTATATGACATGGTATATTAGTTGTATTGATTTGCGCCCGCCCTGCGCTTGCACAGCGTTCTCGGCAGGGACGCCTTTGGATAGTACCCACAGTTTTATGTGGAATTTCTTCCATTTATTGTATCATATCACAGAAAGGACGGCTTGACCATGCTTAATATCAGAGATTTTTCTTTTTCTTCTTCCGACGGTACGACTACACTTCATGCCCGCCTCTGGGAAGACGATGCAACCACGCCCCGGGGTGTCGTGCAGCTCTCCCACGGTATTGCAGAATATGTCGGGCGGTATGATCGCTTCGCCCGCTTTCTGGCAGCGCACGGCTTCATTGTGGCCGGACATGACCATCTGGGACACGGTCAGTCCTTAGCAGATGACGGCACCTCCATCTATTTTGCCGACCACAACGGCTGGCAGTGTGCCGTGGATGATATCGCCTGTCTGCAAAATCAGCTTGCGCAGAAGTATCCTCATATACCCCACTTCATTCTGGGCCATAGCATGGGCTCGTTCCTGACCCGTACATTCCTGATCCGCTATCCCGGTCGGGTCGATGGCGCTGTCATCATGGGCACCGGCTGGCAAAATCCTGCCGTCATTCAGGGCGGTCTTCTGGTGGCCGGCATTGAGGCAAAGCGCCACGGACGTCGAAGCACCAGCGAGTTGGTCAACAATCTGGCTTTTGGCGGCTACAACAAAGCTTTTGCCCCCAACCGCACCGCATTTGACTGGCTGTCGGCCGACACAGACAATGTAGACCGCTATATGGCCGACGACCTGTGCGGACAGGACGCCACCGTTGGTCTTTTCCAGGATATGCTGGGCGGCATCCGTTTCAACCAGCAGAAGGCTAATCTCCAGCGCATGGACAAGAACACCCCCATTCTCTTCGTCTCCGGTGACAAGGACCCGGTGGGCGGTATGGGCAAGGGAGTCCAGAAGAGCCGGGACGCTTTTGCCGCAGCAGGTGTCAAGGATGTGACCTTGATCCTCTATCCCGGTCTGCGGCATGAAATTCTGAACGAAACTTCCCAACAGCCCGTGGTGGACAATGACATTCTCCTGTGGCTGAAGGCACATTTATAAGCAAAAAAAGGAAGCCGGAGGCATAGCCTCCGGCTTCCTTTTCTTTTAGTGCTCTGTCTTTTTCAGAAATTTCTTCCAACACCGCTTGGTAAGATACCCTCCCCTAATCAGATCGATTCCTACAATAAGGAGCACAACACCCACCAACACCAGGAATTGCAGCTGGTACGCTTCGATAAAATAGCGAAAACTTACTCCAACAAAGGTACTGTCCCAGTGGTACATTTTTGTGCCATCATTCTCGTAGGTGATCCAGGGAATCATCACGTCCACAAACCGGGAAGCAACATAGATCCCAAAGTTGATAAACACACCCACGGCAGAGAGACACACCCCCGCGATACGGCGGGACGTCCACCATCGTTCTTTCTGCGGGGCAGCGGGTTCCCCTTCCTCCGTTGTTTCCGCCTGAGGCGTGGAACGAGCCGCTGGAGCGCTGCCGTAGGTATCGTCCAGCAGATAGTCCGCGGTAATGCCAAACAGGCGGCTGAGCTGCAAAACATTGCTGGCGTCTGGGAGCGCCGAACCACTCTCCCAGCGGGAAACCGCCTGCCGGGATACATCCAGTGCTGCCGCCAATTCCTCCTGCGACATTCCCCGTGCCTTACGCAGGCCCAAAATCTTTTCTGCCAGTTTCATAAGCTGTACTCCTTTATTTTTCTTGGCCTTATTCTAGCAAAGATCTGATTTTCCCGCTACCCATTTCACCTTGCAATTCCGCAACAAGAGTTTACATATATACTTATCCGTCTATTTCTTTAGTGCTGCGTTAAATCTCGTTCTACCGTTGTCATAGGGTAGGTTTTCTGCTACACTAGAAGCAGCAATCCAAGGAGGACGAAACAATGAGTGAATGGGAAGAATTGCAGCAGCGGTGTGAAAGCTGCCGGGCCTGCGCTCTATGCCAGACCCGAACCAATGTGGTCTTCGGCATGGGAAATCCCCAGGCGGAAGTTCTGTTTGTCGGCGAGGCCCCCGGTGCCAGTGAGGACGCCCAGGGAAAGCCCTTCGTTGGTCGGGCAGGACAGCTGCTGGATGATATGCTGGAGATGATTGGTCTGCACCGGGATCGCATCTACATCACCAACAGCGTGAAATGTCGTCCGCCTCAGAACCGGGATCCGCTGAACACCGAGAAGGATGCCTGTGCCGGATATCTCCAGCGCCAGCTGCAGCTGATGCAGCCCAAGATCATCGTTTGTCTGGGCCGGATCAGCGCTGCGGAAATGATTAAATCCGACTTCAAGATCACCAAAGAGCACGGTCAGTTCTTTGAGAAAAACGGGCAGCTGCTCATGGCACTCTACCATCCGGCGGCCTTACTGCGAGACCCCAGCAAAAAGCCAGAAACCTTTGTGGATCTCAAGCGCCTGCAAAGCAAAATCCGGGAAGTCTGTGAACACACGGAAATCGAATTTTCCTGACACCAACGATGGGCAGGACACCGAAAACACCCCTATTACCATGGTAACAGGGGTGTTTCTTTTTATTTTCGGTACTGCGTCCGTTCCAGCAGACGCACCGTGGTATTGCACACATTGGTATAGCTATGGGGCAAATAACCGGGGAACGTCAGGCTGTCCCGATTCTCCAGAGTAAACTTCTCCTCGCCCACTTGAACCTCCATCGTTCCGGTCAGAGCTGTCAGATAGATCTGGGTATTGGGAATCAAATCCTGGGCATGGAAAACGCCGGTCAAGAAAATATCCACTTGATACGTCTCGCTCTGACTGTCCGAATGGTAGGGAAACAAGCAGTGACGAATGACCTTGCCGCCATCCAGCCGCTCCCCCGATACATCAACACCTCGGTAGAGAACCACCCGATCCTCCCCGCTGTGCTGGATAATCTGCTCCAGCGGCACATGAAGCCCATGGGCAATTTTGGATAGGACCGAGATGGTGGGATTTACACCGCCGCGTTCGATCTGTCCCAGCATACTTTTGGAAACACCGGATAATTCTGCCGCCCGGTCAATGCTCAGCTTCTGTCCTTTACGAATACGCTGTATGTTCTGTGCAACCGCCTGATTAATGTCCATGTTTGTCCCTTCCTGCATTATTTTATCTCTTTTATTCTATATAATATACGATTTGTTGAAATGATGTCAAGGAACTTTCGGACATACCTGTGCAAAAAGGAGAGCAGCCACCGGCTGCTCTCCTTTTCTTTTCGGTTCATCCGACGCTTAGATGCGCTTCCACTTGGCACCGCCGGCTACGTCCGTGACTTCGATGCCCTGGGCCTTCAGCTCATCGCGGATGCGGTCAGCTTCGGCAAAGTTCTTAGCCTTCTTCGCATCGGCACGGGCACGGATCAGTGCTTCCACCTCTGCATTCTCTTCCCCGTCCTCGGAAATCACGGTGAAGCCTGCTGCGGCAGGTGTGGCGGCGTGTGCAGCGTTCTTGGCACGAACCTGGGCGGCCTTCTTCAGCAGGTCCAGACCCAGCACGCTGTCAAAACTGTCGATCAATGCCAGCTTGGTCACATCGTCCGTCTTGGCCTTCAGCACATCATAGAGCACCGTCACACCCATAGAGGTGTTCAGATCGTTGTCCATGGCCTTCATAAACTTAGCTTTCAGCTCGGCAAAAGCGGCCTCGTCCACAGCGCCGTCACCGGGCTGCAGGTTGGCAATGCGGGCAATCAGCTTGTTATAAGCTACCACGGCATTATCCAGATTCTCCCAGGTGAACACCAGGCTCTTACGATAGTGGCTCTGCAGGCAGAAGAAACGGTAATCCAGCGGATCGTAACCCTTTTCCTGCAGCAGAGACACGGTGAGGAACTCGCCCTTGGATTTGGACATCTTGCCGCTCTTGGTGTTCAGGTGCAGCACATGGACCCACCAGTTGCACCACTTGTGCCCCAGATAACTCTCGGACTGAGCGATTTCGTTGGTGTGATGGGGGAAAGCATTATCGATACCACCGCAGTGGATATCCAGATCCTCGCCCAGATACTTCATGGAGATACCGGAGCACTCAATGTGCCAGCCGGGATAGCCCACGCCCCAGGGAGAATCCCATTTCAGTGCCTGATCCTCGAACTTGGACTTAGTGAACCACAGCACGAAGTCGTTCTTATTGCGCTTGTTCAGATCCTCTTCCACGCCTTCACGGACACCGACCGCCAGATCCTCCTCCTTGTGCTCGTTGAACACATAGTAATGGTCCAGCTTGGAGGTATCGAAATAGATGTTGCCGCCAGCCTGGTAGGCAAAGCCCTTCTCCAGCAGGCGGGTGATGATCTTGATATACTCATCAATGCAATGGGTAGCAGGCTCCACCACGTCAGGGCGCTTGATGTTCAGCTTGCGGCAGTCCTCGAAGAAAGCATCGGTATAGAACTGGGCAATTTCCATGACGGTCTTGTGCTCACGGCGGGCACCCTTGAGCATCTTATCCTCGCCCTCGTCGGCATCGGAGGTCAGATGGCCCACGTCCGTGATGTTCATAACGCGCTTAACATTGTAGCCCACGAAACGCAGGTACTTCTCCAGCACATCCTCCATGATATAGGAGCGCAGGTTACCGATATGGGCAAAGTGGTACACCGTGGGGCCGCAGGTGTACATCTTGACGATATCGGGATGATTCGGAACAAATTCCGCCTTTTTATGGGTTGCAGAGTTATACAAATACATGGTTGTTTCTCCTTTGATCTCCATTGTTGTTGGATAAAAAAACGCCTCCCATACCCGTAGGCATGAGAGGCGACATTGATAAAATCGCGGTTCCACTCTCGTTTATCACTTGTGGTGCTGGCCTTAACGCTGGCCGTGCGGAGGGCATCTCCATCCCCCGCGCTCCCGGACGCACTTTCCGCTCCTCCTGGACAGGCCCGCTTACAGCCGGTGACGGGCCCTCTCTGTGTCAGGAAATGGTGCGTACTCTTTCCGATCTTCACGCTATTCAATATAGAAATATTGTAACAGGCCCAGCCAGCCCTGTCAAGTCAGGCAGGGCATTTTACCAGGTGCTTCTTCCCTGATTTTTCTTTGGGAGCAGATGCTTCACGACTGCACGAAGGGCGTAAAAAAGCAGGAGGTTCCCCTCCTGCTTTCTTCTTTACTGAACTTCCTTAAATACATCCGCATTCTTGATGAAATACTCTGCACCGGAATACACCGTAGTCACCAGAATCACACCCTGGCACACCAGATTCAGCCAGCTGGGGATGCCGAAGAGCATCAGGCAGATACACACCATGGTGCTGGCGGTCTTGACCTTACCGGACCATCCGGCGGCAATGACGCGCCCCTTTTCCACGGCCACCATCCGCATACCGGATACGGCAAACTCACGCAGCAGCACCGTAGCCAGCACCCAAGCCGCCATCTGACCCTGGGCCACAAACCAGCACAGAGCCGCCATGACCAGGCACTTGTCGGCCAGGGGGTCCATGAACTTGCCGAAATCGGACACCTGATTATAGTGCCGGGCAATATAGCCGTCCAGCAAATCCGTCAGACAGGCAATCACATACACCGCCAGCGCCACATAGCCGCTGCCGGGAAAGCCCCAGTACAGGATAATCAGGAATGCGGGAATCATCAGCACCCGCAGGATCGTCAGTTTGTTGGCAGTTGTCATTCTTGTTCCTCCCAAACTTCGCCGGTCAGCTCGCCGTCCATAGTACCGGTGATCCGCACCGGTACAAATTCACCGGCAGCGACCTCACGCTCAGCGGTAAAATAGATATGTCCGTCAATATCGGGGGACTCAGCCCAGCTGCGGCCCACGTAGCTCATGAACTGGCTGTCCCAACCCTCGCACAGGACCTCGGTCACATCGCCCATACGGCTCTCGTTGAAGTCATCCATGACGCGGGACTGGACATTCTCAATCAGCTCGGCGCGGCGCTCGGCCTCGGGGGTGTCCACGCGGTTGGTCATCTTGGCGGCGATGGTGCCCTCCTCCGGGGAGTAGGGGAACACACCGGCACGCTCGATGCGGACTTCCTGCAAAAATTCGCACAGCTCATCAAAGGCAGCCTCATCCTCATAGGGCAGACCGGCAATCAAGCTGGTTCGCAGCACCAGGTGGGGGATGCGGTCACGGAGCTTACGGAACAGCTCCAGCAGCTCCTGCTTGGTGTTGTGGCGGCGCATGGCCTTGAGCACTTCATCGTTGCAGTGCTGAATGGGGATATCCAAATACTTCAGGATCTTGGGCTCGGTGGCAATGGTGTCGATCAGCTCATCGTCGATGACCTCGGGATAGAGGTAGTGCAGACGAATCCAGCGGAAGTTCATCTTGCACAGCTCCCGCAGCAGGGGTGCGAGCATCTTCTTGCCATCGTAGAGGTCCATACCGTAACGGGTGATGTCCTGTGCAATGACGATCAGTTCCTTGACGCCGGCATCAGAGAGCTTCCGGGCCTCAGCCAGCACATCCTCCATCTTCCGGCTGCGGTAGCGACCGCGGAGCTTGGGAATGATGCAGTAGGCACAGCCGTTGTTGCAGCCTTCGGCGATGCGCAGGTAGGCGTAGTAGCTGGGGGTGGTAACCAGACGGTCCAACTCCTCCACAGGGGCGTTGATGCTGCCGAAACGGCAGACACTGCCGCCACCCATCAGCTCCTGCAGGGCAGGGACGATCTCGCCATAGCTGCCGGTGCCCATGACACCGTCTACTTCGGGCATCTCGTCCATGATCTCCTGCTGATAGCGCTGGCTCAGGCAGCCGGTGACCAGGATCTTCTTGATCTGGCCCTCGGCCTTCAGAGCGCCCATGGCCAGAATGTTGTCGATGGCCTCCGACTTAGCGCTGTCAATGAAGCCGCAGGTGTTGATGACCACCACGTCGGCGCCCTCCGGCTGATATTGCAGCTCGATACCCGCCTCGCGGCACAGGGCCATCATCTGCTCTGTGTTGACTGTGTTTTTGGCACAGCCCAACGATATAAATGAAACTTTCACCTTTTCTTTCCTCGCAATCTTATTGTCAATCCTCCGGCAGCTCTTCCCCACTGAGAAAGCGGCTGAGCACAGGCCGGATCTCCTGCCACGAAAAACCACGGCGCTGCAGCATCGCTGCCAGCTTCCGTCCTTCTTCCCGGTCAGGCTGTCTGCCACGCAGTCGGCGGCGCAACAGTGTCTCAATCGACTCCTCCGCCGCCGGCATCTCTGCCATGGCATCGTCCCACAGCTCCCGATGGATCCCACGGCGCTGCAATTCCTGGCGTATCCGCATGGTTCCATAGCCGGCACGGCCATAATGGCGCACGATGGCGCTGGCATAGGACGCATCGTCCACGGCACCCAGATCTTCCAGCCAGTCCGCCGTATCGGCGGCCTCTTCCTCGCTGGCACCGCGGCGCTGGAGCCGTTTACTCAGCTCCTTCTTGGACATCATCCGACTGGATGCAATCTGCGCCCCACGGCTTCGCACCTGATAGCGGCGGGAGACTTCTCTCAATTCTACCACAACTGCATCGGATAAGTCCATACCCGCTTGCAAGCCAAAGCGCAGGAGCGCTTCTTTGGTGATTTTGAGAAGCTCTCCGCCCTCTAAAAACACCAGGATACGCTCCTGCTTATGCTTTGACTCCTGTATTTTCTCAATCCTCATCCTTGAAATCGTCAGCGGACACATCCACAGCACGACCGGCCGCCTTGGCAGCCACGCGGGACTGATGGCTCATCAGCTTGTGGAAATTCTTGCGGATCTCGCCGTCCAGCTTCTCCGCCTCCTCGGGGTGATCCCGGAAATACTGCTTGGCAGCGTCACGGCCCTGGCCCAGACGCACATCGCCCATGGAGAACCAAGAGCCACTCTTCTGCACCAGATCCAGCTTCACGCCCAGGTCGATCAGCTCGCCCAGAGCGGAGATGCCCTCGCCGTACATAATATCGAACTCCGCCTCACGGAAGGGAGGCGCCACCTTATTCTTGACCACCTTGGCGCGGGTACGGTTACCGATGATCTCGCCGTTGCTCTTGAGCGCCTCGATACGGCGGACATCAATACGGACCGAAGAATAGAACTTCAGCGCACGGCCGCCGGTGGTGACCTCGGGGTTACCGTACATCACGCCCACCTTCTCACGCAGCTGGTTGATGAAGATGACCACGCAGTTGGTCTTGCTGATGATACCGGTCAGTTTACGCAGCGCCTGGCTCATCAGTCGGGCGTGCAGGCCCACAAAGCTGTCGCCCATCTCGCCCTCGATTTCAGCCCGGGGCACCAGAGCGGCCACGGAGTCCACCACGACCACGTCGATGGCGCCGCTGCGGACCAGTGCCTCGGTAATTTCCAGCGCCTGCTCACCGGTATCGGGCTGGGAAATCAGCAGATCCTCAATCTGCACGCCCAGCGCACGGGCGTATGCAGGGTCCAGTGCGTGCTCAGCGTCCACGAAAGCCGCTTCGCCGCCCATCTTCTGGGCCTGGGCCAGAATGTGCAGCGCCAGAGTAGTCTTACCGGAAGACTCCGGTCCATAGATCTCAATGATACGGCCCCGGGGCACGCCGCCGATTCCCAGTGCCAGATCCAGCGACAGCGAACCGGTGGGGATGGCCTCCACGTTCATATGCGCATCCTCACCGTAGCGCATGATGGAACCCTTGCCGTACATTTTTTCAATCTGCTGCATTGCGGTCTCAATGGCCCGCTTTTTATCGGCAGCTGCATTCACAGCAGCCGCTGTTTCTTTTTTAGATGCCATAGGATGTTTCCTCCTTATTTCCTCGCGGCCTGGGCCGCATTCCTTGCTGATGATAGAATACCAAATTTACTGTCCACAAAAAAGGACATCTAAACATGGTCACACAGAGTACCGCACACTACCCGGGGGATACCGGACAGATCCGGGATCACGTCGTTGTCGCCAAAGCCATTCTCCCGCATGATCCGCATGACATCATCGGCCTGTCCAATGCCCACCTCGAACAGCAGACGGGTCCCGGGATGCATTACACTGCGCCAGTCGCGGCAGATAGCCCGATAGAAGTCCAGACCGTCCTCACCGCCATCCAGTGCCATCATGGGCTCATAATCCTTCACGGATCCATCCAGCCCCGGAATATCGGCCTTGGGAATGTAAGGCGGGTTGGACACCACGCAGTCAAACTCCCCCAGATGGCTCGGCGGACCTTGCATGACATCCATCGCCAGCGGTATCACCTGACTGGCAAGACTGTTGCGGCGGATATTCTGCCGACAAATACGCAGAGCACCTTCCGACAGTTCCCCCAGTACAATTCGGGTATTTCGTGTCTGGGACGCAATAGCCAGCCCCACGCAGCCACTGCCAGCGCACAGATCCAGTACGCGGCACTCTCCCTGCTTCTTGACAAACTGAATGGCCGCTTCTGCCAGTACTTCCGTGTCCGGTCGGGGAATCAGCACATGCTCGGAAATGTCCAGCGGCAGGCCGTAGAACTCCCACTCACCAATCAGATACGCCACAGGCTCACCGGCCAGATGGCGCTGCACCAGAGAACGGACCTGCTCCTCTACCTCCTGAGATACATACAGCTGTGCGTCCCGTGTCAGATCCTGCCGACTTTTGCCAGAAGCATAGCACACCAGCTCCCGGGCCTCCAGCGTGGAGGCCTCAATCCCGGCTTTCCGCAGCTGTTGCCGCACATCCATATACAAGTTGTTATATGTAATAGCCATAATACGCTCCGTTGTCGATTTCTGTCGTTTTTCGGTGGTTTACCACCGATCTTTTCCCTTCTCTTCCGGGATGACCAGCTTCATGGCCTCAATCGCCACTTCGATCATAGAGTCATCCGGCTCATTCGTGGTAAAGTTCTGCATCCACATACCGGGCCGGGATAGCAGCCGGGTCAGCGGGGTATCGTGTCCGCCCACATAGCGGTTGAATTCATAGGTAACGCCCACCACAGGAATCAGCAGCAGCAGATGAATCAGCACCCGCAGCAGGGCATTGCTGCCGTCCACAAAGGTAAAGACCACACTGCTGCAAAGGATGGACACCACGATGACCACGAAGAGAAAGCTGGTACCGCAGCGGGGATGGTGCTTTGGCTGGGGACGCACATTTTCTACCGTCAGCTCCAGACCAGCCTCGTAGCAGAAGATGGTCTTATGTTCAGCTCCATGGTAGCAGAACACCCGCTGAATATCCTTTTGTTTGGAGCAAAGAATCAGGTAGGCCATAAAAATTGCCACCTTCACCACGCCTTCGATCAGATTGACCAGCGCCACATTCTCGATCCAGCGGCTCACCAATCCGGCAGCCAGTGCCGGCAGCAGCAGGAACAATCCCAAGGACATGGCCAGTGCCGCTGCCACAGAAATCCACACCAATAAGGTCTGTAACTTTTCCGCCGCCACGTGCTTCTCCAGCCACTGATCCAATCGGGAGGGCTGGGTGTTCTCGTCGTCGGGAAAATAGTCCGCCGAGAACATCAGCGCCCGCACGCCGTTGACCATAGCACTGAGGAAATTCACTGTTCCCCGAATCAGGGGCCAGCCCAAGATTGGATATCTTTCCTTGATGAGGTGCAGCTCCTCCACTTTGGTGACCAGCCCCTCCGGTGCCCGGACCACAATAGCCTGCTTCTCCGGGCCTCGCATCAAAATACCTTCAATCAATGCTTGCCCGCCAATGGATGTGCGGAAAGCACAGGATTTTGCTTGTTTCTCCATATACTTTGAAGATCCTTTCTAAAAGAGCATACCATAGGCGCTCTAAAAATGCAACGCTTGTTCGATTTTATTTCATCATTGTTCATCGGCAATCGGCAGCCGCACCGTAACGATGGTACCACCGCCCTCGGCATTGCCGATGGTCAGCTTGCCTCCGTGTCGCTCCACGATCTCATCGCAGACCGCCAGGCCGATACCGCTGCCCCGGGCCTTGGAGGAACCCTTATAGAATTTTTGCTTGATGTATGGCAGCTCCGCCTCGGGGATACCGGGGCCATAGTCCCGAATCGTAATGACATAGTCATCGCCGTCGCGGTGCATCGCCACCACGATCCGTTTCCCGGAACCGCCATGCTTGGCGGCATTATCCAGAAGGTTGCACAGCACCTGCTTGAGCCGTTCACTGTCGCCGGAGATAGGGGCCGTAAAAAGCTCGCCGTCGTTGTCGTATTCCAAAGCGATGCCTTCCTGACGGAACAACTCACGATACGTAAAGATGGCGTCCTCCAATTCTGCCTGCAGATCGGTAGGCTCTACCTGTAAGGTAAAGCGGCCATCCTGCATCCGGGAGAACTGCAGCAGCTCCTCCACCATGTTCGTCAGGCGCCTTGCCTCCTTGACGATGATGGCTACACCACGGCGCAGCTGTACCACATCGCCGTCGTCCTGCATCAGCGTTTCACCCCAGCCATTGATGGCAGTCAGCGGCGTACGCAGTTCATGGGAGACAGAGGAGATGAACTCCGTCTGCATTTTTTCGCTCTGGCTGATTTTCAGAGACATATCATTGATATTGTCCACCAGTTCCTTCATCTCATCGGTATAGCGATTGGGGATCTGGGTTCCATAACTGCCGCCGGAGATTCGTTTCGCTGCCTCGGTCACCGCCGCAACAGGTGCCACCACATTGTTGATGAACAGCAAGTTGGACAATACCACCAGCGCACAGATCACCAGCGTCAGCCCCATAATTGCCAGTGCAGCAAACCCCACTTCCCGATCCAGCTGCCGGGAGGCGGTCACATAGCGCATGACACCCACCACCGTGCCGTTGAACTGCAGTGGTGCGGATACGGCCAGAATTTTTTCCCCGGTCTGGGGATCACGTCCGTTATAGGTGGTCACACTGTCGTGCTGAATGGCCCGCTCGATCTCCGGGGTTCCCGGCGAGGTACCTGCCAGCTGACCGCGGGAAGAAATCTCAATACGGCCATATTTGTTCAAAAACTGCAGCTCCACCTTGTCCGCATTGTCAAAGGTCGAGGCATAAATGGCCGCACTGCGGTAATATTCGTTATAACTCTCCATACTATACGTATTGAAGTAGTCTGCTCCGGCGGTGGCCTGGGCCGTCAGACTGGAAAATGCGCTGTTATAATACATACTGGCCACGCCGGCGGAGGCCAATGCGGCAATCAGCAACAGGATAAATACCACCGGTCCCACGCTGTTCACCATCCATCGTTTCCGCAGGCCACGGATACGCAGGCGCTGTTTCATGGTGCGCCGCCCCCCTTCCTTCATGGATTTCGGCTCTCTGCTAATCAAAAGCCCCACTTATAGCCATACCCCCAGACGGTGGTAATGTAGATGGGGTTGGTCGGGTTGTCTTCAATCTTCAGTCGCAGACGGCGGATGTTTACATCCACGATCTTCAGCTCGCCGAAGTAATCCCGGCCCCAGACCATATCCAGAATCTCCTCCCGCGAGAGGGCCTTGCCGGGATTCTCCATAAAGGTCTTCATGATGGAATATTCCACCTGTGTCAGCTTGATGCGCTGGCCGTTCTTTTCCAGCGTCCGGTTGCGGGTATTGAGCAGGAAAGGTTCCTGCCG
>RCNI01002500.1_pt1 | contig 13110 bp, 13 predicted proteins | sample 2041151 | NCBI WGS metagenome assembly RCNI01 (sample SAMN09708214, study PRJNA481090) | feces metagenome | isolation source: feces | place: Antarctica: Albino Rookery | reverse complement strand
GTTTGCAACAGCTTCTTTGTAGCTATTTAAGTCCATTTTGTTATGTGTTACTGACTTAACTACTTTTTTCATAATATTATCTTTGATTGCTGCAGTAACTTGATTTTTTACTTCTGCGTTTACTGCTTCGTTTACTTTTTGAACAACATTTTGTTTAACAACTTCTGTTACGCCTGCAACGATTTCGTCATGTCTAGCGTTAACTGCTTTTGTAACTTCTTGAAGTGCCATATCGTAGATAGCTGTTTCATCAAGTGAGCTGATAATGCCGTTTAAGACAGTTGCATAGTTTTCTATTGTTAATTCTGGTACCTCTACGCCAGCTTTTGCAAGTTCGCCTGAGGCTGTCTTTAATAATGTATCGAATACTTGCTTTGCGCCACCATTGAGTTGGTCATTATTTGCTGTAAGGGTATTTAAACCATTAGCTAATTGAGATGAACCATCTTTGAGTTGAGCTGCGCCAGAATCTAAGCTATTAGCGCCGTCTTTAAGTTTTGAAACACCGTTTGATAAAGCGTCAATGCCGTTGATAAGTTCGCTTGACTTGCTAAGAAGTGTGCAAAGTCCGTCATATAGTTTTGATGAACCGTCCATAAGTTGTGACATAGCATCAGTTAATTGATTTAATGAGTCTTTTAAATCGTCGATTGAGTTGAGATTTTCTGTGTCAATCTTGCTGAAAATATCGTTTGTAGCGATTGTCATAGTTGTTGACAATTCAAAATCTTTAACATCTGCTGAAATTTCTACATAGTCAGGAATTTCTAAGTCCTCTTTGCTAATATTTAAGTTGTTTTGCATACCAGGGAATGCTAAGCCAACAACTGCTGTGTGGTCGCCGTCGTTGATGATTTTACCATTTGAAATGTCAACATTGCTGAAAATGTCTGAGTCAAGGAGCATACCTGTGAGCATTGCGAAAGGCACATTGATTTGTTCTTCCTTGCCACCAATATTAGCTGTTGTAAATACTGTGTTGTCATAGTCAAAACGCATTACAACATGACCGCTCTTGCCAGCTAATGCGTCTGGAGAAATCTTTTCGCCGTCAAGTGTGTATGATATTGAAATGTTTACTGGAATGTCTTTTTCAATATTGCCTTGATAATAAATGTCGTTACCTTGAGCGTCCCATACACGCATATTATCTTCGTTTAATGTGTATGTTTCGTCACCCTTAACGTTTTCAACGTCTGTTAGTTCTGATTTATCGTTGACTGATGATGATTTTAATGAGTTTTTAATCCAGTCACTAACGATAATTTTTTTAACTGAACCGTCGCTATTAGCAAGTACATAAACTGTTTCGTCCTTGCTGATTTTATCATTGTCTGATTTTACTTCTTGTTTTGTTTCAACTGTGTTTGTATCGTTTTCTTTTTTATCTCTTGTAAGAGCAAAGGCAGTTAATCCACAGGAGCTTACAACTAAGACGATACAAAGTAGAATTGCTAATAATTTGCGTGATACTTTTTTCATACTAAATACCTCCATTGAATTATAATTAAGAATTCTTGCTTTCAGCCTTTTTGTGCTTTAATAGTGATTTCATTTTTAAGGTTGTAGCACACACTAGCTTATCACAAAGCATAAGGAGTGCTGGCAAGATGAATATTACGCAAAGCATTGATACTACCGCACCTCTAGCCATAAGCATACAAAGTGATGAGATGATGTCAATGTCTGAGTAAAGTGCAACGCCAAATGTTGCTGCAAATAAGCCCATACCACTTACAATAATTGATGGGATTGATGTTGAAAGGGCAGTTACAACAGAATCTTTCTTGCCTCTGCCACTAAGTCTTTCTGACTTGTATCTTGTTGTCATCAATATTGCATAGTCAACTGTCGCACCGAGTTGAATTGTACTAATACAGATTGGAGCAATGAACGGCAGCGACTGACCGAGATAGTGTGGTAAGCCAAGGTTTATAAATATTGCAAGTTCAATTACTGCTATTAGTATGAATGGTAGGGAGATACTCTTTTCAACTATCGCAATGATTACGAATATTGCAAGTATTGAAATGATGTTTACAACCTTGAAGTCGTGACCGGCTGTTTCTATCATATCTTTCATACAAGGAGCTTCGCCGATTAGCATACCGCCCTCGTCATATTTTTTAAGAATATTGTTAAGTGAAGTGATTTGTGCTAGCGACTCTATATTCGGAGTTAACCAGTAATAATTCCCACTTGTCACTTTCAAGAATTTCTTTAACTGAATCTGGAATAATCTCTTCTGGAACACGGCTGCCAACTACTGACTCAAGACCGAGTACATATTTAACGCCGTCAACTTCTTCCATTTCTTTAATCATTTTTCTAACTGATTTAGAATCTACATCTTTTTCAACTAGAATCATATGTGTTGAAGCAATGTCAAATTCGTCTGACAATTTGCTGTTTGCAATAACGCATTTCATATCTTCAGGCAAGCAAGCACCCATATCGTAATATACTTCGTTATTTGTCTTGCTGTAACCCAAATATGCAGGTGCAACAACGATTGCGAAAATAACAAGGAATACAGGAAATACCTTGACAATCTTCTTTGAGAATTTTGTCATATCAGGTATCAATGAACGGTGCTTTGTTTTTTGTAATGGCTTGTCGAATACCAAAATAAGTGATGGTAAAAGTGTTACGCAACCGATTACGCCAATGAATACACCCTTTGCCATAACAATACCGAGGTCACGGCCAAGTGTAAATGTCATAAAGCAAAGTGCAATGAAGCCTGCGATTGTTGTAACTGAGCTACCCATAATAGATGTAAATGTATTCTTGATAGCAACTGCCATTGCTTCGTTTTTATCTGAATGCTTTTCTTTTTGCTCATTGTAGCTATGCCACAAGAAGATTGAGTAGTCCATTGTAACGGCTAATTGAAGTACAGCCGATAATGCCTTAGTTACATAGGATATTTCACCTAGGAAGTAGTTTGTACCTAAGTTAAATATTATTGATACACCAATACTTGCGATGAATACGAATGGAACTAACCAGCTATCAAGGAATATCATCATAGCTAAGCAAGCTAACGCAACTGCCATTGCTACATAGATTGGCTCTTCTTTTTCACACAAGTCTTTTAAGTCTGTAACTACTGCTGATAGTCCAGATACAAAACATTGCTCGCCAGCGATACTTCTAATTTCTCTAATTGAGTCCATAGTTTCGTCGGCTGATGTTGATGTGTCGAAGAAAACTGCCATCATTGTTGCGTTTCCTCTGTTAAATTCGTTGTAAATTTTGTCTGGTAGAATTTCCATTGGTACTGAAATGTCCATTAGTGAATCATACCAAACAACTGTTTCGACATGGTCTACCTTTTCGATTTTTTCTTTAAGTGCTGCTACATCTTTGTTTTGCATATCTTCAACAATGATGAATGAAAAAGCACCCTTACCAAAATCGTCTAATAATTCATTTTGACCTTTTACGGTGTCCATATCTTCTGGTAGATAGTTAAGCATATCGTAGTTGATTCTTGTGTGTGTCATACCGAACACAGATGGAATCATCAATAATAATGTAATAATTATTATTGGGATACGATATTTAACAATCTTTTTAGAAAATTGCACTTATAATCAATCCTTTCTGTCCTTTTCATAAATTTCATCAATATGGTCATTTTTTTGATGTTTTATAATTTTCACGGCTGTGAGCACTGTGCTTAAATTAAGTAAGCCCACAATTAGTGAAGAAATACCAATTAAAATAGTTAATACTTTAGAAGCGTTTGATGGCATCATTATCAATAACACACCAATAATTGATGTTGATATTGCTTCAATCATTATTAACCACCATAATTTTATGCCAAAACTTTTGGCGTCTATTGAAATTTGTATTTTATAAAGACCATCAGTTAATACTGCAATGCCTAAAAGCACGCAAATAAATTCAATAACTTTGGCTGGCTCTAGTAAAACTATTACGCCTAAGGTTATTAGTAGTATGCCGAATGCCAAATCATATTGGAAAGCAAGGCGATATAAGTCTTTTGAAAAATAGCCAATTAGTTTAATTATGCCGAATAATATCATTCCTATACCAATAGCAGAAGCGATGACCGCTATCGAAGTATGTGGAACAATCATTAGTACAACGCCAAAAATGCAAAATAGTACAGACATTATTATGTAACCAATTTTAGCTACTCTCATAGGCCCTACATTTCTAACCTCTAACATAAGATTGCACCTCCTTTTTAGTGACACATAGCTTTTGTTTTACGAGTAGAGTATATCAAAGAATATTTTGAGCTTAAATAGACATCTGTATGAGAATGTCATAAAAGTAGACGAATGTATAACAATGACTAAAATTTAGACAAATGGCCAAGTTTGCTCAAAAAATAGACATATACTGTATATGTGCCTAAATTTTAGACGAAGTTTAATTTGTGCCTATTGTTTTACAATAGACGATTGTATAAAATGGAGGTGTAAATTGAATAAGGTTGCGCAGATAATATAATTGATAAATAATACATGTTTAGTCAATAATTTATTAGAGTAAGTCTTATTATTATTTTCATTCTATTCTATTGGCATTAAAGGAGATGACTTAGAGATGAAGATTGACAAAACGGTTCGAAAGGAAACGATTTATATAACTGGCTCAGTTTTAATAATGAGCGTAGTTATGGAGCTGATATTCGCAATTATTGGCAAATGGGATATAAATGTCTTGTTTGGTAATTTGCTTGGCGGTATATTTGCTATATTAAATTTCTTCCTTATGGGCTTAACCGTTCAAAAAGCAGTTGGTCAGGATGAAAAGAAATCAACTAATATGATTAAGCTATCACAGAGTTTGAGATTCTTACTCCTTATTGTAGTTGCAATTTTAGGCGTTGAATTATCTGTGTTTAATGGCGTAAGCACAATATTAGCGTTGTTCTTCCCAAGAATTGCTATTGCAATCAGACCATTGTTTGATAGAAAAAAGCAAAATAGTAAATCATCAATCTCTGCAAAAGGGAGTGAGGATGTATGAGTGTTAAGAGTAAAAAATTTAAAGTGATAGATGCTTTATATATTTTACTAATGATATTACCGATTTTGACCGGAATTGTGCTCAAAATCTTGCTAACTCCAGAAACAAACGGTATTCAAATTGAAGGTGCTCAAATCTACTTTACAATCCCTATGCCGTTTCAAGATTTACCAATAACAGAGTCGCAAGTAAACTCTTGGCTGATTATCGTTTCAGTTTTAGGACTTTGCTTATATTTGACTCACGGTTTAAAAACTAAGGCAGATACAAAAAGACAGCATATCGCAGAGTTTTTAGTAGAAAAGACACAAAAATTAGTTGATGAAAATATGGGCGAGTTCTTTAGTTCGTTCGCACCATTTATTGGTAGCATTATCGTTTTGTCAGCATTTTCTAGTCTTATTACATTATTCGGATTGTTCCCACCAACTTCTGACTTAAATGTTGTTGCTGGCTGGGCATTGCTAGTGTTCTTTTTGATAACGCATTATAAGATGAAATGTGGCCCTATACATTACTTAAAGAGTTTTGCAGAGCCAATAGCATTACTTACACCATTAAATATTATTGGTGAAGTTGCAACTCCAGTTTCAATGGCTTTTCGTCATTACGGCAATATCTTATCAGGTACTGTTATTTCAATATTAGTAGCATCCGGTTTGCAAGGACTTTCAAGCGTTATTCTTGGTTGGCTTCCTGGCAAGCTAGGAGAAATTCCATTTTTACAAATTGGTCTTCCAGCAGTTTTATCTGTTTATTTTGATGTGTTTAGCGGTTGTTTGCAGGCATTTATTTTCGCAATGCTTACAATGCTCTATGTCGCTGGTGCATTTTCATTGGAGGACTATAAAAAGAAAAAACAAAGAAAAGTTAAAAAATCTAACTAACGGAGGTAATAGATATGTTAGAGCTTAGTATTGGTATTATTTTAGGTTGTTGTGCACTTGGCGCAGGTATCGCAATGATAGCTGGTATCGGCCCTGGTATTGGTGAAGGTAACGCAGTAGCAAAGGCTTGCGAAGCTATCGGTCGTCAACCAGAATGTAAAAGTGAAGTTACAACTACAATGTTAATGGGTTGTGCCATTGCTGAAACAACAGGTCTTTATGCACTTGTTATTGCAATTTTGTTAATATTCGTTGCACCTGGCAGACTTGTTGATATTCTTATGAACACTATGGGTTAATAGGTTAGGAGATTAGTTACAATGCAATCACTTGATATCATATCTGTAAATTTATGGCAGATTTTGATTTCACTATGTAACCTTTTAATTTTGTTTTTGATACTTAAAAAATTCTTGTATAAACCAGTTAAAAAAGTTCTTGCTAATCGTCAGAGCGAAGTTGATAAACAATATCAAGACGCTGAGCAGTATAAGAATGAAGCCATTGAGCTAAAAAATAATTGGCAACAAAAAATGGATTCAGCTAAAGAAAAAGCAGATAGCGTTATAAAAGAAGCTACTACTACCGCTCAGTTAAGACACGATAATATTATTGATGAAGCTAACGAGAAAGCGAACAGAATTGTTACTCAAGCGCAGGAACAAGCGCAACTTGAGCAGAAAAAGATTTATAGCGAAATCAAACACGATGTTGTAGATATTTCAACGATGATTACTGAAAAAATGCTCAATGAAAAGATGAGCGACGAAAATCATCATGATTTAATCGATATGTGCATAGAGGAGCTTGGTGATAATAATGAATAACAGAAGTAAGGAATTTGCCAATGCACTTTATGAGCTTGCTATTGAGGAAAAAGTAGAAAAAGAAATTTACGATTCCTTAGAAATAGTAAACAACATTTTTGAAGAAAACGAAGATTATATTAAATTATTGTCTTCACGCAATGTTCCAAAAAAAGAGAGAGTGAAAACCATTCAGGATTCACTCTCAAACAGGGTACATGAATATGTGTGCTCATTTGTATGCCTCTTATGCGAAAAAGAAGCGATAAACATCTTTGGCGAATGTTTTAATGAGTATAAAAAGATGTATTACTTGTCACGAAATGTATTAACTGCACAAATTAGAAGTGCAGTACCGCTAAATGATACACAGCTTAAAAATATAGTTGCGAAACTAGAGAAATCTACTGGACGCAATGTTGCTGCTGAGTGTGTTGTTGATAAGTCACTTATTGGTGGTATAGCAGTTTATATTGACGGCAAGGTTATTGATAAAAGCATAAAGCATAAATTAAGCGAGATTAAGGAAGTGATGAACAGTGAGCCAAAAATCTGAAGAAATAAGCGATATCATTAAGCAACAGATTAAGAATTATAAGTCAAAGATGGAAATGACCGAAATCGGCACAGTTGTGCTTGTCGGCGACGGTATTGCTCGTGTTTACGGACTTCAAAATTGTATGTCTAACGAGCTTTTGAAATTTGATGACGGTAGCTTTGGTGTTGCTCAGAATTTGGAAAATGACACTGTATCAGTTGCGATTTTATCTGATAGCAACAATATTAAAGAAGGCACAGTTGTTAGATGTACTGGTGAAGTTTTATCAGTGCCAGTCGGCGAGGCTTTGCTAGGTAGAGTTGTAAACGCACTTGGTAAGCCAATCGACGGTAAAGGCGATATTCAAACAACAGCTACTAAGCCTATCGAAGCAGAAGCTCCTGGTATTATTGAAAGAAAGAGCGTAAGCGTTCCACTCCAAACTGGTATTAAGGCTATTGATAGTATGATACCTATTGGTAGAGGTCAGCGTGAGCTTATTATCGGCGACCGTCAAACTGGTAAAACCGAAATAGCTATTGATACAATCATCAACCAAAAGAATACTGATGTAATTTGTATCTATGTTGCTATTGGTCAAAAGAGCACATCAGTCGTTCAGTTGGTTAACGATTTGAAGCGTGCTGGCGCAATGGATTACACAATCGTTGTATCAGCTTCAGCTTCTGAGAGTGCACCTTTACAATACATTGCACCATATTCTGGTTGCGCAATGGCTGAATATTTTAGAGAGCAGGGCAAAGATGTCTTAATCATTTATGATGATTTATCAAAGCACGCAGTTGCATACCGTGCATTATCTTTGCTTATCAGAAGACCACCAGGAAGAGAGGCTTATCCTGGCGATGTATTCTACTTGCATTCAAGACTTTTAGAGCGTGCAGCTTGTGTAGCGCCAGAATACGGCGGTGGTTCAATTACTGCATTGCCAATTATTGAAACACAAGCGGGGGATGTATCAGCATATATTCCTACTAATGTAATTTCAATTACAGACGGTCAAATATTCCTTGAAACTGAATTGTTCCACGCAGGTATTATGCCAGCTATTAACCCTGGTATTTCTGTTAGCCGTGTTGGTGGTTCAGCTCAAGTTAAAGGTATGAAAAAAGTATCTGGCGAATTGAAACTTCTTTATTCTCAGTATCGTGAACTTCAATCATTTGCTCAGTTCGGTAGTGATCTTGATAAAGACACTAAAGAAAGACTTGCTCTTGGTGAAAGAATCGTAGAAGTTTTGAAACAAAAGAGAAATCATCCTATTGAAATTGGTTGTCAAATTGCCATTGTATATGCAGTTATTCATGGCTTCTTAAATGATGTGCCAGTTGATAAAGTTAGCGAGTATGAGAAAAACTTATTCGTTAAGATGAGAAATGAAAATAAAGACCTGTTAAAGAGGCTTAATGACGGATATTTTGACGATGAAGATGTTAAAGCATTGGAAGATGTCCTAAATAAAACGCAGGTGTAAAATATGGGAGCAGATACAAAGAGCTTGCGTGTGCGTATTAAAAGTGTTAATTCCACACGCCATTTAACAAAAGCAATGGGGCTTGTTGCGTCATCAAAGATTAGGCGAGCAACTGACAATATGATTAAAAGTCAGGATTTTGCAAATGGTCTTAGCGATGTTGTCGATTTGCTTACTAGCTTTCCAGAATGTAGCAAAAGCCCATATATGACACAGCATAATGGCAATAAAACCACTTTGGTTGTTATAGCGGGGGACAGAGGTCTTGCAGGTGGTTATAATGCCAATATATTTAGATTTATGCGTGATTATAGTGACGCCAATGTTATACCAATAGGTAAAAGAGCTTGTGATAGATTTGATGATGATTTTAAATCATCAGAGATTTTCACTTGGTCTGACGCAATAGAGATTGCTAACAATGTTTGTGAAGATTTTGTTAGTGGTAAAATTGATAAGTTTGGTATAGTTGGCACTAAATATGAATCCATTATGACTCAAACACCAGAGCTTACTTGGTTGTTGCCACTTGAAAAGAGCGACAATAAAGCTAACCAAAATGTGTTGCTTGAGCAAGACAAAATGGAATTTTTAAATAGCGTAATGCCAGAGTATATTGCTGGCAAGCTAATGGCGATTGTTAGAGAGAGTTTTGCGAGTGAAGTTGCTGCTAGACGAATGGCAATGGACTCAGCAGACAAGAATGCACAAGAAATGATTAGTAATTTGGAACTCGAATACAATCGTGCAAGACAAAGCGCTATTACGCAGGAAATCACAGAAATTGTTGCCGGTAGCGGCGACTAAAAGGAGTGAGTTAGTTGGAAAATATGAATAAGGGTACTGTTGTTCAGGTAATGGGTCCTGTTGTCGATGTTAGATTTGACAATAATGAGTTACCAGCAATTTATAATGCCTTATTGATTCCTATAAATAAAAAGACTTTAACAGTCGAAGTTGCGCAACATATCGGCGACAACACAGTTCGTTGCATTGCTATGGCTTCAACAGACGGTTTAAAGAGAGGTACTGAGGTTACTGATACTGGCAAGGCAATTAGTGTTCCAGTTGGTAAGGAAACCTTAGGTAGAATATTCAATGTTCTTGGTCAAACAGTTGATAATGGTCCACAAATTAACACAGATGAAAAGTGGAACATTCACAGACCAGCTCCAGATTACGAGGAGTTATCTACATCAACTGAAATACTTGAAACTGGTATTAAGGTTGTCGATTTACTTTGCCCATATTCAAAGGGTGGTAAAATCGGTTTGTTCGGCGGTGCTGGTGTTGGTAAAACAGTTCTTATTATGGAACTTATCAACAATATCGCAAAGCAGCATGGCGGTTTGTCAGTATTCACTGGCGTTGGCGAGCGTACTCGTGAGGGTAACGATTTGTACAACGAAATGAAAGAGTCTGGCGTTTTGAATAATACATCACTTGTTTATGGTCAAATGAATGAGCCACCTGGAGCTAGAATGAGAGTTGCTCTTTCTGGTCTTACAATGGCGGAGTATTTCCGTGACCAAGCTGGTCAAGATGTGTTGTTGTTCATTGATAATATCTTCCGTTTCACACAGGCTGGTAGTGAGGTTTCAGCTTTGCTTGGCCGTATGCCTTCAGCCGTAGGTTATCAACCAACACTTGCTAATGAAATGGGTGCTTTGCAAGAAAGAATTACATCAACTAAAAAAGGCTCAATCACATCTATTCAAGCTGTTTATGTTCCAGCCGATGACCTTACTGACCCTGCGCCAGCAACAACATTTGCTCACTTAGACGCAATTACAGTATTATCAAGAGAGATTTCTTCTCAAGGTATTTATCCAGCTGTTGACCCACTTGAGTCATCAAGTAGAGTTCTAAGCCCAGACATCGTAGGCGAAGAACACTATAAGGTAGCAAAAGAAGTTCAAAGAATTCTTCAAAGATATAAAGAACTTATGGACATTATTGCTATTATGGGTATGGATGAATTATCTGATGAAGATAAATTGCTTGTACAAAGAGCTAGAAAAATTCAAAGATTCTTATCACAGCCATTCGATGTTTCTGAAAAGTTTACTGGTATTCCTGGTAAATATGTACCACTTAAAGAAACAGTAAGAGGTTTCAAAGAGATTATTGAAGGTAAGTATGATGATTTACCAGAATCAGCATTCTTATTTGTTGGTACTATTGATGAGGCTGTTGAAAAGTATAAGAAGGAATCAGTATGAAAACCTTTAATTTGAAAATATTAACTCCTGACGGTGTTGCTTTTGAAGGGGAAGTTGGTGCAATTTTTGCTCGTGGTAGCGAGGACCTTGCTATTATGGCAAACCATGTGCCTATATTGACTTTCGTTCAAAAGGGTAAATGCAAATTATTGATGCCGGATGAAACAGAAAAAACAGCCTCTATCGAGGGTGGCACACTTAATGTAAAAAGCACTTTAACAACACTTTTATGTGGTAGTGTAAATTGGGACTAATAAAAAAAGCGTCAACTCTAAGTTGACGCTTTTTGTTTTATATTCTTTAGTCTTTATTGTTACATTGCTTTACAAATTCTATTGTTATAGCTTTGCTAATTTCGCAGAATCTGTGAAGTTGCTCTAATATATTATCCTTCATTCCACCGTTAAGCCATTTGATGATTTGACCGAAAAATTCGCAGGTGTGATAATTGATTAAAGTTTGCATATCTTTTTTGTTAATATCTAAATTTTTAGTTGTTGTATTGAAATATGTAGTAACAGCGTATTGGCAAACATCAAGCATATGTTTATCTAATATGCGGCGGTCTACCGAATTATAAATGTGAAATACCGCTTTCTTGTTTTCCATTACCATATTGATAACAACATTTAAACATTCTTCAAAAGTATTGATTGTTGGGTGGTCATCGATTGTTTTATTGATTAAGTCTTCTACAATTTCTTCAATCAAAGATGGTAAATCTTGGTAGTGATAATAGAAAGAATTTCTGTTGATGCCACAATCTTCGACTATATCTTTAACCGTTATTTGATTTAGCGGACGCTCATTTAATAGCTTCCAAAAAGAACTCATTATTGCTTTTTTTGTAAAGTTAGGCACAGATTCTCTCCTAGTTATAGATATTTAATGACATAATGTTACAAGCTAACAATATGTTTTTTATATTATATATCACATAATGCTATTTTACAATACTATAATTAGTTTGTTAAAAGTATGTACATAATATGACATTGCCTTTGTGTGTAGTCGTAAGTTTACAAATTGACATAAATGTGGTTTTATGTTACTATTTGAATACTGTGTTAAAATATAGAAATTGTGTGTTTTTAGTTTGTAAATCTTTTTAAAAACGGTTTAATTTCATAACACATTATACAATATAGGAGATAAAATTATGAAAAAGAAATTATTAGTACTTGTTTTGGCTATTGTTACGCTACTTATGCCGTTGCAAGCTAGTGCGATGCAAACAAGTGGCGTTACAAATGATGAAAATGTAATTAAAGCTGGTTATAAGAATTTGGATGGTTCAACTGATGAACAGCCTTTCCCAGCTAATGTTGGAGGAAGTGAAAAATTCCGTATTCCAGCTTTTACCGTATTGAATGATGGTTCTTTATTTGCCGTTGCAGACGCTCGTTATTCAACTACTGGCGACGGCGGTGGATTAGATACTATTGTTGCAAAATCTACTGATAATGCAAAGACTTGGGAGCAAGATTATGCTATTTTGTATCCAGATAGCGACGGTTTTGCTGATACTTTAGCTACAACTTGTATTGACCCAGTTGTTGTGCAAGGTAATGACGATACAATTTATATTATTGCTGATATGAACCCAACTGGTGTTACCACTAAGCCAGAATATACTAGACCAAATCGTGGCACAGGTTATATGTTTGTTGATGGAGTACAAAGATTAGCATTGACCGATGATTATTCAATGGTTAATAATAATCCTGCTGACGGAAATTATGTATATCCATACTATATGGGTGATGTTGTTGACGGATATGCTAAAGTTTTAAACACATCTGATAATACTCCTACAAAGTGGGCAATGGATGAATGGTGGAATATTTATGAATTAAATGATGACGGTTCATATTCTCCAATTTATCAAAATCAAGTTAATAATGAGAACAATCAAGTTCAACAAAATGCGTATTATAAAGATTCTGTTCTTCATGTTTATAATACTGGCTATATGTTTATGGTTACTTCAAAGGATAATGGTAACACTTGGACTCCTCAAGTGTTAAACACTCAAATTAAGCGTGAAGACGAATCTATTTTGCTTGTTTCTCCTGGTAAAGGTACTGTAACAAGCGACGGTACTATTATAATGCCATTTTATAATTGGGTACCTGATGTAGAACCACTT
>RCNI01001385.1_pt1 | contig 13111 bp, 9 predicted proteins | sample 2041151 | NCBI WGS metagenome assembly RCNI01 (sample SAMN09708214, study PRJNA481090) | feces metagenome | isolation source: feces | place: Antarctica: Albino Rookery | reverse complement strand
AAACGCCGAAGCCTGAAAACAAGATGGGCTTCGGCGCTTTTTTCTGGCGTCCCTGAGGCGATTCGAACGCCTGGCCTTTCGCTTAGGAGGCGAACGCTCTATCCGGCTGAGCTACAGAGACAGATGATAAAAAAGAGGCGAAATGGACGCCCAAAACCGTCCCACAGCGGTGAAACATCGCCAATACGAATAAAATCGGCCGCTTCATGGGGGAGAATAAGGATAGTTTAACCGAAAAAGGAGAAAAAGTCAATGTAAATAGGGTAAATCCCTTGCAATCCTTATAAAAACAGGATATAATACTCGGTTGTGTAATGTGTTTATATGAGGGCGAGTTCCGCCCGTGTGAGGAGGAAGAGGTTTCCCTATGAAGCAGGAAAAGTTGAGAAACATAGCAATTATTGCCCATGTTGACCACGGAAAGACCACCTTGGTGGACGCAATGCTGAAGCAGAGCGGCGTGTACCGTGAGAATCAGGAGACGGTGGATCGTGTCATGGACTCCAACGATCAGGAGCGTGAGCGCGGCATCACCATTCTGGCAAAGAACACCGCTGTTACCTACGGTGACACCAAGATCAACATCGTGGACACCCCGGGCCATGCCGACTTCGCCGGCGAGGTGGAGCGTGTTCTGAAGATGGTCAATGGCGTCATCCTGCTGGTGGACGCTGCAGAAGGTCCTATGCCTCAGACTCGTTTCGTTCTGTCCCGTGCTCTGGAGCTGGGTCACCGAGTCATCGTGGTGGTCAACAAGATCGACCGCCCCGATCAGCGTGTCTATGAAGTGGTGGACGAGGTTCTGGAGCTGCTCATCGACCTGAACGCCACCGACGATCAGCTGGATTCCCCCATGCTGTTCTGCTCTGCCCGTGACGGTATCTGCGGCTATACCCCCGATGAGATCACGGAGGACCTGACTCCTCTGTTCGAGACCATCCTGAACTATATCCCCGCTCCCGAGGTGGAGCTGGACGCTCCCTTCCAGATGCTGGTGTCCTCCATCGACTACAATGAGTTCGTGGGCCGCATCGCTGTGGGCCGCATTGAGCGCGGTACCCTGAAGCAGAATCAGGAGATCGTGGTGTGCAACTACCATGATCCCGACAAGGTGAGCAAAAAGACCAAGGCAACTGCCATCTATACCTTCGATGGTCTGAACCGTGTGCCTGCCACCGAGGTGACCGCCGGCAATATCATTGCCATGTCCGGTACCGGTGACATCACCATCGGCGATACCATCTGCGCCCCCGAGGCTGTGGAGCCTCTGGAGTTCGTCAAGATCGGCGCTCCCACCATGGAGATGACCTTCAGCGTCAACGATTCTCCCTTTGCCGGCCGTGAGGGCAAGTTCGTCACCTCCCGCCAGATCCGTGACCGTCTGTTCAAGGAAACTCTGAAGGATGTTTCCCTCCGTGTCACTGAGGTGGAGGGCGCAACCGACGCCCTGAATGTGGCCGGTCGTGGTGAGATGCACCTGTCCATCCTGATCGAGACCATGCGCCGAGAAGGCTATGAGTTCCAGGTTTCTCCCCCTCGTGTGCTGTACCGTGAGATCGACGGTCAGAAGTGCGAGCCGATGGAGCAGCTGGTGGTGGATGTGCCCAACGAGTGCTCCGGCGCTGTCATTGAGAAGATGGGTTCCCGTAAGGGCGACTTCATGGATATGACTCCCATCGGTGACTCCCGTGTGAAGCTGACCTTCTTGGTGCCTTCCCGTGGCCTGTTCGGCTACCGCAACGAGTTCCTGACCGACACCAAGGGCGAGGGCATCATGGCTTCCGTCTTTGATTCCTATGCTCCCTACCGTGGTGAGCTGGTCCGCCGCAATGTGGGCGCTCTGATCGCCAGCGAGACCGGTGAGTCCATCACCTACGGCCTGTTCAACGCTCAGAACCGCGGCGTGCTGTTCATCGGCGCCGGTGTTCCTGTGTACGAGGGCATGGTCATCGGCCAGACCCCCAAGCGTGAGGACATCACCATCAATGCCTGCAAGCGCAAGCAGCTGACCAACACCCGTGCATCCGGCAGCGACGACGCTCTGCATCTGATTCCCCCGAAGCAGATGAGTCTGGAGCAGTGCCTGGAGTTCCTGGATGACGACGAGCTGTTGGAGGTCACCCCCAAGACCCTGCGTATCCGCAAGCGCATCCTGAATCTGGAGCAGCGCATGAAGTCCATTCATCGCAGCAAGTAAGCTGTCATTTCAAGCCGGTCTCTTCGGAGACCGGCTTTTTCATAGATTGACAGATTGTTGTCAATTCTTGTGTGAAAGTTGAAAATATGCTATACTGAACTGCTGTCTGAATGGCAGAAATATCGTGTGTGTGAATTGCTTTTTTGCAAGTTGCGAAGATACAGGAGGTTGATCGTATGCTGAAAGTTGATTTGATCGCCTATACTCCCGAGCCGGAGCGAGTGGTGGCTGCCGCTGCCAAGCTGTGCTATTCCGCCGTGGGTGTGGAGCGTTTGATGGAGGACCTCACTCCGGAAAAAAGTGCCCGTTTTCTGAATATGCTCTCCGATCTGGGTCATGCCAGCCCGGTGGAGCATGCGTCCTTTACCTTTGCCATTGAGGGTGTGTCCCGTGCGCTGCTGGCACAGATCACCCGTCACCGCATTGCATCTTATTCCGTCCAGAGCCAGCGTTATGTCCGCATGGATGATTTTAAGTTTGTGGTTCCCCCCGAGGTGGAGGCAGATCCGGAGTCCAAGACCCGGTTCCTGAAGGCCATGGAGGAGGAAGCGGCGCACTATCTGTCCATTGCCGAGTCCCTCACCGCCAAGCATGAGGCGGAGCTGCTGGCACAGGGCGTGCCTGCAAAGCAGGCCCACAGCAAGGCTGAGAAGATGGCCAATGAGGACGCCCGTTTTGTGCTGCCCAACGCCTGCGAGACCAAGATGGTGGTCACCATGAACGCCCGCAGCCTGAACAACTTCTTCTCTCTGCGCTGCTGCAACCGCGCCCAGTGGGAAATCCGGGCACTGGCGGAAGAGATGTACAAGCTGGTCTATGCCGTGGCGCCCAACCTCTTCGGCAAGAGCGGACCCAACTGCGTCTGCACCGGACGCTGCCCTGAGGGCAACATGACCTGCGGCAAGATGAAGGAAGTCCAGGCCAAGTACGCTGCCATCCGGGAAGGTAAGTGAGCAAGAAACCGGCGGTCGGACAGACCGCCGGTTGGTTTTGAAAGGAGTGTCGGGATGAACATTCAGATCTACGGCAAGAACAAGTGCTTTGATACCAAGAAGGCTCAGCGCTACTTTCAGGAGCGCCGGGTCAAGTTCCAGTTCATCGACCTGCCTCGGTACGGTATGGGCCCCAGAGAGCTGGAGAATGTGGCCCGGGCCGTGGGTGTGGATGCACTGATTGACCCGAAGCATCCCGATGCAGAGCTTTTGAGCCACTACGCCTACGATGTGCAGAAGCTGGAGTATCTGCTGGAGCACCCGAAGGCCATCCGAACCCCCATTGTCCGAAACGGCAAGAAGGCCACCGTGGGTTATTGCCCCGATGTGTGGAAAGATTGGGAATAAAACCGTAAAACGCCCGACCGGAGTGCTCCGGCCGGGCATTTTTGCACCGGTTCTGTGTAAAAAACGGGATCGTATTTTGAATACGATCCCGTTTTTGCGTATTTTTCAGGGGACGGCGTGTCGTTAAACGAGGCCCAGAATGGCGCGGGCGTAGACGAAGTAGATCAGCAGGGACACGGCGTCGATCAGAGTGGTGATCAGGGGAGAGGCCACCACGGCAGGGTCAAGGCCAACCTTGTTGACGAACATAGGCAGGCAGCAGCCCACCAGCTTGGCAAGGATAACCACGCTCAAAGAGGTGAGGCAGACCACAAGGTCCATGGTGAGGGAGATGTTCTGGCCGAGGAGCATACGGTCCACAAGCCAAATCTTCACAAAGTTGACGGAAGCCAGCGTAACACCGCAGACCAGAGCGACACGAAGCTCTTTCCAGATAACCCGGAACATATCCCGGAATTCCACATCGCCCAGACTCATGGCACGAATGACCGTAACACTGGCCTGACTGCCGGCGTTACCGGCGGTGTCCATAATCATGGGGATAAATCCGGTCAGGGCCACACAGGCGGCCAGAGAGGATTCAAAGGAAGTGATAATCATACCGGTAAAGGTAGAGCCCAGCATCAGGATCATCAGCCAGGGGATACGGCTCTTCCAAGTGTCAAACACGCTGGTACGGAAGTAGGAATGCTCGGTAGGGATGATAGCGGCCATCTTTTCGATGTCCTCGGTGGCCTCATCTTCCATGACATCCACGGCGTCGTCGACGGAGACGATACCGACCAGACGGTTCTCCTGATCCACGACAGGCAGGGACAGCAGGTCGTAGCGGTTGAACAGCTCGACCACATCCTCCTGGTCATCGGTGGTGACACAGTGGAACACATTTTCCTCCATGATGTCGCCGATGGTGGTCTCGTAGGAGTGCATCAGCAGATCCTTGACGGTGACCACGCCGTCCAGATGACGGGAGTTATCCGTGACATACAGGACATAGATGGTCTCAGAGTCCTGACCGTTGGCACGGATATAGTTGAAGGCGTCGCTGACATGCCACTCCTTCTTCAGGGACAGATATTCCGCCGTCATAATGCTGCCGGCAGAGTTTTCAGGGTAGTTCAGATACTGATTGATCAGAGCGCGGGTGTCCGACTTGGCGTTTTTCAGCACACGGCGCACCACGCTGGCAGGGAGTTCCTCCAGCATATCGACGGCGTCGTCCACATACAGGTCTTCAATGATGCGGCCGACTTCGGCGTCGGAGATGGAGTTAATGATCATTTCTTGAATTTCCACGGGCAGGAAGGCGAACACTTCGGACGCCAGATCCTTGTGGAGCATGCGGAACACCAGCAGCCGCTGTTCCTCCGGCAGCTCTTCCAGATATTCTGCAATATCCGCTTCGTTCAGTTCATTGATCTTCTCTCGGAGCTGACGCAGCTGCTTGCTTTCCAGCAGGTCGTTCAGCTCCTGTACGGGGAAACCATAGGTTTCCTGAAAAATTTCGTAATCCATGGGATGAAACCTCCTTCTGTTGATTCCTGAGGATAAGTCAGAGAGACAGAGGGGTTCCGTCGATCAGGCTCCCGATTTTGGATGCCGATTGGAAGGTCGGACCCACAAGGGAACCGGAGCATCTTCGCTCATGCCGGAACCAAGTCTGCAACTTCGACTTTCACTTTCCATTTAGGTCCAACTCCTTTCGTTTTATCATTGGGAAGAAAAGTCCCCGTTCTCATTATAGGCACTTTCGTAAAAAAAGCAACCGGGATTCGGCTTCCTTTCCGAACAACGGGGAAAAAATAACGGACACCCGATTGGGTGTCCGTTCATGGAGCGGAAGACGAGGCTCGAACTCGCTACCTCCACCTTGGCAAGGTGGCGCTCTACCAGATGAGCTACTCCCGCAACAACAAAACTAATTATAGCACGAAAAACAGAAATGTCAATACTGTTTTCAAAAAAGTTTGTTGTTTTTTGGAAAAAATTCAAGATGCCTCAGAACTCGACTCCGGGCTGCCGACGCAGGCGGGATAATCGTCTCTGGACCAGTAGTAGCCGTTGGACAGCATATTGTAATCCGTGCGGAGTCGCTCCTGATGAACCGCTCCACGGGTCAGGTCGACATGCCAGTTCAAGCCGTCCACTTCCACAATATTCCAGCAGTGGGGGATGCCGCTGAGGGTGCCCTGCACCACCTGACAGGGGATGTCCGCCTGTTTGCAGAGCAGCTGATAGGACAGCGCGATGGCCTCGCTGTTAGCGGAGCCGACGCAGAGGGCGTCGTACACGCTGGAGCCGCCGTTGGGGTCATAGGTGACCGCTTGGGCCAGCCGGGAACAGAGCAGCTCCGCCACACTGCCGTCGGCAGCGGTTTCGTGCCCCATCAGCTGGGCAGCGGCAGACGCCGCTGCATCTGCCTGAAGCCGCATTTCTTCGGGGCTGTGGGTATAGGTCAGCTGCATATCCACAATCCGCACATCACCGGAGTCCGGGTAGATGGAGATGGAAATGGAGGGATAGCCCATAGCAGTGGCCGGAGAGGCGTAGTAAGCCTCCTGCGCCAGCTTATAAAGGTTGGTGCGGTCGGCGTAGTAGTTGGCGGTGCGGAAGGTCAGCTTATTGTCAAAGTTGGCCATGGTTTTGGTGATTTCCTTCCGGATGGACGCATCGCCGTAGGCGCTGACAATGGAGGCGATTTCCTGCTTGGAGCGGCGGAACACGAAGTGGAAGGTACACTCATAGTAGGAGACGATGCGGTCATAGGTGAAGGAGATGTCGCTGAGGGCATAGGCGCCCAGCGGGTCCTCGGTCAGCACCTCCCGACAGGCGGAACGGAGGTCCGCCTCAATGTCGCCGGAGTACTTGTAGACCCGAACCTTGCCCTCGTACTGCCCCATGAAGACGAAGTGCTGCACGCAGCTGACCAGATTGGCGTAGTTTTCCGCATGCAGGATGGAGCTGTCATCCTGAGAGGCAGACTGCTCCTGATGAGGGGTGACGGCATAGTCGGTGCGGTCAAAGAGAGAGCCGCAGCCCGTCAGGGAAAACAGCGTGCAAAAGATCAGAAGCAGCGCAATTCCTCTTCGCTTCATGGGAATTCCTCCTTTTTGAGGTGTTACAGCAGGGTCATCTGCTCCTCGCCCTTGTCCTCCGGCTTGAGCAGAGCGCCGGCCACCGGCAGAGAACGGGAACGATAGCGGGACTGATTGACAATGCCGGTTTCCTCCAGCAGCTTGGCGCCGGACACATGCCACTTGGGCTTGAGGGTCATGATGCCCACGCCCTGCGTGGAGCGGGTGACCTTGGGAGCCAGACTTGCGGAGTTGAAGATGACCGCACGGCCCTCCGTGGAGAAGAGAACGATTTCCTTTTCCTCCGTGAGCAGGATGCAGGCCACCAGCGGGGATTTGTCGGAGTAAGCGCCGGTCAGGCGGCGGCGGTTGCTCTGGGTCTGGTAGGCAGACAGGGGAACCCGGGCCACCTTGCCATTTTCATAGCAGAAGAGCAGGTGAGCGGAGTAATCTCCGGGGATGCAGGCCCAGAACACGGTCTCTCCCTCGTCCATGCCCAGCTTGGTGGGCAGATAGTCACCCAGCACGCTGGCCTTGGAGGGCTCGAAGTCGTTGAGCTTGCACTTGTAGCACATCTGCTTGTTGGTAAACACCAGCAATTCCTCTCGGTTGGACACCTCTGCGGACAGGAAGGGACCGTCGCCCTCCTTGTACTTCTGCTCGGAGGCCATACGCAGGGACTGCTGGGTGATTTTCTTGAAGTAGCCCTCCCGGGAGAGGAACACATGGACCGGAACATCGGGAATCTCCGGCTCCAGATCCACAGCTTCTTCCTCCACATCGTAGAGAATGTCGGTGCGGCGGGGCACGGCGTGCTTTTTCTTGACCTCGGTCAGTTCGTCCACGATCACCTTTTTCAGACGCTTGGGGGAGGCAATCAGGTCGTTCAGGTCGTCGATTTCCGCTTGCAGGGCGTCCACCTCGGCGGTGCGGCGGAGGATATACTCTTTATTGATGTTGCGCAGCTTGATTTCCGCCACGAAGTCGGCCTGAATCTGGTCGATGCCGAAGCCGATCATCAGGTTGGGAACCACTTCTGCGTCAGACTCGGTTTCCCGAATGATGTGGATGGCCTTGTCAATGTCCAGCAGGATGCGCTTGAGGCCCTTGAGCAGATGGAGCTTTTCCGACTTCTTTTGCATGTCGTAGTAGGCACGGCGGCGGACGGAGTCGGTGCGCCATGCGGTCCACTCGTCCAAAATCTCGCCCACGCCCATCACACGGGGCATACCGGCAATCAGAATGTTGAAGTTGCAGGCAAAGCTGTCCTGCAAGGGGGTCAGCTTGTACAGCTTCTGCATCAGCTTCTCCGGGTCCACGCCACGCTTCAGGTCGATGGCCAGTTTCAGACCGTTCAGATCGGTTTCATCACGCATATCGGCGATTTCACGGATTTTTCCGGACTTATTCAGCTCCACCACCTTGTCCATGATGACCTCAATGGAGGTGGAGTAGGGGATTTCATAGACCTCGATGACATTGTCCTTCTTGTCGTAGCGCCACTTGCAGCGCACCCGGAAGGAGCCGCGTCCGGTGTTGTAAATCTTCTCCATTTCCGACTGATCGAACAGCAGCTGACCGCCGGTGGAGAAGTCGGGGGCCTTCAAAGTGGCGAACAGGTCGGCGTTGGGATTTTTGATTCGGGCGATGGCGGTGTCGCACACCTCGCCCAGATTGAAGCCGCAGATGTTGGAGGCCATGCCAACGGCAATGCCCTGATTGGCAGCCACCAGAATGTTGGGGAAGGTGGTGGGCAGGAGGGAAGGCTCCTTCATGGTGGCGTCGTAGTTATCCACAAAGTCGACGGTGTCCTTGTCGATGTCCCGGAAGAACTCGGCGCAGATGGGGTCCAGCTTTGCCTCGGTGTAACGGCTGGCGGCCCATGCCATATCACGGGAGAACACCTTACCGAAGTTACCCTTGCTGTCCACATAGGGGTTTAACAGTGCGCCGTAGCCACGGGACAGACGCACCATGGTGTCGTAGATAGCGGCGTCACCGTGGGGGTTCAGACGCATGGTCTGACCCACGATGTTGGCGCTCTTGGTGCGGTTGCCGTTGAGCAGGCGCATCTGATACATGGTGTAAAGCAGCTTGCGGTGGCTGGGCTTGAAGCCGTCAATTTCGGGGATGGCACGGGAAATGATCACGCTCATGGCGTAAGGCATATAGTTCCATTCCAGTGTGTCCACGATGGGCTGCTCCAGCACCTCCGCCCGCAGACCCTTTACATGGGTGCTGTCCACATGACGGGCAGCGCCGTCAGTTTTCTTTTTCTTAGCCATTGATGTCGATTCCTCAGCTTTTCAGTGAATTATCAGGAGATGTCAGCCAGCTCAAGGAAGAGGTGGCCGTCCTCGGCGATGTGGTCTTTTCTGCCCTGAAGATTGTCACCCAGCAGCAGATCAAAGGTCTGTGCGGTGCGCTCGGCGTCGGTAGGCATGACCTTGACCAGACGGCGGGTCTCCGGGTTCATGGTGGTGAGCCACATCATGTCCGGCTCGTTCTCACCCAGACCTTTGGAGCGCTGGATGGAACACTTTTTGCCGGCAAGAACACCGTTTACAATGTCGTCCTTCTCCTTATTGGAGTAGGCGTACCAAGTGTCGTCCTTGTAAGTGATCTCATAGAGGGGCGACTCAGCGATATAGACATAGCCCTCGTTGATGAGGGTGGGAGTCAGACGGTAGAGCATGGTGAGAATCAGGGTGCGGATCTGATAGCCGTCCACATCGGCGTCGGTACAGATGATGATTTTGTTCCAGCGCAGGTTGTCCAGATCAAAAGCAGCCATATCCTTGGCCTTTTTGACTCCCTTCAGCTCCACGCCGCAGCCCATGACCTTGATGAGGTCGGTGATGATCTCACTTTTGAAGATTTTGTTGTAATCTGCCTTCAGGCAGTTCAGAATTTTGCCTCGCACCGGCATGATGCCTTGGAAGTCGGCGTCACGGCTCTGCTTACAAGCGCCCATAGCCGAGTCGCCCTCCACGATGTAGAGCTCCCGGCGGCTGGTGTCCTTGGTGCGGCAGTCTACAAACTTTGCCACCCGGTTGGAGAGGTCCAGCGAGCCGGACAGCTTCTTCTTGATGGTGACACGCTGGGACTCGGCATGCTCACGGGAACGCTTGTTGATCAGCACCTGCTCGGCGATTTTCACCGCATCGGTGGGGGTTTCAATGAAGTAGACCATCAGCTGTTCCTTGAGGAAGTCGGTCATGGCCTCCTGCACGAACTTGTTGGTGATGGACTTCTTGGTCTGGTTCTCGTAGCTGGTCTGGGTGGAGAAGTTGCTGGACACAAAAATGAGGCAGTCCTGAATGTCCGCCCAAGTGATTTTGGACTCGTTCTTGTTGTACTTGTTCTGCTGGCGCAGATAGGAGTCGATGGCGGAGAGCAGGGCATTTCGCATGGCCTTCTCCGGAGAGCCGCCGTGCTCCAGCCAAGAGGAGTTGTGGTAGTGCTCAATCAAATTGACGGTGTTGGAGAAGCACAGGCTCATGCTCAGCCGCACCCGGTAGTCCGGCTTGTCGGCACGGTCACGGCCGGTGCGTTCGGTCTGGAAAAACACCGGGGTGGTGAGGCTCTTGTCCCCGGCAATCTCCGCCACATAGTCCTGAATGCCGTTTTCGTAGCGGAACTCCGTGGTTTCAAAGGAGGAGCCGGTCTGGTTGCGGAACAGGAAGGTGATGCCGGGGTTTACCACCGCCTGCCGCTTGAGCACATCGGTGTAGAACTCCACGGGAATAGCGATGTCGGTAAAGACCTCCAAGTCGGGCTTCCAGCGGAACTTAGAGCCGGTTTTGTGCCGGGGAGCGTCCTGCGTGTGGAGTCCGCCCACATTCTCGCCCTTTTCAAAGTGGAGGGTGTATTTCTTATCGTCACGATAAATGGTGGCGTCAAAGTACTCGGAGGAGTACTGGGTGGCGCAGGAGCCAAGGCCGTTCAGACCCAGAGCGAACTCGTAGGTGTCGCCTTCGCCGGTGCCGTACTTGCCGCCGGCATACAGTTCGCAGAAAACCAGCTCCCAGTTGTAGCGCTGTTCGGCGTTGTTCCAGTCCACCGGGCAGCCGCGGCCGAAGTCCTCCACCTCGATGGAGCGGTCGGCGTAGCGGGTGACAATGATCTTGTTGCCGTGACCGCTGCGGGCCTCGTCGATGGCGTTGGACAGAATTTCAAACACGGCGTGCTGACAGCCGTCCAGACCGTCAGAGCCAAAGATGACGCCGGGGCGCTTTCGCACACGGTCCGCACCCTTCAGGGAGGAGATCGCTTCGTTATCGTATTGTTTTTTTGCCGTTTTTTTGGCCATAAAAGTCAACCTCGATCTACATCATAATAATACAGCTTCCATTATATCTGTTTTGTATGCAAACTGTCAAGAAAACGCCGGTTTTCTTTCCGGAGCGGGACGAAACGGGAACGAAACGGTGCGGAACGGAGGGGAATTACATTGCAAAGGAAAAATAGTTGTGCTATACTACACTACAATCCAAAAAGGAGGTGCAAATCGTGTATATTAACCGAATTGAACTCAAGGCGAGATCGAAGCAGCTGCTGCGGACGGGTACGCCCAACCCCATGAAGGTGGCTTTGGTTTTCCTGCTGGCAACTACTTGGCTGACCATGCTGATCGGTCTGGTGGTGCCCAATCCTCTCGACAAGCTGGTGGAGGTGGCCAATGAGTGGACCATGGCTCTGAATACGGAAGGCACTGTGGTGGATAACAGCACGATGGATGCCATGACCCAGGAGCTGATGAGCTGCTTCCATGGCACTCAGGCCATGATCGGCCTGCTGGTGGCGGTGCTTCTGTCGCTGTACTCTCTGGTCGTGAATCTTGGTTATTACAGCCATACTCTTCAGAAGGTGCGTGGCGAGGAAACCAGTGTCGGCGAACTGTTCTCTTGGTTCGGCATGGCTGGCAAGATCATCCTGCTGCAGATTTTGAAGATGCTGTTTATCTATCTGTGGAGCATGCTGTTTGTGGTTCCCGGCGTCATTGCCGTGTATCGCTATCGTATGGCGGACTACTGCCTGCTGGATGATCCGGACATCTCCGCACTGGAGGCCATCCGCCGCAGCAAAAAGCTGATGAAGGGTCGCAAGATGGACCTGTTCTCCGTGGATCTCTCCTTCTTTGGCTGGCTGTTTTTGGAGAGTATGGTCGCTCAGGCGGCATCTATCTTTGTGGGCCGTTTGGTGGCGCCCATGGTTGGCTCTCTGACGGTTCCGCTGTGGATTACTACCATTGTGAGCCTGCTGGTGACCACCGCCTTCTCGGTGTATCTGGTTCCCTATATGCAGTATACCTATGCCGGCTACTATGTGGCACTGAAGGAAATGCCTCAGGCACCCCCTGTCTACCCCGGCGCACCTCAGCCGCCCTTCATGAATCCCCCCGACGCATCCAATCAGGACCAGTGGGGAAGAAACGAGCCCCAGAACCGGGACGAGGACGGTCAGAATCAGGGCTGGAATCAGTAATTCAAGCATTTTTTGCAGGGGAGCGATGCCAAACGGCATCGCTCTCTGTTTGATTGAAGGAAGGAATCGGAATGAAAAAAGTAGTGGCTGTGGTGGGGCTGGGACTCATCGGCGGTTCGCTGGCGGCTGCCCTGCGTGGCTTTGAAGATTATGAGGTGCTGGGCGTTGCCCGGCGTCAGGAAACGGTGGACTATGCCCTGTCCCACAGCATTTGTGACCGGGCTACCACGGATGCCTCGACCGCTCTGGCGGAGGCGGATGTGACCTTCCTCTGCACCGACCCCAGCATTGTCATCCGTTACATGAAGGACTACCGGGAGGTGTTCAAGCCCGGAAGTCTGGTCACCGATGTGTGCGGCATCAAGACCGCTATCATGGAGGCGTCGAAGGTGCTGCCGGACACGGTGGACTTTATCGGCTGCCACCCCATGGCAGGCACGGAGTTTTCCGGCATTGAGCACTCCTTCCCGGAGCTGTTCCAGCGCTGCCATTTTATCCTCACCCCCAGAGAGACCAGCACCGAAGCCCATGTGGATTTGATGCACCGAATGGCCGATTATATCGGCGCTGCCGATGTGGTGACCACCACCCCGGAGCGGCACGATGATATTATTGCCTACACCAGCCAGCTGATGCACATTGTGGCGCTGTCGGTGTGTGACGATGCGGAGCTGTTTCGCTGCAAGGGCTTTGAGGGCGGCTCCTTCCGTGACTGCACCCGGGTGGCGGCGCTGGATGTGCCGCTGTGGAGAGAACTGCTCACGCTGAACAGCGCTTCTCTCACCAAGGTCATCGGTCGGCTGGAGGAGAACATTCACTCCTACCGGGTGGCTCTGGAGCATCGGGACTTGGAGCGCATTACCGCAAAGCTGGAGTATTCCTCCAACCGCAAGCGTCGGATGAATCTGCCCGGCCCCGGACAGGTCAGTGCGGAGTGGCTGGAAGAAAAGTGAACAAAACGGAAAGCGGCAGAGTGCAAACGCACTCTGCCGCTGTTTTGTTTTTTATGCGTC
>RCNI01001384.1_pt1 | contig 13111 bp, 12 predicted proteins | sample 2041151 | NCBI WGS metagenome assembly RCNI01 (sample SAMN09708214, study PRJNA481090) | feces metagenome | isolation source: feces | place: Antarctica: Albino Rookery | reverse complement strand
CACGGTTCCAGTTGAAATAGAGGGAATGATTGTAATTGCTCTCGAACGGTTTGCTGTAGGAGGTATTCAGGGACAGATCCGCTCCATCTGCAGGACTGGTGGTCGGCTGCGCCTGATTGCTGTTATGGCTGATTCTCGCCCGTGCGCTATAGGACGGCAGATTGATTCCGAAACGGCTGTAGTTTCCACCAATCTCTCCGGTCAGGTCATGATTCCCTTCCTTGTTCTTGTCCTTATATAGACCGGCCGCTGCCAGCAGTTCCACACGCTGCATCACGTTGACCGGCTTCTTGGTCACGACATCGACCACCCTTTCCTTTCCCTTCAGCGTATCCGCTTCCATCAGACGGTTCTGGTCATATTGGTCATAGATCTTCACGTTCCTCACCTCATCGCTCTTCACCAGTTCCATGGCGGCGCCCAGATTGGTGTTGAACATAGCATTGCCGTTCAGAAGGATCTTGCTGACCGGTTTCCCGTTGGCCAGGAGCCTTCCTCCATCCATTGAGATACCAGGCAACTTCCTCAGCAGACTTGCCAGGTTATCACCTTCCATGCTCACGAAAGCGTTGGCATTGAAGATGGTGGTATCGCCCCGGACGACCATGGCCACGGCATCCGCCTTCACGATGATCTCGCTGAGCTGCTCGGGGTCCTCCTCCATCATCGCCTTCAGGCGGATGAAGGATTTATGTACGTAGCTGTATTCCAGACTCCTGTAGCCCATGAACGAAAGGTTCACGTGCAAGGTGTCCTTATCCAGCTTGTATGGAATGTCATTGAAAAAAGCCGATCCATAATCATCGGTCACAGTCTTCAGCGTATCCTGCTTACAGGACAGGAAGACCACCGCTCCCGTCATGGGAAGATTCGTCTTCTTCTCCTTCACAGAAATGGTCATAACCGTCTCTCCCGGACCTACTGAGAGGAATGATTTCTGCTCGGTTATCTGGGCGGAAAGCGGCAGAGTGAACAGGATGATGAAGAGCATAACTATAAATTCTCGCATTTGCATAATGTTAGAGTGTTTATTACAAAAACTATATTAAGATATTTCAACATTATTATTTATACAATATCTTAGTGCCATAAAAACACAATTATATAATATGTTCTGCTGCCTTATCAACTTAATATTTAATCAATCATGAAAAAATCATCGGTTTACTCGCATGCACTATATTAATATGTTCATGTGAAATGAAAGAAAAGGATCTCTTCATAACAGAAACAGATAATTGCGAAATAACAATTAATCATCCCAACATACAACTCTCTCAGGATGAATTGTGCCAGCTACTCGGAAGTTCGGAGATGATTGAGTTTCCTAATACAAGGAGTGTCGTCTTTGACGTTCTTACTGAAGAACAAATAATACAATGGTCTAAGACTGAAGCAATGACATTTGCCTTATACTTCACAGCCCCTTGGTGTGGTCCATGTAAGCTATATTCTACAATATTCACACAGGTCGCTTTTGATTATACTGAGACTCAGTGCTTATTTGGAAGAACGGATGTGGACCAAGCCGAAGAACTGGCTCAGAAAATAGGCATCGTTGCACTTCCAACAACAATAATTGTCCGAGATGGCATAGTGATGGCTTCGGCCGTAGGTATATTGGAGCCCAATGAACTAAAGGCAATGATAAACAAATATAGAATCAACTAATTTTACAATTCAGCAGCACAACAATTATCAATGTGTGTTTGGGGCAAGCAATTTACAAAACTGCTTGCCCCAATTTATTTTTCATATATAAGCAATGAGAAACATAAGAGCAAACAATTTACTGTAATATTGTTTATCTTTATAGTCTAATTAGATGTAGTTTTAGAATATGGAGCGGATTATAGAATATTATGATATATGTTCATATGTCGAGAGTCTCATGGAGCAGAAAGAATCTGATGTGATTGAGTTCAAATCGGCCTTGGGCGGTTTTCCTGGAAGTTTCTGGGAAACATATTCGTCATTTGCCAATACTGGTGGTGGAACAATTGTTTTGGGAGTTAAAGAGAAGAACAATACTTTCATATTGGATGAATTGACAGAGGAACAAGCTGAAAAATATCAAAAGGAATTCTGGAGTGGTGTTAATAATAAGACCAAGGTCAATAAAAATCTGTTAAGCAATGATGATGTTATACTTGGTGATATCAAAGGTGCCAAGGTCTTGCTTTTCTATATTCCTCGAGCCAGGCGAGAGGATCGTCCTGTACATTGTACGCTGAATCCTTATAATGGTACTTACAAGAGAAACTACGAAGGTGATTTCAAATGTTCTGAAGAAGAGGTAAAACGAATGTTTGCAGATGCGGATGTTACTCGTTCTGCAGATTCACGCATTCTTAAAAATTTCACCATTGATGATCTTGACCCGGCATCGTTGGAACAGTATAGACGCTTATTTAATTTGGCAAACCCAGGACATGTATGGTTGACTTTGAATGATATGGACTTATTGTGTAAACTAGGGGCCTATAAAATTGATCGTCATACTGGAGAGAAGGGATTCACGTTGGCCGGTTTACTTATGTTCGGTAAGACTGATTCCATCACCGACGAATATTGTCTCCCTTATTTCTTTCCTGATTATAGAGAGATAGATGCGGATACTTCAGACAGGTGGGTGGATAGAATCTGTCCTGATGGTACATGGGAAGCTAATCTTTTTCAGTTTTATAAAAGGGTTTATCCTAAGTTATTGGAGGTCTTGCCCAAGCCGTTTCAAATTTCCGGAGATACCCGAAAGGACGATACACCGGCACATGTCGCTGTCAGAGAGGCTTTTGTAAATTGTTTGGTACATGCATCTTATTCCATAAATGCTTCCATTGTGATTCTTCGTAGAAAAAATGAACTTGTTTTTTCAAATCCGGGTTCATTATTAGTTTCTAAGAAACAATATTACGAAGGAGGTGAAAGTGTCTGCCGTAATTTATGTTTGCAGAAGATGTTCATGATGCTAGGTAAGGCAGAGAAAGCAGGAAGTGGAGTCAATAAGATCATGAGTGGTTGGAGAGAAGCCAATTGGAATGTTCCGAAATTAGAGGAGTCTAACAGACCGGAAAAGGTTGTTTTGACATTACCTTTAACAACAATCTTGGATGATAGGGTCAAAAAGGAACTCTTCGATTTCTTTGGTGATAATCTATTGAACTTGGACAATAATGAGTTGACAATATTGGCATTAGCTCTAGTAGAAGAAAAGATTTCTAATGAAAGATTGAGATATGTATTGAATGTACATAAATATGATATAACTAAATTACTTAGAAATCTTTGTCATAATGGTATGTTAACTTCTGAAGGACTCGGTCGAGGTACTGTATACCGTTTGGTTACAAGACATAACAATCCGGATCCTAATGTTACTAGCTCAGGTGGTAATGTTACTAGTTCGGATCCTAATGTTACTAGCTCAGGTGGTAATGTTACTAGCTTTGTCGAAAATGTTCCTCTTCAGAGAAAAAGGATGTCTCGGTCAGAATTAGAAAATTTGGTATGTAAATACTGTACTGATTGGACTTCCATTGAAGAACTTTCTAATAAAGTAAGAAAGTCCTCTCAATATCTGAAAGGAAAAGTTATAAAGGTAATGGTTGAGAATGGACAGCTAGATCGTCTTTATCCAGAGATACCAACACATCCTAATCAGAAATATCGTAAGAAAGGTTAACCTTCACGCTCTTCCACTTTTGTGGGAGGGCGCTTTTGTTCATAGAATAAATTCGGATTTAGGGATTTTATATAAATTTCAATAAAAAACACTTATAGTTTAATTTTTCGTCCCAATTACGAATCCGTGTGAAGAATTCTCTTTTGAGAAAAAAAATCTTTACTAAAATGTGGGGAAAGAAGATACAAAAACGGCCTTGTAGATACCTACAAGGCCGTTTATTGTGCTTCGGACGGGACTTGAACCCGTACGGACATTGCTGCCCAAGGGATTTTAAGTCCCTCGTGTCTACCAATTCCACCACCAAAGCAGAACCACCATCAATAGACGTTTCTATTTTGTGGACTGCAAATATAATCATTTTTCAATTTCCCACATAGCCAAGAGTCACTAAACTTATACGAATCTTGCGAAAATCGGTTCTGCTGAGGAAAAGAGTCTCCATCAACGCCTTGTAACAGGCATAGGTGGTGGCTCCGGTGGTGAACACATCATCTACCAGAACCAGATGATGGGGCCTGCCGTCTTCCAGGAGAAACCACCTTTTCCCGTTGACTTGAAATGCACCTTCCACGTTCCGGGCTTTCTGTTCCACATTCAGTTTGGTCTGGGTCCGGGTATTGCGTTTCCTGACAAGCAGATCCTCCACATAGGTCCACCCCATCCCGTCCGCAAGGACTTTGGCAATGACGGCTGCCTGGTTGTAGCCTCTTTCCCACTGACGCCTCTTGTGCAGAGGAACGGGAACAGCCATGTCCACATCGGCAAGAAACGGACATTGCCTGAGATAGCGGATCAGAATCTTCGAAAAGAACTGTCCGCAGGGAATGTCATTCTCGTATTTCAAGCGTCTGGTAATCCCGCGGTAAGACGATTCGCCTGAATAGAAAAACAAAGCGACCCCATAAACATATTTCATGGGAGCCCTATAGGTCAAGTCCCCCTCCTGCACATGTCGCTGAAGAAGGGCGTTGAACTGCTGGGACATCCGGTTGCTGGCATTCTGCCAGAAAAAAGTTCTGGGCAGATCGTACAGGCATTTTGTACAGATGTGCCTTTCAAAATGAAGAAGCTGCGTCCCACAGACAAGACACCTTCTCGGCATGAAAACATCCCCAATTGAGGAGAAAAAACGGATTTTCATAAATAGTTGATTATCAATAACTTATAAAACATGATAGAATATTGTATTTTTCAGCAATTGCAACAAACTGAAAATCAATATGTTACAAATTACCTATGATAGATTATTCGAGCCGTTTTCTTTGTTCCTGAGGGACGGACGCCTTATCTTTGTACCAGTTCAAAAGAACAAAAATGCCGAGCATCTCCTTTTCCAGAGAAACTCAGCAAGCGATATAAAAGGGGCACTGGATTGCCAAAAAATTCAGATACCGCTTATGGGCTAATTCGATTTGCAGCACCATAAGCGGTATGTTATTTTCTGACCGGAACCGGTTATTACATGTTCATTCCACCATCTACCTGGATGACCTGTCCACTTACATAAGAAGAAAGGTCGGAAGCGAGGAACAGAGCCACGTTGGCAATGTCATCGATTGTTCCACCTCTTCTGAGCGGAATCTTCTCAATCCATTCCTTACGAAGTTCCTCCGGCAATGCCTGAGTCATGGCTGTATCAATGAATCCCGGCGCAATGCAGTTGGCACGAATGCCTTTCTTGCCCATTTCCTGGCTGATGCTCTTGGCCAGACCAATCAGACCGGCTTTGGAAGCGGCATAGTTGCACTGGGCCACATTGCCATGGACGCCCACTACAGAAGACATGTTGATGATGGCACCGTTTCTTTGTCTCATCATGACAGGAACCACTGCATGTATGAAATTGAATGCTGATTTGAGATTGACATTGATGACGGCATCCCACTGCTGTTCTGTCATTCTGAGCATCAGACCGTCTTTGGTGATGCCGGCATTGTTGACCAGAATGTCAATGTGGCCCAAATCCTTGTGGACAGCAGCCACCAGATCCTGCGTTGCCTGGAAATCAGCGGCGTTGGAAGCATAGAACTTGACGGCATGACCCAAAGATTCCAATTCATGGACAGTCTCTTCAACGGCTTCATTCATAACCAGATCAGTGAAAGCGACATCAGCACCTTCTGATGCGAATTTGAGAGCTATCGCTTTGCCAATACCTCTGGCAGCTCCTGTAATGAGGGCTACCTTACCTTCTAAAAGTCCCATATACAAAAATATTTATCATTTTTCCTCTAAAATATGCATGTCTGCATTTGAACAAAATTAAGAATATTTCTGTATTTTTGAAAAATTAAAATGAGATAGTATACATGACACACGAAATCGCCATCAATGGACTTTCAGAGATTGAGCAAGCCGCTTCAGAATTCCTGAAGCAGATTGGAGACAACAAAATCATCGCCTTCTATGCTCCGATGGGAGCAGGAAAGACCACTTTCACCACCGCCCTCTGCCACCAGCTGGGTGTGAAGGAAGATGCGGTCAGCTCTCCTACCTTCGCCATTGTAAACGAATACAGGACCGTCAACGGCAAGACTATCTATCACTTTGACTTCTATCGTATCAATGAACTCAGAGAAGCTCTGGACATCGGTTACTACGATTACATCGACAGTGGAGACCTTTGTCTGATCGAATGGCCTGAAAACATTGAGGAACTGCTTCCTGAAGAGACTCTCAGAGTCCATATCTCCATCCGTCCGGACCAGTCCAGGCTTCTCACCTGGGTGGACTAGCGTCTCACATAATCCGGTACAACCGATGTGACATACCCTACAAAGGGGAGTTCTTCCACCTGTCCGTCTGTCCACAAAATCGGATGCTTCCGATAGTCAAGCGCAGAGAGTGCCACCCGCATAACTCCTTCGTCCAAGCTTGCACAATATGTGCTGCCAAACCGATATCCTCCATTGATCTCTTCAATGTTTCCTGATGAATCATGAACGTATATCGTATTTTCGGAAAAGACCAAGAATCTGCAATCTGCACCTTCCATATAAAAATCACACACCGGCAAAGTCCCATCATACAAGTATTCTTTTTCCGCATTGCTCCACAACACGTATCTTCCCGACGGCTCTTTTCCAAATTTGACCTTGACATAGACTGTCCCCGACTTCGCAATGATATCACATCGACTGATATCATTGAAAGAGCCAAACTTGGTGACAGAATACTCCTTATCCCCCCAAACCATCCCCACTGGACTATCAGGCTGATTATAGGAAACTACTGCGCACAATTTTCCTTCTACCTGACGAATGGCATGAATCTTACCGATACCGTCCGGAAGTTCCACTTTTCTGACAGTTCCCCTAGAATACAAATACCATGCTCCCAATTCGGATGAGCCGAAGGCTTGCTTCTTCCGATAAGCGAAGCATAAGTCTCCCTGATCTTCATATAAACATTTACCGATATCTCCTACTGTACATCCGTCCTCATCAGAAAACAGCAACTTTCCGTTGCACCGGAAAGTCAATCCTCTCCCGGTACGGGACATACCCAACGTATAGACCTTTTTATCACGAACGGCAAAACCCGCCATCATCTCACGTCCTTCATAACGGAAAAGCTCTATGCCGTCCTTAGACAGGATCGTCTCATCTTCTGTTGAATAATCCGAATACAGGTGCCCACGAACTAAACGGTGCATATCTGGAGCCAAGCTAACATGATATTGCTTCCCCACCGGGATATTGAGATATTTCTCTCCATTCTTCAGGACAACCAGATAAGCGTTCACCTCCTCGTAATTTCCTTTCCGCCAATCATAACCAGTAGGAAAACCGACACCTGTCACATAGATGACCGGCGGCTTCTTCTCTTCTCCGCCACCTGCAGGGCGTTCATTTTCATTGATATCCCCTGGCAATTCCTCCGCTTTTGTGCATGAAGACAATGCCAGACAGACAAAAAAGAACAATCCTGAGAGGACAAGCAACCACTTGTCTTTCTTCTTTCCATAACAATACCTCATAAGCCATTTTTGTTTCTGTCTTCTTCTGAAGACTTGTGCAAAGAAATCAGATTTAAAATCCATATGACAGAAAAACTATCCCTTATAAAAGCAAATTTTATGTTTTTTATCTCTTTTGCCAAAGTTTATCCGAGATAGTCGGATTTGAAACTCTTTTATCTGGAAAAGCTTAGACTTTTGTATTATTTTTGTATTACACTATAATCTATATAGTTTATAAGCATTAATCATTCGTATGAAACAAATTTGCACAACACTGATATGCCTGCTGGCCTGTTGGCACCTGTCCTGTTATCAAGGACAATCTCAAAATGTCACCAGCCCAGAAGACAGTATACAAAAAGAAATTACCACCACTCATTGCAATCAAACTCGGAGTGAAAATATGGTCGTAGATGCTTGTCAATTGATAGAAGACAAAAAATACGATGCCGCTATCGAATTGCTGGACCAAGCCAAGGAACTGGATCCGAAAAATGATGCCGCCTATTTCTATCTTTCTCAGGCATATGCCTACAAATCAGATCCTGAACGGACCGAGACCTATCTGAACAAGGCCATAGAACTGGACCCTGATAATTTCTGGTATAAATATACCTCCTGCATGCTCTACAATGGTCTGAATGAACTGGACAAGAGCATTTCAATTTATGAAGAACTCATCAAGGACTATCCGAAAAACACGAATCTATACTATGAACTGGGGAATCTCTATTCTAACAAGAAGGAATACGATAAAGTCCTGGACATTCTGGATCAGGTAGATGAAATCACAGGAAAGACGGAACAGACTACACTCATGCGTTACCAATTGCTCTGCATTCTCGGTAGAGAAGATGAAGCTTTTCAGGCACTGGTCGCCTATAACAATGAATTTTCATCTCCAGACATTCTCTGCCAGATGGGTGATCATGCCAAAAGAACTTACAAAGACTCTCTCGCCATGAAATACTACGATGAAGCCCTGAAACTGGACAAGGAATATCCAAGGGCCATTCTTGGTAAAGGTGAAATATATCTGTACAGAAGACAGATTAAAGATTTCCTGTCGTCGGTCAAGAAGACGGTAAAAAATCCAATGACTCCTCCTCAAGTGATGAATTTCTATACCAACTTTCTGGCTGACTATTCCAACCGGACCATCCATCAAGCTTATCCAGCAGAGACAGACTCACTGATGAGCGAGATCTATCAAATCCATCAAGCAGATAGCAACTTTACTTACCCGATTGCCCGCTATTATTTCTTCAGCGGGAAACTGGAAAAAACAAAAGAAGTGTTCAAGCAGACCTGCGAGGTGTATCCAGATGATATCCGTCCTTACTATCATTATATAAATTATTTCATTACCGTCAAAGACTGGAAAGGAATGGTGGAAGAAATCACCGAAAACGGATTGAAGAAATATCCAAATGATCTCCAGCTAGGTGAAATGCTAAATTATGGGTATTATGAATTAAAGGACTTTCATGGCATCATCAACAACTGCTACCGAATTATTGACACCCATCCAGAGGACAAGGCAACTCGTCTGGGTATGCTCGGCCAAATTGGGGATATGTATTACAATCTGGATAACAAAAAGAAAGCCTACAAGGTCTATGAGCAGGCGCTGGAGATCGATGAGAACTACGTACCAGTATTGAACAATTACGCATATTTCCTATCTTTGGACGGGAAGAAGCTGAAGAAGGCCTACAAGATGAGCAAAAAGACCATTGATGCTGAGCCAAACAATGCCACCTATCTGGATACAATCGGTTGGATTCTCTACCTGCAAGGAAAATTTGAAGAAGCGAAAACTTATTTCAAACAAGCAATGTTGCATGGTGGAAAAGAAAGCCCGACATCAATGCTCCACTATGCGGATGTCCTGGAGGCATTAGGAGAAGATGACTTGGCAGCATTCTACCGAACCCGAGTAGAAAATATGGAAAAACAAAGAAACGAATAAATGAGAAGGTCACTGAAAATATTTTCTCTTTTCATGGTCACGTTCATGATCATGGTATCTCTTCCCGTTTACGGTCAAAATACTCGTAATCAAGAGAATAAGAAAGCGAGACTTGAAAAGGAAATTGCACTGATCGGAAAACAGCTTAGGGAGAATGAATCGAAGAGCAAGAACGCTCTCTCCTCGTTGACACTCATCCGCAAACAAATCAGCAACCGACAGGAACTGGTTAGAGAAAGTGACCGAATCATCCAAAACTACAACTACCAAATCAAGGATAAAGAACAAGTCATCCAAGTACTTCAGAACCGTTTGGATACCTTGACCATATATTATTCAAAATTGGTGAAAAGTGCTTATAAGAACCGTGATGCAAAAATCTGGTATCTTTATATTTTAGGTAGTGAAAATACAGCTCAAGCATTCCGCAGACTGGGTTATTTCAAGAATATCACCAGACAAATGAATACCCAGGCCAAGAAGATATTAGAAACTCAGGAGAAACTGGAAAAAGAAAAGGCGTCTTTGCTAAAATTGAAAGCAGAGGCCCAACAACTCAAGGCGGAAAGAGTGGAAGCCATCAACCAGCTCAATAAAGAAGAGGCTTTGTCTCAAAAGCTGGTTGCCCAACTCAACCGCAACAAAAACAAATATCAGAAAGATCTCCGAAGCAAACGACAGCAGGTTGAAGCACTCAACCGAGAAATTGCCCGTATCATCCGAGCAGCAGCAGCCCCTTCAGGCAGATCCACCGCCAAATCCAAAGTCAAAATTGATTATGCACTGGATGCGGAATTCGCAAAAAACAAAGGCAAGTTGCCTTGGCCGGCAGATGGTCCCATTGTAGAAGCCTTCGGGCAGCGTCATCATCCTGTATTCAAGAATGTAAAATTGCCTTTCAACAACGGCATCAGCATTGCCTTGGCTCCAAGGACTGAAATCAGAACAGTCTTTGAAGGTGTGGTAAAACAAATTGTGGTAGTGCCTGGCTACAACAAATGCATTCTTGTACAACATGGCAATTATTTTTCCTTCTATTGCAAGATGAGAGAGGTATATGTCAAGGCGGGCGACAAAGTGAAGACCAGCGAGCCAATTGGAATCGTTGACACAATTGACAATGAAACCCAGCTCCATCTGCAAATATGGAAAGGGACCCAACCGGACAATCCGGAATTTTGGCTGCAACCATAATTTCAGAAAACCCCTATAAAAAGAAGGTCTGCTCCAAATGGAGGCAGACCTTCTTTTTTACGATATTATTTTTTCCTTAACCGACCACCCATACCAGAACATGGTGATCAAACGTCAAGTAGTTCAATTCAAATTCTTCTTCATAACCATCTTTGTGAATGAAGGTGGCTTCCAGTTCCCCTTCCCCATGCGGATGGAAACGTTCCACCTCTATCTGTTCGGCGAAATCAACCTTATAACCGGAAACTCTCTTGAAGATAGCTTCTTTGGCGCACCAATAGATGGCAAGCTGTTCATTTCTCTTGTCATCGTCCAAATCATCTATTTCCTCATCGGAAAGTGCTTTGAGTTCAACTACTGAAAAATCTCTGTCCAAAGATTCGATGTCAATACCCACCTCTTCCACATCATGTAGAATAATTGCTACATATTTTTCCGTATGAGTAATGCTGATATTGGTTACCATGTTCTCCAAATAAGGTTTCCCGTTATCATGGTGGCTCAAGTAAACCTTTTCGTCAAACAACTGGCTCAAGAGGGCTCTCACAGCCAATCTCTGCTTCCTCAAAGAAGCAGAATTGATATATGAAATCTCTTCCATCTCATCAGAAGGAATGGAAGACAAATTCTTCAGTTCATCCTCTGTCTCTGTAATTTCCCAGACAGCAATGGTCGCGTCGTTGTCAAGCTCTTTTTTGAAGGTAAGTGCCATAAAAATCAATACAATTTAAGATTTCATAAAAGATAAGGTACCCAGATACACCAGTTCTGACTGCTTTTCAGGCAGGCTGGCACACACATAACTTCTCCCACATGAATTTTCTTCATCGTAGGAATCAATCACATAATAGACTGTGTTGTTGGATAATATGCACGATAACGGATCTTCTGACAACTGACCCGCTTGCTTTCCTTTATCTGCGTTTATAGAACTGGGAGGTTCCATCTTTTCTTGAAATGTTAATGTTGCAAATATAGTGTTTTTTTGAATATCAAGAAAATTTTCCACTTATCTTGAAATAATTGCAGACATTGCTTCAAATAAATATAGTAATTGCTATATTTGCATTCTGAACACTTGTAATGGAAAAATGCTTTTCAAGTACTTAATTTGATGATTTTCTGAATATTACAAATATAAAAGCGAATATTTTTAAATTATATTTTTATGGGATTCCTAACTAACGAAAAATTGACCATCGTCGGCGCTGGCGGAATGATCGGTTCAAACATGGCACAAACAGCCATGATGCTTAAACTTACTCCAAACATCTGCTTGTATGATATTTACGAACCAGGTCTGAAGGGAGTTGTTGCTGAAATGAATCACTGCGCATTTGAAGGTGTCAACATCACTTATACAACAGATCCTGCTGTTGCCTTCAAAGATGCAAAATACATCATTTCTTCAGGTGGCGCCCCTCGTAAAGAAGGTATGACCCGTGAGGACCTCCTCAAAGGCAACTGCCAGATTGCTGAAGATTTCGGTAAAAATGTAAAACAGTATTGCCCAGACGTTAAATTCGTAGTTGTCATCTTCAACCCTGCTGACCTTACCGGCCTCGTAGTGCTTCTCCACTCAGGCTTGAAACCAGAGCAGGTAACTACTCTTGCAGCTCTTGACTCTACTCGTCTCCAGACTGCCCTTGCCGAGCAGTTCGGCGTACAGCAGTGCAAAGTGACCGGTGCACACACTTATGGTGGTCACGGCGAGGCCATGGCCGTATTTGCATCTCAGGTCAAGATTGACGGCAAACCACTTTCAGAAATGAATCTTAGCGAGGAAGATTGGGAGGCTGTCAAGCACGCTACTGTTCAGGGTGGTTCCAACATCATCAAACTTCGTGGCCGTTCATCCTTCCAGAGCCCTGCATATTGCTCTGTCAAAATGATGGAAGCTGCTATGGGTGGAGACAAGTTCACTTGGCCTGCAGGTACTTATGTCAAAGAAGGAAAATACAAGAACGTCATGATGGCTACCCCATCTACTATTGACGCTACTGGTGTACACTTCTCTGACTTCCAGGGCACAGAAGAGGAATTCGCTGCTCTCGACGCTTCTTACGCACACCTCTGCAAGATGCGTGATGAGATTATCGGACTGGGCATCATCCCACCAGTAGAGGATTGGAAAAAAGCTAATCCAAATCTTTAATCTGGACGTTTTTGATATGACCCCCAAAAGTTGGACGGTTAATATTGATTAAGAAGCATTCTCAGAATGGAAAAAGCTCGGTATTGTACCGGGCTTTTTCCATTCTGCCTCAGTCTGATTCTATCGTGATTGAAGTACTTGATG
>RCNI01001383.1_pt1 | contig 13115 bp, 6 predicted proteins | sample 2041151 | NCBI WGS metagenome assembly RCNI01 (sample SAMN09708214, study PRJNA481090) | feces metagenome | isolation source: feces | place: Antarctica: Albino Rookery | reverse complement strand
GGGAGAGAAACCGGAAGCCCTGATCGATTGGCCTGTGGATGCCACAGATTATGAGCTGGTAGATATCTTTAACTGGCAGGAAGAAGCGCAAGGTATGATTTCTCAGATGGAGTTTGTCCGGCGGGTAGATGTCCAGACAGAAACCATCGAGAGGTATGTTCGGGAAGGAAAGTTGATTCCAGACCTTGTGGTTCCTATGAGCGAGCACCGAACCTTTAAATATTTCAAGGAAGAAACGCTTGAAAAATATGCGAAGGAATATGGCTGGACACTGATTGATGACTCCAATCGTAAAGACTTGTTTATAGAAATGATCCGGCAGATGGATATGAGTTATTCTTATAAGCCGGTGCTGATTAAGGCCATTATGCTCTATGCCGATGATAAGGGCCGAATCAAGCTGAGTGATATTGTTTCCTATTTTAAATCCTACTATGAAGATCGGCGTACAAAGGGCCTGCCAGTGGAGAAGAAAAACAGTATTTTTGCCAAGGGTGGCTATACCGATAAGGAAGCAGAACGCAATATACTGTCTAATCCATTTAAGCGCTTTGAAGATATGCAGATGATCCACCATACGAAAACTCTTGGAATTGTCCAGGTGGATGAAGCTGTGTGGAAGCATTTGAACGAAGAGGAGAAGGTTAATATTCAGAAGATTTGTGACGAGAAATTATGCCAGTATTATTCAAAAATCACATCATATAGCGGAATATGATAACATAATTTAAATGTGGTAGTAGATGTTTGGAAAAGTATAGATATATGCTTTAGAATTCATCCTTCACGTAATTTGTTAAACGTGTGATGTCTTAATAAATCAAACATAAAATGCATTTTGCAAAAGCAAGATAGAAAGAAGAGGTACCTAATGTCTATTAGATTATGGCCCAATGAGTATTCTCGAAAGAATCATATATCCAAACAGGAACGATTTTTACTTCGAGGGGCAGGCAATAATTTTAAAGACGGCCATTTTGCAGTGGACATTGATCCGTTGGGATTAAGTACGTCTGATTGCAAAATGGGAATGTATATTTCACCTTCTGAGGGATTGGTAACATTTTCGGTTTTTAATGGAGATTTTGACGCATCATGTTCTGCGGGATATTTGGCCTACCATAGCATGGTTGAGAAAAAAATACATGAGAGATTGTTAGACTCGAAAATGCTTATTGTACGCAATGGTGCATATAAAGCGCTTAAATTTCCGTATAAACATATTCTCTTATTTCCTGATGAAAAGACCGGTCATATTGCTGTGCCAGATGCAACAAAGGCAGAATTGAATCCTTTTGTGGCATACGGATTTTTTCGACCGCTGACATCGAATGGTACAGAACACAAAGTATCAGATCTGAAAATCTTTGAAAATATACGACTGCCCTATGATTCGGCATTTTCAGAACTAAAGGAAATAGAGTGCAAAGCAATTTTTGAACGTCTTGCCCCTGAATATACAATTGTTATGGCTGAAATGGAGCAGGTTGAAGTGCCGGAAAAACCGCTTGCTGTTTCAGATGAACAAATGAAGATCACGGGAAAAGAGCTGGAGTATAAAACATTTTTCCTGGACGAATATCAGGTTGGCTTGGTTAATGAGATGGGAAAAGGCCACCGTGTTATTCTGGCAAATCCTGGAGCAGGAAAAAGCGTGCTTTTACTTTCAAAAGCATTCAAATATGCTAGCATCTACAAATCGTCAAAGATCCTGCTCACCTGTTATAACAATAATCTTGCAGATTCTTATGTTTTTAAGCGCAGCTGCGCAAACTTTGGAGATAATCACAACCTTTACATCATGACATTCCATAAACTCGTAAAAAAGATTTATGAGGAATGCCTGTATTCTCATTGTGAAACCAATATTGCCACAGAAGATGAAATTCGTGAATGCATTCAGAAGGTTAAAGATGGAACGGTTAAACTGAGATTTAAAGCCATTTTTATTGATGAAGTTCAAGTCTTTGATCCGCTGTATCTTGAACTCTGCTATGCCTTGTTGGATCTGGAAGATGAAGACCGAGTGTTCCTGATGGCTGGAGATCTCAATCAGGCAGTCAGAGAGCTGAGCCGCCATGGAGAAGCGCCTTGGAAGAAAATCGAGGGCGTTCACCTGGATTTTACGGGTCGTGTTCGGTATATTGAGAAAAATTACCGCAATAGTATTGAGATTGCTCAGTATATTCAGGGAATGCTGGCCCATATGAATGATCGAATGGAAATATTTGGGCTAATCGAAACAGACGAATATGAATATAACTCTTTCAAGTCAGGCTATGCTCCTACTACTGCGCTAAAGGTAAAAACTGGAATCTCTCGGATGGATATCCAAGAAACTGTAATCGATGCAGTCAAGGAAATTTCAAATAAATATAAGGTTTCTTATTCAGATATCGCTGTATTATTTCCTAATAAAAAGCAGCCGTTGTTAAGATACTATTTCCTGCATTGGATGAAGACTGCTATGGAGAGAGAAGGTATTCCATATTCTCTTATTACAAATGATACCGACAATCCTTTTGAAAAAAAGAGGTTCAGTGAAACAATAGGTGTTGTACTTTCTACAGTGGAGTCGTCACTCGGCTTGGATTTCAAGGCTGTTGTTGTTGCGGGATTATACCCATATAGCTATGTGTTTTCAGAAAACGGACGAAAAAAGGAAATTTCCTCCTGGTCTGCCATTCAAAAGATGACCTCGGAGGAGAAGGCAAAAGTGCAGAGTCAGATGCGGTCTGTATATACAGCGTGTTCCAGAGCGAGAGATATTCTGTATGTCTTGAGTGATCTGAAACCAGATTCGCCCATGGAAGAAATACTTAGAAAATGAGGATCGAACGATGGGAAACAATTATAATATTCTGGCCGATTATATTGTTTCAAAATATATCGACCATATTTCGGGTAAGGATATTGAGGATACATTTGTAGAGGATGCGCTTGAAACTCGTGTTATGGTAGGAATGCTTGCCGAAAACAGAGTGGACGAGAGCTTTGCAGATGGGTATGTCGAGAATCGAAACACACGGTTTGAAAGTGTCCCGTCTATCACAGTGACTTTTCGGGTACAAAAAAACAGTCAGGGCTTTCTGACGATTGTTCCCAGAGGCCTACTGTTTTATTCCGTGGAGCCTGACTATCAGAAAACTGTGCGCTATATCCTTCAGAAGTACTCGGAAAAGGACCATCATACATATGCTGCAATTGAGGAGCTGTGCGAACAGTATCCAGAGGAGCGCTTTTTCCTGCCCCTGACATATAAAAAAGTACGCATAGAAGATGTACTAAAAGATGGCATTCAGATCCGACTGGATGCACTGCCGGATAAGAAATTTCACCTGGAAGACCGGATTAGAGGTCAGATGGAAGAACTTGCAGCGGGTATTTTTGATCAGGTGTGCATTTGCCAGAGCAACAGAATATCTTTTTACGATTTGGAAACAGAAGAACGCTTCAGAATCGTTACCTCTGTTCGTGACGAAAAAGCACTGCCCCGTTGGAACATAGATATTTATTGCAGTGTTGCAGACGAGGGCCATACACTAAGATTTTCTCTTCAGATGGTGAATAAGACACCTATCAATGGCAAGAAAAACATCGGATATCTTCCCAAAATCTTCGATGCTGGCATGCGGATCTCGGGAAATGAAAATGTTCGGTTTGAAGAGATTGAACTGGACTGTTTTAAGAACAGTTACAAGGAGCGCTCTCCTATCTATGCCGTAACAGAAAATACATCCTCGGTTTTTGATGAGGCGAAAAATACGATCTATACGGATAATATTCCTAAATATTATCAGATGCGGCTGAAAACGAAAAATGATTTTCAACAATATGTTACCTTCGAAAGTCTTATAGATGATCCAATCGGGAATCTGATGCATATCTATGAGGCGATGCGCGCTGACTATCAGAAGTGTGAGCAGGAATTCCACCATACACGGTTTGCTTCTGAAACGGCCCGGATCAAATTCCGGAATTCGCTGAATGAGTACCAATGGGAAATTAACAGGTTCCGTATTGGTATCGATCAGATCCTCTATAAGGATTATGTGAAAAAAGCCTTTCGCTATATGAACCAGACATTCCAGACACAAATGCCTGGGGAACACCGGAAAATTGTTGGATGGAGACTTTTCCAGATTGTCTTCATTGTGTCCCTGATCAGCGAAATAATCAGAAGTGAATACAAAGATGATCTAACGATAGCAGAAGCAGACATTGACATAGCAAATCTGCTTTACTTCCCGACTGGCGGTGGTAAAACGGAGGCGTTCTTAGGAGCAACTGTATTTGCTATGTTTTTTGATCGCCTGCGTGGGAAAAACTATGGCATCACGGCATTCCTGAAATATCCGTTGCGTTTGCTCGCAGTTCAGCAGCTGGATCGTGTGCTTGCTATTGTCATGAAAGCCAACGTGGTCCGGGAAAACGCAGCTGAACTTGCAACGTGCAATCCTTTTGAAGTCGGTTTCTTTGTGGGTAAAAGCAATACACCTAATAAAATTGATCCCACAGAAGTATTGAGCAGTAGAGGCGAGAAGAATCAGAATAAGGGACTTATTCTGGAAAGCGATCAGGACACGCTGAACGAATACTATCGATTTATTGATACTTGTCCCTGCTGCGGAAAAAAGATGATCAATGTACGCTTCAATCGGGATACATGGAAACTTGAACATGTATGTGACAACCCCGAATGTCAGATACATGAGCTTCCTTTGCTGATTGTAGATAATGAAATTTACAGATACCTGCCCTCCGTAGTTGTCAGCACCATCGATAAAATGGCCATGCTGGGTACAACCAATGAGTTCCGCACGCTTTTTGGACAGGTAAAAATGAGATGCCCAATTCATGGATTCAGCAGTGGATCAAGGTGCCTTTGTCCGGCCTGTACACATCACCAGGATATGGTACCGGTAAAACCACTGAAAGACCCGATTCCGACACTGTTTATCCAGGATGAGATGCATCTGGTGAAAGAAAGTCTTGGAACATTTGATTCGCACTATGAATCGTTTATTTCCTATTATGCCAGAGAACTGGTCCCGCCGAGCCAAAGAAAGCAGGTCCGCTTTATCGGCGCTACGGCTACCATTTCGATGTATAAAGAACATATCCGAAATCTGTATCATATGGAGGCCCGTAGATTTCCCTGTGAATATCCGTCTGTGAAAAGCGGAGAAGATTTCTACTCCTACACAGATAACAATGATATCACCAGAATCCTTTTGGGGTATGCGCCGTATGGAAGATCCATTACGGATGGAATGTGGGAGTCTGTCTACATCATGCGGTTGATTACCTATCAGCTGATGAATGCACCTGAAGAAAATTACAGGAAACTTGTAGAAAAAGGCTTTACCGGCTCCATGGAAGAGTACAAAGAAATGCTCTTTGATTATTGGATCGAACTCGTTTATAACAACCGAAAACAGGATGCCATGGAGCTTGAGAATGCATTCCAGAACCAGGGTAATAACTATCTGGAAGCAAAGGGAGTCCCGAAGTTTAATATCGAGCAAATGACAAGTGATACGGACTTCCAGACTGTTCGTAAAGCGCTGTTCGATATTCAGGCTAATCGTAAGAACGTGGATAGCATCAATCTGCTGTTGGCCACTAGCACAATTTCCCACGGCGTTGACGAGGATTCCTTTAACCTGATGTTTTTCTTCGGTATGCCCAATAACAATGCAGAGTACATTCAGGCATATTCCCGTACCGGCCGAAAATTCACCGGTATTGTAATCGATATCATCCGGCTGATGAGAATCAGGGATCGCTCTTATCTGAAGAACTTCGTTGTGTTCCATCAGAACAAGGACGATCTTGTCGAGTCGGTGCCAATCAATCGCTGGGCTAAAAATGCAATCTACAGTACACTTCCGGGAATTCTTTCTGGCATACTGATGCAGTATTATACGGTAAAAACAGGTACAGACGATTTTTATCATGCCGTTACAGTGAAACGGCTTCTTATGGATGGAAAGATCCAGCCTGATGACGTCATTTCGAAGCTGATTGCAATCTACGGCTGCAATGAGCAGGAGAAAATGTCTATTGCCTATAAAGAAATTATCCAGGAAGAAGTAACCCATATTCTGTCTGGAATTCAGAACGGAAACTTCACAAAATCTGATTTTCTTTCAAATGCTATCGGAAAGTTTTCCAGAGATCACAAGATGCCGATGACCAGTTTGAGAGATACAGAGGAGCAAATTGAGATAAAGATATAAGGTGACGATATGAAAAGAAGTAAAAATCAAGCTGTATATCGTTTCTTGCCTGAAATGTGGGTATCTGAAAGATCTGACTCCAACATGGCCGTTACAGCTAAGATAACCAAATGGAATCATATCAAAATGGAAGGCATTTATCTGAGCTTCATCGAGAATGAAATCAGGCGTCAGATCCATTTGTTCGGTGACAGGGGCGGGGATATCTCCTCTTTCAATATTTCGGATAACGAGCATTCTTTTAGTATAGTAGAGCCTGCCTGCAATGAGGGCATTCCCGATATTATGGGAGAGATATCTCCTCTGGTGTTTTATTGCAGTTCCTGTGGAGCAGCATTTGAAGTCCGCAATGCATCAGATGTTGATAAATATACCTGGAAGTGCAAAAAATGCGGGGCTCGTGCGGTAAAACAGCTGCAGATGATCTATTCCTGCGAATGTGGTTATGCGCAGCCTATACGTATCCCATATGTTAAGAATATCAAGGATTTTGTTTATCGGCCAAATGAATCCCCCTATAAGATGCTGTATCGAAGCGGAAACAGCGAAAAAACAGCGGAATTCTGGATGCCCTGCCCTACCTGCAAAGCAAGGTTGGTTCCAGATAACGCTAGTTCTATTCGTAATTACAAGCCATTCACGCTGAAGATTATCAATCTAATGGATGAGCGAAGCGGACAATTCTACGAAAAAGGTCTGGAGGCCCAGAAAACTGTTGTAGCAAGATGGTTTGGAAAAATAGATACTACTACTTATGAAAAGATTCTAGACAACATAGAGCTGGCCTTTAGCGATACATTCCGCAGTTCAGAACAACGGGCAAAAGCAGAAGCAACAGCTAAAGAGATGATCGCCAAGGGTATGCCTGAAAGCCTGTTTGAGATGCTTGTGAGCAGTATGATGAAAAATACTGGTAGTGATGTCAGCGTTGAGCCTTATGCTATGGACTGTGATGAATTGTTCATGGAACGGAAGTCGAGGAATACAACGCTCTATGAGGAATGGATCAATAATTTTTCCTTTAAGTTAATGCAGTATAATACCATACGGTATGCCAGGAGAATCATCACCCTGGAAGATGCAATTCAGCGTCAGATGGAAATGGAGTTTATAGATTCTCCGGATGAGATCCATCGTTTGAATGCAAAACTGGGAATTCAGAATATGCAGGTATCCTGTGATATCCAGATTGTTAACTGTACATATGGCTACACAAGAAGAGTTGCAGATCCTAAAAACTCCAGCAATAAAAATTGCCGTCTCAAGTTAAATGCTTATGATCGTACAAAGGATGGAACAGCGAATCTTGTGTATGGTTCAAAACTTGATACAGAAGGCATTCTGTTTGAGATCAGCCAGCGGAAGATTATCGAATGGCTATATCAGAATAAGATTGTGTTGGAGGAACAGCTGCCTGATCTGGACGATGAACTGTCGGTCAAAAAGTGGTTTTCTGAGTATGTTCATGCAGATGTTATTTCCATGTTCGGAGAGATCGATGACAGCGAGAAGATCACCAAAAATGTGTTTGCACTGCTACATTCCATGTCACATGCTTTTCTGAAGACTGCTGGTGAAATCAGCGGACTTTCCAGTAATTCTCTGAGTGAGATTATTATCGTCGAAACTGCAAGCATTTTTATCTATGCTCAGACAAGCCAGGGAATCCCTTTGGGAGCCCTGTCTGGTATGGCAGAGTCAAACTATGCGTATTTTCTGAAAAAGACTTATGAGGACTCCAGAGCCTGTGTATTTGATCCTATTTGTACGGAACGGGATGATACTGCTTGCGGGGCCTGTTTGATTATTCCGGAAATCTCCTGTAATCATTTCAATGCAGAGCTTGGCAGAAAATACCTGTATTCCATCGATGGCTCAACTCATCCGGAGCCCCATATTGGATTTTGGGAGATGTAGAAATGGCTAACATGTATCCCAAAAACATTGCAGAATATATGCCAACGGAATCAGAACGCATAGTCTATCAGGAACTGCAGAATCAGCTTCCAGACTCGTTTGATGTATTCTATTCAGTGAAATGGAACTCCTATCAAAATGGACAGCTATATAAATCGGAGGCCGATTTTATTGTAGCCAGTCCTGATTATGGATTCTTGTGCCTTGAAGTCAAAGGTGGCTGTGGAATACGCATTACTGATAATGTTTGGTATGTCGATGACGGAACATACGGAGAACGGAGACTGAATCAGTCTCCATATGATCAGGCAGAGAAAAGTCTCTATCATTTTGTTCGTGAATTTTCCAATAAGTACAATGTGGGATATCAGGGTATCTATGGTGCCGGAGCGGTGTTCCCTTTCTATGCAATTAGCGAGGATGTGACCCTGGATAACCGCCATAGGATTTGTACGATAGACTGCAATGATCTGAATGACTTGTTCCCTAAGATCAAGAAGATGTTCAGGGCCTGGGGTGGTCAGACATATGGCAGAAGATTTTATCCCCACAGTCAGCATAAAGCGCTGCTGGAATTGATCAGAGAACGTTTGGCAATCGCAGCAGCGGCCGGAGCTTTGGTAAAATACAAAGAAGAACAGCTTTGCGTAATTAACAGGGTGCAGGACAATTATATTTATCTGTTAAGCAACATAAGGCAGTTCTTTATGAAAGGCGGAGCTGGAACAGGGAAAACCTGGATTGCCATGAAGATGGCAGAGCAAGAAGCTGAAGTTCCTGTACATGATGTGCTGTTCTTATGTGCTTCGCAGCCTTTAGCAAATAAAGTCAGTAAATACTTATCTCCCAAAGTCAGATGCTTAAGCGTAACTGCTTTGCTTTCTGAATTAGTAGAAGATTTTGATGCCTTTGAACAGCCTTTGTACACTGGAATATCAGAGGCAATCAAGGAAAATGCTGCTCAGTATGATGCTGTTTTCGTAGATGAGGCGCAAGATTTTACGGAGGAATGGGCTCAAATAGTCAAGCGGCTATTGAAAGATCCATTGGAATCCAGACTGGGTGTATTCTACGATGATGTGCAGATTTTACGGGAAGACAGTTTTGGCGAAGGGTTTGGAATCCAGACTCCTCCGTATTTGCTGCATGAAAATATCCGTAATACATCTAATATTTATTGCTGGACTTCTGAGAAGACCAATCTTGGAAAAGACATGATCGCCAATCCTGTGGAAGGGCCTACACCCATTACTGAGCACATGATGGAGAAGGGGCAGTTGACACACAGATTGGAAACACTTCTTCGGAAGTTTTTGGATGAAGAACATTTATCAGAATCTTCACTGGTCATTATATCAGATGATGTTGACTGGTTCCTGTCGGAATATGGACAAGGAATTGCAAAGTGGAAGTTTGGTAATAGCGAAGCCTGCGAAGCTGGAGAGCTTCAAGTGAGGTCCATATCCGATTACAAGGGGCTTGAATCAGATATGGTTATTTATATTCACAAGTCGGATATTTCATCAAATAAAAATTATATAGCGTATACCCGTGCTAAATACTATTTGATTGAGTTGGTGAGGGATTTTTAATGCCCAGATGTGTATCGCCCATTCGTTGGGCCGGAGGAAAATCTTGGTTTGTTCCGTATTTTAATCATTACACAGAAGGTTTGAACTACAACCGTTATATAGAGCCGTTTCTTGGCGGTGCATCCGTTTTTCTATCTATGGAGCATCCCCATGAGGCGTATCTGTCAGACGTCAATGAAGAACTGATTCAGGCATATCAGATTATTAGAGATTATCCAGAAGAACTGATTGCTCAGATACAACTGCACCCCAATACCCGGGATGAATACTACAGAGTACGTGGATCGGCGCCAGTAGATGAAATTGAAAGGGCTGCGCGCTTTATGTATTTAAACTATACATCTTTCAATGGAATTTATCGTGTCAATCAGCAAGGCGTTTATAATGTACCATATGGTTTCCGAAATGTTGCCTATGATTTCGATAAAATTAGGACTGCAAGTAGAAAATTGCAGGATGCTAACATTGTAAATGGTGATTTTGCGGTCAACTTAGAGCATATTGGACCTGGGGACCTTGTTTTCCTTGATCCTCCGTATTCAGTTTCGAGAAGACCAGGTGAAAATGGATTTATTAAATACAATGCGACATTGTTTTCGCTTGACGATCAGCAGCGACTCAGTGATTTTATTGACGTTATTAAAGAACATGATGCTTATTACATCTTGACCCATACTTTTCATGAAACAATTCGTGATTTATTTCATAAAGAAGGGGACCGCTGTGAGGAACTGACGCGAGCTAGTTTGATTGGCGGAAGAAATGCCCGTCGAGGACAAGTCACAGAATACTTGTTCACCAATATTCCAGAACGAGAGGGATGAGATTATGGACCTGTATGAACAATTGGTTACAGGAGATGAGCTTGCTTCTTTCAAGAATAAACATTCCAAAACCTTCATTACAAGCAAGGAAAAAACAGACGATCTACCCTCCTTGCTTGACAATGGCTGGGAAAAGGCAAAGGAATACAAAGATAAGAAGCATGTTTTGATGCGTAAGGATAAACCGGAATATGAGCAGTTTGAAGATCGGTTGTGGATGATGTTTTACAGTATGGGATTTACCTTGCTGAATCGAGAGCCTATCTTCACACTTCAGTATGACACGGATATCCCTGAAGGAAAACGAGATTTTAATGTCTTTGCAGCAGATGAGGAAACAATTCTGCTAGTGGAGTGCAAATACTCTACATTTACAATTGAGAGTAACTTTTATGCGGAACTTAAAGCATTCCAGTCCCAAATTTCTGGCCTACGTTCTCAGTTAAGAAAATGTATGGGGGGCCGAAAGATTAAATTTATCTGGGCTACACATAATTACATTCTGAACCGGACAGATAAAGACATGATGGAAAAATGCAAGATCATGCATTTTGATGACTCATCTATCAATTATTACTCCGATTTGGTTAAGCACCTGGGAACGTCTGCCCGCTATCAATTACTAGGTAATCTGTTTGCTAAGCAAACAATTGAAAATATGGACGACAGAATTCCGGCCATTCAAGGAAAAATGGGAGGATATACATACTATTCTTTCTCGATTGAACCAGAAAAACTTCTGAAAATAGGATATGTGTTGCATCGAAACGAGGCCAACGCCAGTATGATGCCTACATACCAACGCATTATCAAAAAGAAGCGTCTGAAGGAAGTTAGGGATTTTATTGATAATGGCGGTTATTTCCCAAACTCTATCATTATCAGCATTGACTCTGGTGGTAAAGGACTGGTTTTTGACCGTGTGGGACCTAAGATTGAAGGCGCAATTTCCAAGGTCGGTATTCTACATATTCCTAAGCAATATCGCTCAGCATACATTATTGACGGCCAACACCGTTTATATGGATATTCGGGATCAGCTTATGCAGAAACAAACTCTATTCCGGTAGTCGCATTTGTGGACCTTGATCGCACAGAGCAGATTAAGATGTTTATGGATATCAATGAGAACCAAAAGGCAGTACCTAAGACACTCCGGGTAACGCTAAACGCAGATATGCTATGGGACTCTTCTGACTTTGGCCAGCAGAGACAGGCGTTAAGATCTAAGATTGCTCAGATGTTGGGCGAAGAGACGACATCCCCCTTGTACAACAGAATTGTAATCGGAGAGAATGAATCTACGCCAAACAAATGCATCACCGTTGAAGCTGTTCAGGCAGCGCTCAAGAAAACATCTTTCTTTTCCCAGTTTGGCAAACACAACGCATTATCAAAAGAAGGTACATTTGATTGTGGCGACAATCAGAAAAGCTGCGACCTTTTTTATCCATTTATTGAAGGGTGCCTGCTCTATTTCATGCAAAACTGCAAGGAAGAGTGGGAGCGTGGCGATAGTGAGCTTGGTATGCTCACAATGAATAGAGGCATCCAGGCGGTTATCCGCGTTATTGATGATATAGTAAACCTCCTGGTTGGAAAAGAGATGATTTTTCCTAAGCAACAGTCTGCAGAAGATATGATGGGAATTATTGGATATTATCTTTCTCCCTTGGCTGATTATTTTAATACATTGACAGTTGATCAGAGAAAAGATTTGAGGGGCTACTTTGGCGGTGGTGCAGATACACGATTCTGGAGAGCATACCAAAAAGCAATTGCGGATAAGCGTCCTGATTTTACACCAGAAGGCCTGGAGGAATACTGGATCAATGAGGCCAAGACATATAACCCTGAAACAGCTGAAATGATTCCTGCGATTGAGGATAAACTTAAGGGAATTGTGAGTGGCCGTTTGGAAACAATGTTTGGAGATGCTTGGCTGATTAAGGGACTGCCCAAACAGGTCTATACTAGGCTCAGAAATCAGGCCAATGAGGAAGTATATAGGCTGACCCAGGAAGGTGTGGATGATGCTGATGTTTCACCATGGGACTTCGTCACCTTACCAGATTGCAAAGAGATCGTAATCTCCGGTAAGAATTGGTCCTTAATGTTTTCAGAGTTGCTCGTTATGCCTCAGGAGAAAAATCTTCCGGGAGATAAAGGAGCAAAAACAGACTGGATAGTTCGTCTAAGTGCAATTAAGAAGAAATTGACGCAGAAGTCGTATAGTGTTTCTCTCGAAGAATTTAATTTTGTATCTAGTGCTTATAACTGGATCTCTGATATCTTGGTGATATAAAAAGTATAATCTAAAAAATATGCTATGTATTTTAAAACGCATATGTGTAATTGAAACGTGAAATTACGATAATAGTAACTAATTGCAGATTTGTTTTGCAATCCATTCCATCACTTCTTCCGGTTCAGGGACTTCACCGGCACAGAGAATCTGCTTCCACAGCTTCTGTACCTCGGGATCAGAGCTTTGCATTGCATCTGCAATGGATTTCCGTATTTCTTCCCTGACAGTATCT
>RCNI01001382.1_pt1 | contig 13117 bp, 11 predicted proteins | sample 2041151 | NCBI WGS metagenome assembly RCNI01 (sample SAMN09708214, study PRJNA481090) | feces metagenome | isolation source: feces | place: Antarctica: Albino Rookery | reverse complement strand
TGCTTGGTGACAGTCAGACGGCCCATCAATTCTGCGATTTCAGCAACCAGGTCGATCATGGTATTTGTAATTTGGAACGGAGGATTTTTAATTGCCATAAGTTCACCCCACTGGATTTCTTATCTCATATTTTATCATACATCCCTCATTTCATCAATCATTAACTCGCTCTATTTGAGAGATGAAAATGAGAGATGAAATCTAAATTGATTCAGATGCCCTAGAAAAAATAAAAGCCCCATTGTCAGATCGCATTTCTGCTGGCCTGACAATGGGGATAATTTGTAATAATAAGATGATTTTTGAATTTTTGCACACCAGAGTGAAAATTTCACACTAGCAGTTTGGAGAAGTATGTTCATCAATCATATGAGATATATGCATTTACTTCAACTCTTGCTCCAGATTCCGGAATAGCTCAGAATTGAAGAAGTCCTCAATGGTGATTCCCAGACCATCGCAGAGCTTTTTGATCGTGGAAATGGTGGCGCTGCGGTTGCGTCCGCTGACGATATTGTTCACTGTGGATTGGGTCACGCCGCTCATGCTGCTGAGTTTATTGACAGAAATGTCACGCTCATTGCAGAGTTCCAGGATGCGTTCCTTGACGGCCTCGCCGATGTTCATGGGGATCACCTCTTTTCTACGATGATGATACCCATTTCCTCTTGAAAAGATTAACCCTTTTGAGTTAATATAACTCAAAAGGGTTGGGAGGCCTACAAAATGTGTATGAAGAGCTGTTTTTTCATCGGACATCGGGAGGCAAGTGAAGAAATATATGCGGAACTGCGGGCTGCAGTTGAGCGTCACATCGTGAAATTTGGCGTCACGGAGTTCATCGTCGGACACTATGGAGGCTTTGACAGACTGGCAGCCAGATCGGTTATCGAGGCAAAGAAAACGCACCCGGAAGTGACCCTGACCTTGCTGCTGCCGTATCACCCCGCAGAGCGCCCTATGGCGGCTCCAGAAGGCTTTGACGGCACCTATTACCCTCCGGACATGGAGCGTGTTCCCCGCCGTGTAGCTATCGTCAGGGCGAACCAGTATATGGTCGATCATGTGGACTCCCTGATTGCCTACGCATGGCACCCAGGGAGCAATGCACGGGATCTGGCAGAGTATGCACAGAACAAGATCATTGTGACCAATTTAGGCAGAAATACATCCTGCGAAATATAAGCAAAAAAGTTATCGTGCGAAAGCATTGAAAGTTGATTTTATTCGCAGTTTAGCATATAATTATTCTGTATATTTTGGTCGAAGCAAAGCTTTTACAGTAGTTCCTAAACACAGACAGGAGGCCGCATTATGGAGTATTGTTCAATCCGACAGACTTCTGAACGATGGGGAATTTCGGTTCGCCGAATACAGGTACTTTGTGCAGAAGGCCGTATTCCTGGTGCTGTGAAAATAGGATACTCCTGGGCAATTCCTGCGAATGCTGAAAAGCCAAAGGATGCCAGGGTAAAGTCTGGTAAATATATAAAAAACAGTGCAATGTCTGATTGATAGAGGAGGTACAGTATGGCAGAGAAAGTTCAATCTATTCCGGAAGCAAGATTGCTGCTGGCCTCCCTGCGTTCTGTAGGATATAACGAGGAAACTGCAATTGCGGACATTATCGACAACTGTATTTCGGCTCAGGCTCATGAAATCAAAATTGAGTTCGACTGGGCGAAGAAGCGAATCGTGATTTCTGATGATGGTTTCGGCATGAGCGAAGAAGACCTGATTGAGAATATGCGCATAGGATCTTCTGATCCCAGTAAAATTCGAGACGAAGACGATCTGGGACGGTTTGGAATGGGCATGAAAACAGCGGCTTTTTCTTTGGGAAAGAAGCTGACTGTTGTTACAAAATCAAACTCTGCTGTAAGCAATGCCTCCTGGGATCTGGACCAGATTCCTGAGATTGGCTGGAACCTGATTATTCGGGATGAAAGCGAAATCTCTGAGTTTTCATCTCAGCTGGGAGATCAGGGAACTATCGTTGTCATTGAGAACTTGGATCGTGTGATTGACAGCGATGATGAAAAGAAGGCAAAAAATAAATTTTATAGGATTGCCAATAAAACAGAAAAACATCTCGCTCTTACATTCCATCGATTTATTGAGGAAGATGACCTTATTCTGGTGCTTAATGGGGAACCCATTAAGCCCTGGAATCCTTTTATTTTGGAAAATAGTGCGACACAGGAGCTTCCGGAAGAATCCGTTTTTTCGGATGAAAGCGGCGCAGAAGTAATTATTCAGCCCTATGTTCTGCCCCATAAAACAAAATTTGCCTCCGACGAGGACTATCAGGCTGCAGGCGGCCCTAAAGGATGGAACTATCATCAGGGAGTCTATGTTTATAGAAACAGACGCCTGATTATTTGCGGAACATGGTTTGATTATATAAAGAAGGAGCCGGCATACAATCTGGCCCGCATCAAGATCGATATCACAGCAGCCAGCGACGAAGACTGGAAAATCGACATTAAGAAGTCGACAGCCTCCATGCCGAGTTATGTAAGAGACTCTGTAGAGCGGGAGATTGATCTTTGTACGGAAACCTCCGCCCGTGTGTATAATTCCCGGGGCAGCTACTCAAAATCCAACGTCAGCGCCCCCAATTTGGACTATGTGTGGGAGCAGCGGAAAAAGAATGGCCGCTATTCTTTCCATATCAATAGAAAGCATTCCTTGCTTAATAATATCAAAAAGCAGCTGGATGACCAAGGAAAATCGACATTGTCGGCATACCTTGCCCTAGTCGAAAACTTTGCACCTTTCATGCAGTCTGGCGTTACAGATTCGCTGCAGAAAGGAAAATCGAGCGCAGAACCTGATAAGACCTCCCTGGAATATCAGGTGCAGATACAGGAGCTTACAGAGATGATTACACTCTTCCTGTCACAGGGATTTACCAAAGAAGAAACGCAGTCCACACTGCTGGATATGGCTAATTACAGACATCTCCGGGAAGATATCATCAGACTGGTGGAGGAAGCAAAATGATTAATACGCCGAAAGATATAAGCGATATTGAGGTCGGTCTGTATAAGAGCGGATATGGAATATGTGAGAAACTTGTAAAAGAAGAACATATGCCTATTGCTGAGGCTGTTGAAAAAACGGCAGCACAGTTTAGCGGGCTGAAAATGGGCGGTGTATGTCTGATCTCTGACATGGAATGCTTTAAGAAATTCCTGTTTAGTGAAGTGACAGCCTATACGGAGCCCTCTATTGGCGTGCGTGATCCCAATTTGGAGGATAAGACTTGGTGGGATGAACTCAAGCAGGACCCAAAGTTTAAGCCCGAATACTGGAGCCGGTACTACGACTATCTGCTGAAGAAACCCTCCTGGAGTATCACGGCGGTAGAAGACATCAATTCCTCTACGGACGAGATTATGAATGCTCTGGCCAATCCCCGCAAGGGTGTGGCTATTGAACGAATGGGCATGGTATTTGGTTATGTTCAGTCTGGTAAAACGGCTCATTATATCGGCATGATCAATAAGGCCTATGATGCCGGATATCGCATTGTCATTGTGCTGTCGGGTATCCATAACAGCCTCCGCAGTCAGACCCAGTCCCGTATTGATGAAGAAGTTCTGGGATACGAAACGAGCCTGGAATACATCGGAGACATGACACGGGAAAGAAACGTGATCGGAGTTGGCGCAGGCCCTCATAATCAGGTGGATACAGTGGTCCAGTCCATTACGACCCGGGACGAAAAGGGCGACGTCAATAAAAAGACGGAAGGCGTATCCATGATGCCTCCGTTTATGATCGTCACAAAGAAAAACGCCTCTGTTCTGCGGAGAATTCTGCGATTTTTCCGAAAAAATCACTGTGCAGAGATCATTGGCGGCAAGAAGAAAATACCTGCCAAGTATCCTGCTCTGATTATTGACGATGAGGCGGATCAGGCCTCTATCAACACGAAGGAAAGCTATGATGATCAGGGAAATGTTCTGGATGACTACAACCCCACGACGATCAATGGACTGATTCGTGAACTGCTGGGCATCTTTGAATGTCGATCCTATATCGGCTATACTGCAACGCCCTTCGCCAATATTTTTATTCCTCCTCATATTGACGATGAAAAATATGGAACAGATCTTTTCCCCAGAGACTTCATTTACAGATCTCCGAGGGCGGATCAGTATGTGGGCGCAAGAGAGTTCTTTGGATTAGGCAATGAGGAGGATATTCCTACCATGCCGCTCTATCGGGAAATCGTGGATGGAGCCTCCTATCTTGCCAAGGGAACGAAATCCACCGATGTTGTGGGCGAGCTGCCTAAGGAGCTGAAGCTGGCGGTAAAATACTTCCTCCTGTCTACAGCTCTCAGAAACTGCAGAGGCCAGCGCAATAAGCCTAACACCATGCTTGTTCACATTGTCCGCTTTGTTGGCCAGCAGAATAAGGTCAAACAAAAAGTCCAGAAATATTTCAAAGAAGAAATTGAACACTATATTCGCTATGGTGATCCCATTATTGAAAGCGAACTGAAATCTATTTGGGAGCAAGACTATCTCCCCACTACGGGCAAGATGAGAGCGCAGTTCAGCAAGTATATGTCCGGCTGTGACGATGTCAGCTGGGACTGCATTGGGGCTGAAGTAAAGCGCCTGATTGTGGACAAAGAAATCAGCGTTTACAGCGTCAATGGCAAGAGCGAAGATGTGTTGCTTTATAAGAACCATGAAGGAAAACCATTCAATGTTATTGTGATTGGCGGCGATAAGCTCTCCAGAGGCCTGACACTGGAAGGTTTGACGGTCAGCTACTTCACCCGCAGCTCCAATACATACGACACCCTTATGCAGATGGGCCGTTGGTTTGGCTTCCGTCCGGGCTACCTGGATGCCTGCAGACTGTTTACCACGCCCACTCTCTATGCAAGCTTTTCTCATATCTCTATGGCTACGGAGGATCTCGCCGGACAGTTTGATTTTATGAACAGTGTCGTTCAAACGCCGAGGGACTTTGGCCTGCGTGTTGCTTCTCATCCGACGCTGGAAATTACCAGCCGCAATAAAATGAGAACCGGCCAGGAGTTCAAGCGTGATTTCAGCTGCAAACTGAGCCAGACCCGTGTTTTTGACATTGATGGTGAACAGTACGACAGAAACTTTGAAGCTGTAGAAGACCTTTTGTATGCGATTAAAGGCTGCCGAATTACGGCAGAACAATATCAGCAGAAACTTGGCAGAAAGGCTCCTGGCGGTCATTTCTTCTATCAGGATGTCTCTGCTCATGATGTTGCGAATTTCTTTGAGAGTTACGAAACATCTAAGACCGCGACCAGAGCAAACAGCAAATACATGGCCGACTATATCCGTACCATGAATGCAGATGGAATCGGCGGCGTCAAATCCTGGACGGTTTGCCTGATTAACGTGGAAGGCCACGGAAAAGCATTTGATATTGCAGATCTGAAGAATGTGGGCGGAGGTATTTACAGAAAAGAAGGTTCCGGCGTAGATTCTTACGAAACCACCTGCTCTATTCATACCATGACATCTGCTGACCATGAGTATTTGGATTACGACAAGGCGGCATATGGCAAAGCTCAGGAATTGAAGGAGAAGTATAAGGGCGATCCTTCTAAAACGAAGATCAATGAAATTATTCGAAGAGAAACTAGACCGTTTGCGAATGGACTGCTGATTCTCTACCCGATTGGAGATGCAGGAAAACTAACTGCCGAACGGGGTGATCATAAGCCTCCCTTTGGTTTTGCAGCTGTTTTTCCTGATCGGAAGAACAAGGGTGATCTCAAGTCCTACCGCATGAACGATATTGCATTGGAGAAAGACAGCGATGAGCTTTACGGCTGATATTTATAAAGAGATATTATCCGACATATCTGCAGGGGCAGGCCAGCCTTCCCCGTTTGCAATGCGTCTGGTAAAGTTCGACAACGGCATTATGGTTGCCTTTGCAGTCAATATTGCTACGAGAATGCGTTCAGCATTTTTGTCTGTGACCTCAGAAGCCCCCAAGAGCAGATTCCCACACTGGAAGGGCGTTGAAATTGAAACGGCTAAACTTCCGGCGTATGGAATTGAGACGCCTTTTGTGGAGCTGTCCCAGCTGCCGAACAGTGCCAGCGACATTTTTGAGATTGTTATTGAGGACCTGAGAAGCCAGCTGGACGCTGCAGCAAGCGCTGAGGACGCTCTTTCTGTGATTATCAAGGTCCTGACAAAGTGGAAAGAGTTCTTTGCTGCCGATAAAGAGCTGCTGATGTCTGAAGAGCGCCAGCAGGGCCTTTATGGGGAGCTGCTGTTTTTAAGCGAGAGCCTGGATTCACAGGGGCTGGAAGCAGTATCACATTGGGCCGGCAGTGATGATGAAACCCATGATTTTTACTTTGGGGCTCATGCAGTTGAAGTCAAAACGACCTCAACACAGGCCCCCTATTTCGCCAGTATCAGCAGCGAATATCAGCTGGACAATGGCGACATTCCGGGAGATCTGTTCCTGCGATTTTATGCGCTTCGCAGAAGCCGCAGCGGCGGAGAAAAGTTGCCGGAACGCATTGCAGCAATCCGCAGCAGATTATGCGAAGATGCAGCTGTTCTGCGTAAGTTTGATGAAAAGCTGAAGAAATACGGGTATTTTGATGAAGCTGCAGACAGCTATACCATCGGGTACTATCAGCGTGATCATTATTGTTTTGCAGTTGAGAATGGATTCCCGAGAATCATAAAAGAAGCGGTTCCGCTGGGTGTTGCTGATCTTACATATCGAGTCAGCATCATGCTGTGTATGCCGTTCGCAAAAGAAATGAAATCTGTATTTGAAGTTTTGAAAGGAGGGGCCTGATATGGTAAATGAGAAGATTCTTGAATTCTATGAGGAATTACGGGAAGAAGTTCTTGGATATGTCAAAGATAACGGCCCTATTTCTACAAATGCTGCCTTCAAAACACTGTTCCTGTCCTACCTTACAGAAGCAGGAGAAACCCTTGTTTCAGACTGCACACTGGTGGACTTCAAAAAAGACAGCGAAAATATGAAGCTGGACGGCTATGCGTTCAGTGAGTATTTCCATTCTCTTACTCTGCTTGTGAGTAAGTATCAGGCAAAACTCAAGCCTGAAAAGGTGAAAAAGACCGAGATCGATAAACTTCTGAAAAAAGCACTGAAGTTCTATAAGACTTGCGGTACTTCCTCTTTTGAAGCACTGGAGGAGTCCAGTGACGGATACCAGGCATATGAGTTTATCCGATCCCACAAGGCAGACATTGAAACCGTCAATATTATTCTTCTGACCAATGATGAAACGATCCAGTATATTCCCGAAGATACGCACCACGGAAAGGTGTCGATTCGCTTCGATGTTTGGGATATTGAGCGGCTGTATCAGAGTGTCCTTGGCGGAGCTGCCGTGGAGCGTCAGCTCATTGTGAAGCTGAAGAAAAAATATGGTGCTTCTCTGCCCCTGATTAAAGTCAGAGGCGATAATGAAGTTTATGACTGCTATATTGGCGTTATTTCTGGTGAGCTTCTGGCTCGGATCTATGAAGTTGAAGGGCAAGATCTGATCCAGAAAAATGTCCGCTCGTTCCTGCAGGCAACCGGAAAAGTCAACAAGGGAATCAAGGTGTCTTTGGCCAATGAACCCCAGATGTTTATGGCCTACAACAACGGCATCTCTACGGTCGCTGACAGCATCGTCATTGATGAAAATCAGAGCAGCGGAGATGTTGTGACCATTACAGAGATTACCGGATGGCAGATCGTGAATGGCGGTCAGACGACGGCATCCATTTACAATGCCTACAAGTCCAAACTTCCCCTGGATCAGGTGAATGTGCAGATCAAACTTTCTGTTATTAAGCAGAAAGAACAGGCAGAGGACATTATTCATAACATCTCCAAGTATGCAAACAGCCAGAATAAAATCAATATGTCTGACTTCAATGCCAACGACGCATACCATGTGAAGATGGAACGACTGTCCAGAGCAACGCCGATTCCTGTGGCTAAGGGTAAATCAACGGATTATTGGTTCTATGAGAGAGCCAGGGGTCAATATCTGGTTGAACTGAACCGACAGCCTACGGCAGCTGCTAAAAAGGAATTTAAGGCCAGATGTCCGAAGAACCGCTGTATTTCCAAAACGGTTGCTGCAAAGTGCGTCATGGCTTATCAAGGCTATCCGGATATCGTCAGCAAGGGCTTGGAAACCAGCTTTGTCTATTTCTCGGATATGATCTCTAAAGGCGAGTTCCCTGAACCGTCTGAGAAGAGTTACATTGAGATGATTTCCAGAGTAATTCTGTTCAATAACTGCGATGAAATCATCAAAAATTTGAAATTTGGCGGTTTCAAGGCGCAGCAGGACTATTATACCGTGGCGCTGATTGGAAAATATCACTCAGCTTTAATCAATCCGCAGGAAATCTGGAACAACCAGACGATCAATGCGGAAACGGCAAAGGTCATCGAAGAATTGGCCTATTTTGTGTGGGAGCATTTTCAGAATCCCACAGTTCCCGGTGTCAATATCGGGCAGTGGTGTAAGAAGGAAGACTGCTGGGAACTGCTTCAGAGCCGTTATGAAGCAAAAATGGAAAAGCGGGAGAATTGAGAGGAATGCCATATTCAGTAGTGGATCTGTTTGCAGGAGCCGGCGGATTAAGCCTTGGCTTTATGCAGACAGGAAAATATGATATTAAGGTTGCCTTTGAGCGGGAACCGCATATGCAGGCAACTTACCATCGTAATCATCCGAAAGTTGAGCTGCAGGGAGATGTCTGTGCTGCAGACTATGCCGACATTCAGGAGAGATACGGGGCCATTGATGTTGTCATTGGCGGCCCTCCCTGCCAGGGCTTTTCCAATGCGAATCGACAGAAAAACCATGCAATCAGCCAAAATAATATGCTGGTAAAGCAGTATATCCGTGCAATCAGAGAGCTGCGTCCGAAGGCGTTTGTCATGGAAAATGTCAGTATGCTGCGATCTGATGTTCACCGCTTCTATATGGAGGAAGCGGATCTGGACATTGTAAGAGAGTACCAGATTCCCAATAAAAACACTCCGCTGCATTTGCTGGATACAGAGTTTGTATTTGACGGTGCTTTGGAGCTTGTCCAGCATTTAGATTTAATTCAGGAGAGACTCTGGCCGGAAGATGATTATCATGAGCTGAATGTAGTTTACAAGGGTGCTAAGAATGTCTCCAAAATGGAGAAATCTCTGGGAAAACATAAAGAAACGCTCCTTAGAATTGCCCAGCCGTATGTAGAAGCTGAGGGGAATGACCATATTACACAGATGTCACAGACTGCATTTCAAGCAATCGTGGATTATTTTGCTGGTACAGTAAAAGCAGAAGAACTTCATACACTGATTGAGCCTGCTATCATGATTCAGCGTATGCTGAGCAAAGCAAAAGAAATTTTTGATAATAATATCCATGTGGATTCCTATGAATGTGCAGAGGATGGCTTAGTGGCCAACATTCGTTCTTTTGCGGTGTTTGATTATTTGAAGAGTATTCTGACATCTGGCGAAGATGGGTATGCGATCAACAGCGGAGTTTTATGTGCGGCAGATTTTGGAGCACCACAAAAAAGGAACCGCTTTGTCGTCATGGGAATTAAGAAGAGTATTTCGGATGTAGTCTTTCTGCCTCCCAGGAAAATCAAGGACGGGCATTATAAGACCGTCCATGATGCAATTTTTGATTTAGAAGATGTTACACCCGTATATAATTTGGCAGATGATGCGGACGGAATCCCTCTTGAACACAAGGTAGAGCTGAGTTCTGTGGCACAGCAGCTTAGAGACTCGGACATCCTCAAAAATCATATCATTACCAAAACAACGGATGTGGCCATGAAAAGATTCCAGGCTCTGGGTCAAGGAGAAAATTTCCATAGCTTAAAGGATGACCTTAAAACAAATACCTACACGGATGTAAAACGGACCCAGAATACTATTTATTTGCGGCTCAACTATGATGAGCCAAGTGGAACAGTACTGAATGTTCGTAAGTCTATGTGGATTCATCCGACTAAGGATCGAGCAATCAGTATCCGAGAAGCTGCTCGGCTCCAGACATTCCCTGACAGCTTTGTGTTCTGTGGATCTAAGGATAAGCAGTATCAGCAAGTGGGAAATGCAGTGCCGCCCTTTATGGCGAGAGCAATAGCCAAACAGCTTGCAGCTACTCTGGGGAGAAAGCTGCGGAAAATTGAAGAGAACGAAAATGGCTGATAATTTACCCAAAGATATTCGTAAAAAGAATATGTCCCATATTCGGAGTACGAACTCAAAACCGGAAGAGATCGTCAGGAAGTATCTGTTTTCTAAAGGCTTTCGCTATCGGAAAAATGTAAGGACCTTACCGGGATGCCCTGATATTGTCTTGCCTAAGTACCATACTGTGATTTTTGTAAACGGCTGTTTTTGGCATAAGCACGACTGTGGACGATTTGTTTGGCCATCATCTAATACTGACTATTGGATTCCAAAAATAAATCGGAATGTAGCACGTGATGCCGAAAACCACCAGAAACTCACCGAAATGGGATGGAAGGTTTTGCTTGTTTGGGAGTGCGAACTAAAAAAGAAAGTACGGGAAGAACGGCTGGAGCGTCTTTGCCAGGAAATTTCTGTTGAAAGAGAATAGCAAAAGAGTAATATAATATTTGCGGCACGATATACATATACTGGTAGAATAGTGAGGTGTATATAGGTGTTGCAGTATTATGTTCATGGGATTCCACGCATAACAGTCCAAGGTGGAATAAATGTATATGAGATTATCATAGCACAAAACAAAGTGATATTTCAGAAGACAGTTCCTTCATGGATTTATCTAAATGAAACCAGAGTAATTGAAATACAAAGTTTACCATGTACAATTAAAGACTTAGAAAGGAGATACCAAAGGATGAGCCAGACAGATAACATAGAAAAAATCAAATCTGAGATCGAGGATGACTATTCTGATGATTCCCTATTCAATATTTCGTCGTGGGGTGCAGACCTGTCTTTTAGGGAATTGGTGAGTATGTATGACGACGATGAATTGGTCAAGCCTGAGCTGCAAAGGAAATATGTATGGGATAAGGTGGAGGCAAGCAGGTTTATTGAGTCAATCCTACTTGGACTTCCTGTTCCCAGTATCTTTTTGGCACAGTCGGGAAGTCAAAAGCTCATTGTAGATGGCTACCAAAGAATCATGACTGTGTATGATTATATGCGGGGTATATTCTCGACAGATAAAAAAGTATTCAAGTTGGCCAATTCTGAAAAAATAAATATTCGCTGGAGGAACAAAGCTTTTGCGGAGCTTAGTACTGATGATCAACGAAAAATTAAAAGTACAACGATTCATGCTATTATTTTTGAACAGAAAAAACCCGAAAATGATGATACAAGTCTGTACCAGGTGTTTGAACGTATCAACACCAGTGGACGCACTCTCACTCCGCAAGAAATACGAAATTGTGTCTATCAGGGGCCATTTAACACCTTGTTGTTTGAATTGAATGAAAATAATGAGTGGCGCAAATTGTTCGGAATAGATACACCGGATAGCAGAATGCGTGATGTGGAATTCATTCTTCGATTTTTTGTTATGAAAACAGAGGATATTCTTCACAGCAATATTAAGCAGATATCCTTAAAAAAGTCACTGAATGATTTTATGAATTCCCATAAAAATGACGATTCTCCAACTATTCTGCAATTTAAAATAGACTTTGAGCAAACAGTTCATGCCGTCTATGCCCATTTAGGTGAACGGGCATTCAGAAATTATGGAAGTAATAGATTCGCAAAAAAATTCCATCCTGCTATTTTTGATGCAGTTATGGTAGCAGCATTTTTACGCCTAAAGAGTGGGGGAGAGATTCCTGATGTTACGGAAGAAGTCCACAAGGCGCTTCTGATGAATGATGAATTTAAGAAAGCAATCAGCAAGCAGACGACCAATATCGCCAATATCCGAAAAAGAATAAGTCTCGCAGAACAAATTTTGTTTGGGGCAGATAGCCAATGAAACAGGAATTACAGGATATGCTGGCTGACTGTACTGCAGAACTAACCGATATTGAAGCAAAAATCAACGCATTGCCAGCGTTAGACAAGAGCCGCCAGTATTTTTCAAACTATGCATTGATAAAGGCGTGTGGAACAGTTGAATTTGTTTACCGATCAATTGTTGCAGATCATTTTTCCCAACTTGGCGATACTAAGATTGATAAATATCTTGATACTACTATACGGCAGGGTTCTAATAGTGCCAAATATGAAAATATGTGCGGTATACTTGGCAAATTTGATGCTCAATGGCAGTCGACATTTAAATCTGCCGTTCAAGCAGTGCCTAATTCCCAAAGATTAATTTCAGCATCAAACTCTTTGGTGAAAAATAGGCACTTATTTGCCCATGGAAAGCCCCCAACTGCTACGTTTTTGGACATTAAAGCCTACTACTTAGATGTTGTTACATTAATAAACATTTTTGATGCGGTTGTATGTTAATATCTGGATTTAGATATGCAGTAAATTATATTAGCTCTGGCGCCCTGCCTTAATTTAGGCAGGGCGGTTTCTTCATAATAATATTTTATATGATAGATCAGGCTTTTGAAAGAAGCCTGATTTTTTTATATCCTAAGCATGGGGGCTTAGAATATGCGCCGCTACATGGTGGCCGGATGCACCCTGTGAGATTCTGTAAAATATAGAAAATGGCGATAGGTAGTCCCACAAGGACTAGTAACTAGCACTACGAGGCCATAAACAAAATCTGTAGGTCGTGCTACGATATCTATGCTATTCCAACCAGTTCTACGAGACCCGGTAACCAGGACCACGAGACCATAAACAAAATGTACAGACTTTGTTACAATATCTGAGAAGGGTCCAACACGACCTACAAGGTTGTGTAATCCGGCCTACGGGGTCGTACAAAATGAACGCCGGTTGAGGTAAAATGGTGGAGAAGAGAGTCCTGTATTAAAATATTGGGTAAATCCGTCATAAAATGCCGGGTAATCCGGCATCCTAGGCTGTTACAATATGAGCAGATATGCGATAAAATAGTGCAGAGGTCAGTCTAACGCTCAAATATTGGGTA
>RCNI01004947.1_pt1 | contig 13123 bp, 10 predicted proteins | sample 2041151 | NCBI WGS metagenome assembly RCNI01 (sample SAMN09708214, study PRJNA481090) | feces metagenome | isolation source: feces | place: Antarctica: Albino Rookery | reverse complement strand
TGTGTTGCAAATAATTAAGGTCACGAGCAAGCGTTTTAGGGTTGCACGAAACATATACCACCCTGTTTGGACTTAATTTAACCAAACTATGCAAAAATTCTCTACTACAACCAATTCTTGGTGGGTCTGTTATTACAACATCAATTTTTTCATTTTTTTGTGCCAAGTCTACCATAAACTTGCCAGCATCAGCACAAATAAATTCTATATTATCAATATTATTGAGCTTTGCATTTGCTTTTGCGTCCTCAACAGCATTTTCGTTAAGCTCAACACCCATTACTTTTTTAGCCTTGCTAGACGCTATCATACCTATTGTACCAGTACCGCAATATGCGTCAATAATACGCTCACTGCCCTTTAATTGCGCATACTCGATAGCTTTATTGTATAGTTTAACAGTCTGCACTGGGTTAACTTGATAAAATGCTTGTGGGCTAATTCTAAAGGTTAAATCACACAAATTTTCTCTTATATAACCGTCGCCGTAAAGCACAATATTTTCTTTACCCAGAGATAATTTAATATCATTATCGTTAACATTCTGAACTATCGTTTTAACATCAGGATACTTTTTAATAACCGCATTTACAAATGAGCGCACGGACTTGAAATTGCCACTTCTAGTAACAATTACAATCATTATTTCTCCGCTCTCAAAGCCTCTTTTAACTAACACGTGGCGTACAAAGCCGTTGCCAGTAGTTTCGTTATAAGGCTTCATTTTAAAACTCAACAATAGCTTACTAACGCATTCAATAATTTCATCGGCTATCTCGTCCTCAATCATACAGTTTTTAACCGGAACGATATTGCCGTTAGCTGACTGATAAATGCCGTGTATTATTTCGCCTTTTCTATATCCAAAGGCAGCTTGAACCTTATTTCTATAATGGAGAGGGTTGTCCATACCAATTATTTCATCAACGTGGCAGAACTTACCAAGCAATTTGATAGCCTTGACCTGTTTAAATTGTAGTTGTCGCTCATAGCTTAGATTCTGAAGCTGGCAACCGCTACATTTTCTATAATAAGGGCATGACTCCATTGCTTGAACCTCCATAAATGATTATTTTTTAATATATTGTACTGCGATACATCTTGGACCGCCGTGTGTAACAAACGCAGGGCTAAGGTCGCTTACAACAATTTTAGTATTTGGAAATGCCATTTTGAACTGCAAATGGGCATTTTCAGCATCAGCTGGTGCTGAAGCGTGAGAAATATAAATTATATAGTTTTCATCAATGCCCTTATGTTGCATATGATGAATAATTGATGCAAAAGCGTGTTTCATCGTCTTTTTAAGTGCGAATTTATCAATTTCCTTGCCAGATTCAGTAAGAATCAATACTGGCTTAATTTTTAATACAGACGCAAATCTAGCCGCAGTTGGTGTAAGTCTACCGCCACGCTTTAAAAACTCAAAGTCTTGAGGAATAAGGAATGATTCGCTATTGTTTGAAGCATAAGTTAAGTAATCTAAAACTTCATTTTTACTAGCGCCATTATCAGCCATTTCCTTAGCCTTAGCTACCATATATCTTTGTGGACCACAAAGAGTCTTACTATTAAACACAGTAATATTCTCTTGGTTTTCCGCCATACTGCGAACGCCACAAGCACTTTGGTATGTGCCAGACAAACCGTCTGCCATAGTGATGTCGATAATATCGTCATCCTCGTACTTTTCAAACACATCAAGCACTTCGCCTACTGGTGGCTGAGATGATTTAGGGACTTGACCGTTATCAATTCTTGAATACAAATCGTCCATATCCATTTGCAAATCACGGCCCTCAAGCTCCGCAATGTTTATGCAAAGAGGCAAAACATCAATACCGAGTTTTTGACCCTCTTCTTGTGTATACATAGTCGCTGAATCAGTTACAATTCTAATCATAAAAAGCACCCAAATTTCTTAAATATACAATTAAGTTATAATTATCCATTTTTATTTATCTATCAAGTTATTATATCAAAAATACATTCAAAATAACAGACTTTTAATAGACTTTTTTAATTATTTTCAAACATTAAAATTGTAAATAGGATAACAAAAAAGGCTTGCAAATGCAAGCCTCTAAAATTTAACAATTATTGAATATTTAAAATTGAGCGCAATAATGATTAACCTCGTCATTTAAGAAATGTAAATCTTTTTCCAAAACAATACTGTTAACTTTAGGATAATCGTACTGTTCGCTATCCTTAATGCTTTTATATAGAAAATCAACGCTTTTAGTAACTGCTTTTTGAAGGCTATCGCCGTTGAGCATTCTACCAATCATAACGCTATCGAAAACATCGCCCGTACCAGCATAATAAACAGGAACACGCTCGCACGCAATTTTATAGAACTTGTTTTCATTTTTATTATAAACGGCAGTAACAATATAATCATCGTTTTCTAAGTTTGGAACACTCGTCAAAACTACCATTTTTGGTCCTAAATCGCTAAGTTTTTTAAGCCAAATTTTAAGCTCTTCATCACTTATCTTTTTAGGGCAAGTTTTATAGCCAAGCAGCTTCCGTAAAATTAGGCGTAATTATATCGGCTTTGCAAACTAAACCGTTCATATATTCCACAAAGTCGAAATCAAATGTGGAATATAGTGTGCCGTCATCCGCCATAACTGGGTCAACAACAACCAAAGTATTATCATTTCTAAATTCATCAATAAAATTGCCAACTATTTCGACTTGGTCATAAGAACCTAAATAGCCGGAATAGATACAATCAAATTTCAAATTTAACTTTTTCCACTCGCTAATATAGTCAGCCATAGAATCGGTTAAATCAACATAAGAAAAGCTATCAAATCCAGTATGATTTGACAAAACAGCAGTTGGTAATGGGCAAACCTGTACACCCATTGCTGAAAGTGTAGGTATAATCGCAGTCAACGAACCTCTGCCAAAGCCTGACAAATCGTGTATTGCTGCTACTTTTTTAATAGGTTCACTCATAATTTTCTCCTTAAAACAAATCAACTCTCTGCTTTATCCAACGCCTAAATCGGTATTGTCAATCAAAACTTCAACACCCTTTTCATTTCTGAGTTTAGGTGCTACATCGCTAATAAACCATTTCGCAAGGTTTTCATCTCTCTTAGTATCGGTGCTATTTGGCACGAACAAATTAACGCTATAATACTCAAAATACTGCTTAGCGAGTGCTAAATCATTGAGTATTTCCTCTTTCGTTTGTCCCTCAACACCTACTAATAGGCAAATTCCCTTGAAATACTGAGCAATTTCCTTTGCTCCAATTTCATCTGGAATGCCTTTATTCCAAGCGTTTCTAACATCCTTATCAAAGGTTTCAGCTCCGCAACGGAACTTTACGACTTGATTTGGGAAGTTAGACGCAAATTTATCTAAAACTTTATGATACATCCAATGCGCTTCAAACCACAAAGTGTGGATGTTTTTTTCGTCTGCTACACGGCGAATTTCGTTTATTGTAGCGTCATCTAATTCCATAGCAGAACCAGAATTTATAATATCAAGAACACCATATACACCGCTAACTTTTGCTAAAATCTCACGGTTAATATCATAAGGATTACTGCTACAATCGCTATAATAGTCACAAAACTTACACTTTTTCCATCGGCAGCCAGTACCTTGGAGCAAGACGAATTCTCTAGGCATTACTGTATCAATTTTAGAATAACGCTCTAAATCACTCAACTTGTTCTCTCCTTTTTAGCCATTTAATTAAGGCATACGCAAGTGGTGTACCAGTAATTGCTTCAAGCACAATCTTGATAGCATACTGCACTAAAATCATATCGCCTAAATCTTTAGCTGGTGCAGTGCCTGCAAATGCAATCAATACAAAAATTACTGTATCAAATATATATCCAACTGCACTACTGCCAATAGTTCTAACCCACAAATGCTTTTCGCCTGTAAGAGCTTTTATCTTTTCCATTGACCAAGCGTTTGTAATTTCGCCTGCTAGGAATGCAACTAGCGAAGCCAAAACGATTCTTGGCACATAAGTGAAAATGGTATTATAAGCCATAACTGTTTCTTCTTGGAACTCTGGATAAGGCAAATAAATGCCTATGCCAGTAAAGAAAACTAGCAAAATGTTGCACGCAAATGTTAGCCAAATAACTTTCTTTGAGGTCTTAAAGCCCCAAACTTCAGTTAATGCGTCGCCTAGCATATACGCAAATGGGAATGTGATTGTTCCCCCGTCAAATACCGAATAATTTCCAATTCGTATAATGCGAACCGCCAAAATGTTAGACACTAAGTATAGTGCTACCATTAAGCATGAAATCACAATTAGGTCAAAGGAATACTTTCGGTTTTTTACAGGGTTCTCCGATACCTGATTATTCATGTTTTAATCTCCTTAAATTATAAATTTATATTTTCTATCAAACAAACTGCTTCGACATGCGGTGTTCTTGGAAACATATCAACCGCAGTGAGTTTTTTAGCTTTATAATTCTTTTTGTCGAGTATTTCAAGGTCACGAGCGAGAGTTGCGCTATCGCAAGAAACATAAACTATTCTCTTAGGATTCATTCTTTCGATAACATCAAAAAGCTCTTTTTGGCAACCTTTTCTAGGTGGGTCAAGCAGAATTACATCTGGCTTAATATCCCTATTTTCAAGAATTTTAGCACCCTCAAAAGCATCGGTGCATATAAATTCTGCATTACTTATGTCGTTTATTTTAGCATTTATTTTCGCATTGTCAATAGCTTGAGGAACAACTTCTATACCTACTAGCATTTTCATTTTATCAGCCATTGTAAGCCCTATTGTGCCAATGCCACAGTACATATCCAAAACAGTTTCATCGCCCTTTAAATCGGCGTATTCCATAGCTTTAGAATATAACTTTTCACACTGATTATGGTTAACCTGATAAAAGCTATTAGGTGAAATAACAAACTTTTTGCCCAACAATTCATCAGTAATTGTATCACTACCCCAAATTGTTAAAGTCTTATTAGACAAAATAACATTTGTATTTTTAGTATTGATATTTACGCAAATACTTTTCACGCCGTCAATTTTAGTAAGCTCTTCAACGAGATAATCACTCATTGGCAAGTCTTTACCATTTATCACGGCACAAGCCATAATCTCGTTAGTGGCAAAGCCCTTTCTCAAATAGATATGTCTTAAAAGACCTTTGCCAGTTTTCTCATCAAATGATGTAATATTTGCTTTTTTAACCCATTTTGCAAAAGCATTAAGGCACTTTTCAAAATCTTCGCTTTGCAACAAGCAATCGCTACAAGGTATAATTCTATGGCTTTTATACGCATAGAAGCCAGCCTTTAACTCGCCGTCTACGATTTCAACTGGATACTGTGCTTTATTTCTATAATGGTTAACATCATCTGCACCGATTATGCTATCAACTTCAATATCCAAATGACCTATTCTTTTAACTGCGTCCTGCACTCTATTTTTCTTATACTCGAGTTCCGCATTATAAGTCATATTTCTAAACGCACAACCGCCACATTTATCTGCTACATCACAATCATAATCAATTCGTTGACTAGATGGTGTAATTATCTCTTTAACAACACCAACACAATATTTTTTGCTAACTTTGATTATATGTGCAACAACTCTATCCCCAGCCACTGCGTCCTTAACAAACACAGCCATACCGTCATAATGACCTACTGCTGAGCCTTCATTAGTCATTGCCTCAATATTTAATTCAATATCGTCATTCTTTTTAACAATCATATTAACACCAAATCTATAAAAATATAGATATATAATAACACACTAGCCCTAACAATAAAAGAAAAATTATATACTAACAACAAAAATAGCGTATCAACTAAGATACGCTATTTTAATACTATTATTTATCAATGCAATTATGCTTTTTTCTTTTCAATAGCTCTTTGGATTGCCTTAATAATTTCAACAATAGGAATGATTAAGAAAGCAAGACCAAGTGAAATTGCATAAGCTTTAGCATCGAGTTCAACAAAGTCAAATGCGTTAGCAAGGAATGGTACTTCGATAATAGTTGTAGTTAATACAAGTGAAAGAACCATAGCACCATAAAGAACCCAGTTGTTTGACTTATGCTTAAATGCCATTGTGAAGATTGAGCCTCTTTGTGAACGCATATTGAGTGAGTGGAAGATTTCACACATTGACATTGTGAAGAATGCCATTGTCATACCTTCTCTACTATCTGCAATATTGTAGAATACCCAACTGCCAGTTTCAAGGAATTCACCGATAAAGAAAGATGCTAATGTAAGAACTGTAACAGCTAAACCTTGATAGAAACAGTCAAAGCCCATACCACCAGCAAAAATGCCCTCTGTACTTGAACGAGGTTTACGGCTCATTATATCTCTTTCAGGCTTTTCAAGACCAAGTGCAAGAGCAGGAATACTGTCTGTTACAAGGTTGATGAAAAGAAGATGAACTGGTTTAAGAATAGTAAATTGAAGAAGTGTAGCAACTAAGATTGAAAGCACTTCTGAAAGGTTTGAACCAAGTAAGAATTGGATTGCCTTACGAATATTATCGTAAATTCTTCTACCTTCTGCAACTGCGCTAACGATTGATGCGAAGTTATCATCAGCAAGAACCATATCAGCAACATTCTTAGTAACATCAGTACCAGTAATACCCATACCAACACCGATGTCAGCACTCTTAATTGATGGTGCATCGTTTACACCGTCGCCTGTCATAGCGGTAATCATACCTCTCTTACGCCAAGCGTTTACGATTCTTGTCTTATGCTCTGGTTGAACACGAGCATATACGAAATATTGAGTAACTTTTTCTTCAAACTCTTCATCGCTAATTTCATTAAGCTCTGCACCTGTAATTGCGTGTGAAGGGTCGTCAATAATACCAAGTTCCATAGCAATCGCAACTGCTGTGTCTTTATGGTCGCCAGTAATCATAATAGGTGTGATACCAGCGTGACGGCATTCTTCAATAGAAGCCTTAACCTCAGGACGAACTGGGTCAATCATACCAGTAAGACCGATAAATACTAAGTCATTTTCTAATGCTTCAGGAGAGAAGTCCTCTGGAACTTTGTCATATACTTTTAATGATACTGCAAGAACACGGAGTGCCTTGTCAGCCATTCTCTTATTATCCTTTAAGATAGCTTCTTTGATTTCATCAGTAAATGGAACTCTCTTACCATCAATGATAGCATAAGTGCATTTTTTAAGCACTTCGTCTGGAGCACCCTTTGTATATTGGATAATGCCCTTTTCTGTTTGATGAACAGTTGACATCATCTTTCTACCTGAATCAAATGGAGCTTCGCCAACTCTTGGATTCTGAGCAACAAGCTCATTCTTGTTATAGCCTAATGAGTTAGCATAGTTAACGAGTGCAGCCTCAGTAGGTTCGCCAGTTACTTGTCTTCATCAATTACGGCATCACAGCAAAGAGCCATTGCAGTAGCAATCATATCTTCGTCACTGCCATAATGGTCAACAACTGTCATCTTATTTTGAGTAAGTGTACCAGTCTTATCTGAGCAAATTATTTGAGCACAACCAAGTGTTTCAACAGCTGTGAGCTTTCTGATAATTGCATTTTTCTTAGACATATTTGTTACGCCGATTGAAAGTACGATTGTTACAACTGCAACAAGACCTTCTGGAATTGCAGCAACTGCGAGTGATACTGCAACCATAAAGCTATTTAAAATAAGATTGATGTCAATTGCTTTATGACCAACCAATGCAAATACAATTTGAATACCAAAAATTACTACACAAATTGCAAGAACTAATTTTGTTAGAACCTTAGAAAGTTGAGCAAGCTTTAATTGAAGAGGTGTTTGACCTTCCTCAGCTTGTGAAATAGCATCAGCAATCTTGCCCATTTCTGTATCCATACCAGTAGCAACAACTACTGCTTTACCACGGCCATATACGACTGTTGAGCCCATATAGCACATATTTTTTCTATCGCCGAGAGGAACATCATCGCTACCCATAGAGTCAACAATTTCAGCCTTTTTAGTAACTGGAACAGATTCACCAGTCAAAGCGGCTTCCTCAATTTTCATACTAGCGCATTCAATAATACGGCAGTCAGCAGGAACTGCGTCGCCAGCTTCAAGAATGATAACATCGCCAACAACTAAATCTTCACTACGAACTGGAACAATCTTGCCGTCACGAAGTGTCTTAGATGTAGCTGCGCTCATCTCTTGCAACGCTTCAATAGCAGCCTCAGCTTTGCTCTCTTGAACAACGCCAAGTACGGTGTTGATAACAACAACTATCATAATGATAACTGCGTCTGTTGGGAATGTGAATTTGCCAGCCTCAATCATACCAGTTACGGCAGAAATAATAGCTGCTACAATAAGAACGATAACCATTGGGTCAGCAAGTTGAGATAAAACTCTCTGAATTATGGTCTTTTTCTTGCCTTCCTTTAGCTTGTTCTTGCCGTTTTTCTCTAAACGGCTTGCTGCTTCTTGTGATGTAAGACCATTCTCAGAAGAATTTTGCTCTTGCATTACATCAGCAACGCTTTTTAAATATTCTTTCATAAATAACTTCCTTTCGGCATTTATTTTAAATAAAAAAAGGACTTGTACATAGTATTCCGCTATGTACAAGTCTCATTCTTAAAAACTAAACCAGTCTTTCGACATGCTTGTTGATTTAGTGCACGCTATGAATAGTGCGTGGAATTACTCCCTTGTATAATAAAATTTTAACATATAGGTATACAAAAGTCAATGACACTAATAGACAATTTAAACAACAATATACTATTATGCCAAAAAAAATTGTAAAGATTTTATAAACAAATACGAGCTACCAATAAGCCGAGTTCTGTACTAAGCGATTATCTATCTCGACATACTGTTGCCAGTATGCTCAAGCCATCCGTTGAAGTTATGTGTCGAGCAAACAACTCTTCAGTCGATGTTGCAGCGAATAGGGTTTACATGGCAGAGAATGTTACCATTCTCTCGGTGAGCTCTTACCTCGCCTTTCCACCCTTACCGATAAATCGGCGGTATATCTCTGTTGCACTTTCCCTAAGGTCACCCTCGGCGGCCGTTAGCCGTTATTCTGCTCTGTGCTGCTCGGACTTTCCTCATACACATTAAATATGTACGCAATCGCCTTGATAGCTCGTGACATATATTTTAATTAAAATAATTACTAATGTCAATAATTTTATAGAAACAGTTGAAAAGAAATAACTAATATTGTAAAATCACAATGAGAAGGTGATAATATGCCAAGATACGATGAACAAGGCTTCAAGTCTAAAAAGAGAATTGAAAATGAAAAAAGGGATAGAAGTGTCCCTATGGATGAAAACTACTATAACATTCCCCCTGTTGATTTAGACTTTAATAGTAAGGAACATACGAACAATGCAATCGATGACTTTAGTAGTTACGGTTATGCTGATGACTATGCAAATTCTGTAAAAGAACACGAAAGAACTTTTGATGTTAATAGAGAAAATGAAAAAGATTTTTCAAATGTAATGGATTATAATTCCTATAACGACGAAAAACAAAGGGACAAGCATAGACACAAAAAAAATAATAACAATAAAAAGTCTGGCAAAAACAAGGCACTTAAAATTGTTATCCCAATAGTAGCCGTGCTATTAGTTTTGGTAATAGTTCCAGTATCGCTACTAGGTGGAGTTATGAATAAGGTTAGCTTTACTGACTCCGAGCCTATGAAAATTGAAGGGCTTTATAGCGAAGGTCGAGTCAAGAATGTCTTGCTACTAGGTGTTGACGCACTCAGCGAAGGCGACCACGGCACAAGCCGTTCCGACTCAATGATGTTAATAACACTCGACGGCAAACATCATTGTATTAAGATGACATCATTTTTAAGAGATAGCTGGGTTTACATTCCTAAGATAGACAAGCACCAAAGGCTCAATGCTTCTTGTAGCTACGGCGGTTATCAAAGCGTACTAGACACGATTGAATATAACTTTGGCGTTAAAATCGACGGCTATGTTGTTGCTAACTTTGCAATGTTTGAAACACTCGTTGATAGTATAGGCGGTGTCGAGATTGACGTTACTGAAAAAGAAGCTAAGGAAATCAACTCCCACCAAGATAGATACGGCTATGTTACTATCGAGGCTGGCAAGCATACATTAACTGGTAAGCAAGCACTTGCTTATTGTAGAATTAGAAAAATTGATACAGACTTTGTAAGAACACAAAGACAAAGAACAGTTATAACCGCAATTATAAATAAGATGAAATCGTCTGGCCCAGCAACATTATATAAAATGGCGTCAAACGCAGCACCTTATGTTGAAACAACACTCACTAAACCACAAATCATGAGTCTCGGCACATTAGCATTACAATGTATTACTGGCGAAATGGTTCAAGGCAGTGTCCCATACGAAAACACATGGGAATATAAAAACATCAAAGGCAACTCAGTAATTTCACTTGATGTTGATAAAAACAAAGCAATGCTAAAAGAAAATTTGTATAACAAAACGGCTGAAGAATTTAAGGAATCTAATAAATAATAAGTACAAAATATCAAGCTAGTAAATAAGGTTATATAAAATTATTTCATTGCAAATATTATAAAAAACAAAAGCACTATGTATTCGCATAGTGCTTTTTATTTTGCCATTTTCTATTTTTTGGCAACAAAAAAGAGCAGGTTGCCCTGCTCCTTAATGTGAGGTGGAATTTACACAAGTTTTTTTGGTTGATATAAACTTTCAGCTTAATTCTTTTTCAAAAAAATACGTTGTAATTGAAAATTATTCGATTACTGGTGGTAATGTATCAATACCAGGACCAGGATTGCTGACACCTGTAGCTACATCGCACTTAGCGAATTCAACAACTTCAATTACAGGTTCGTTAAATTTTTTCATTAGAGTTTCCTCCCTGTAAAATACTGAACGCACCTCTGCCCGAAGGCAGAGATACGATTTTTAATTTTTAATACTTAATTCTATCAAAAATTAAGCATAAGTGTGAGAAGCAACTGCTGAGTAAACAGTTTCTACTGTGCCATCAGCTGTCTTGTAAGTAACGAATGATCTTGCACCAATTGTACCTTGTTGAGCCTTGAGACCGTAAGGAAGTAAGAATTGGTCAGCACCGCCTACACGACAGTAACCAACATGAATGTTAGCACCGCCAACAACCTTATTAGCATTTTCGAGAACTAAAGCAGCTTCGTCAGCTGTCTTACCATAAACGAAACCAGCGTTTACAAGTGTGTAACCAGCTGGAACTGTTCTTGTAGCAAGGAAGTTAACAACTGCTGTATCAGTTGGTGAAACCTTAACGATTGTTGTTTCAGGTTTAACTGTTTGAACTGCATCGAATACAGGGCTAACTGTTACATCAGAACCTACATAGAAGGTGTATGTGTCGCCATAGCCAACGATTGTTGAACCAATCTTCCAAGCCTTAGCGCCTTCAGCCTTAATTGAAACTAATGTATCATATTTAACATTAGTACCATCAACAGTGCCACTTACAAATGCAGCACCGTCAGTAAGTGTTACTGTAAAGCCGTCAGCCTTAACAGTGTACTTAGCTCTTACTGTTTGTGATGTTGAGATAGCCATGATTTCTTCATCAGTCATATCCCAACCAGCAAATTGGTAACCAGCAATGTTAGATGCCTTTGGCATTTCCTTAGTAACAGCAGCTTTATACTCTGCAACTGTCATACTATCAAATTGCTTAACTGTGTTACCCCACATATCAACAAATGTTACAGTAATCTTATCTGTACCCTCTTCAGCGAATTTAGGTGAAAGAGTTACATTTGTTGTAGCAACACTTGAGTATGTTGCATCTGTTGTGAGAAGTTTGTCGCCATTGTACCAGCCAAGGAATGTAGCACCAGGAAGTGCTTCAGCTGTTACAGTGTATGCAGCGTCTTTAGCAAGCTTGTTCTCACCGAAGTTCAAACCAGTTACTTTACCAAGGCCATCTTCTACAACGTTAACTACGCAGCTAGCAAGCATTGGAATTTCTGTACCCTTTTCGATAACTGCGTTACAACCAGCACATACTGTGTCACCTGTGTAACCAGGAGCGTCGATTGTTGCGTCTTTTTGGTTAATAACCTTTGTGCCTTCGCCAGCATGGTTTGTAGGATCTAATTCAAGAGCAACTTGTTTTGTCTCATGACAAGCTGAGCATTCCATTGTGTAATGACCTGCTGTTGTACATGTTGAAGCAACTCTAGAACCTTCAACTTCAGCCCATTGATGCTCAAGTTGTGGAAGTTCGTGACCTTGTTCAATAACTGCACCACATTCGCAAACTGTGTTTCCAGAGAAACCAGGAGCTGAACATGTAGGAGCTACATAACCTTCAGTATGATTGTTGCCTGTATGGTTATTAGGATCGATAGGAAGTTCAACTACCTTAGTAGTTTCACAAGCTGAGCACTTCATAGTAACAGAACCTGGAGTTGTACATGTAGCAGCAACCTTTGTACCAGGAACTTCTACTGAGAAGTCATGTTCACCCTTAGGGATAATTTCACCCTTAGTGATTACAACACCACATTCACAAGTAAGATCACCTGTGTAACCGTCTTCTGTGCAAGAAGCTGGTTTCTTACCAACTAAAGTATTAACGCCTGTGTGAGCGTTAGGATCTTTAGCGATTTCTTCTGTGTATGAATGACCACATACTGAACATGTGTATGTCTTTTCACCAACAGCTACACAAGTTGGAGCCTTAGTGATTTTTTCTGTGTAAGTATGTTGACCAGTAGCTGCATCAGTTACTGTTTTACGGCTAAGTTCTTGACCGCATACTGTACACTTAGTAACTACATCATGCTTACCATCTTTACCGCATGTTGGAGCTACTACTGATTGTGGATCTGTTTCTTCTGCACCAGGAGTACAAGCTTGTGTTTCTGATGCTACAGGATCTGTACAACCTGCTGCTGTACAATAGTGAATATGATTCTTACCATCGTTAGCTGATTGCCATTCGCCCCAAACGTGCTCGTGAGCTGGTGGTACTGGAGCAGTATTTACATTAGTACCCATGAATGTCATCTTAGCAGAACCAGGTTGACCTTCTTGTGGAGCATATGTTGTAAGATTTTGAGTTAAAGCACCG
>RCNI01001380.1_pt1 | contig 13138 bp, 8 predicted proteins | sample 2041151 | NCBI WGS metagenome assembly RCNI01 (sample SAMN09708214, study PRJNA481090) | feces metagenome | isolation source: feces | place: Antarctica: Albino Rookery | reverse complement strand
ATTTCGCCTTCATACATCACAAGGATGCGGTCCGCCAGGCTCATGACCTCGTCCAGCTCCAGGCTGACCAGCAAAACGGCCTTGCCTGCGTCCCGCTGGGCAACAATCTGCTTGTGGATATACTCGATTGCACCTACGTCCAGACCACGGGTAGGCTGCACTGCAATCAGCAGCTGCGGGTCCTTATCAATTTCACGGGCAATGATGGCCTTCTGCTGGTTGCCGCCGGACATACTCCGGGCCGTGGTAATGGCGCCCTGGCCACTGCGCACATCGTACTGCTCGATCAGACGCTCTGCATAAGCACGGATGTTCTTACGGCGCAGGAAGCCTGCCTTGGTGAATTCCGGCTCAAAATAGCGCTGAAGCACCATATTATCCTCCAGGCTGTAATCCAGAACCAGACCGTGCTTGTGGCGGTCCTCCGGGATGTGGCTCATGCCCATCTTGGAACGCTCCCGGATGGGGGTGTGCGTGATTTCCTTGCCGCACAGCCATACCTGACCGTCTACGACCTTTTCCAGGCCGGAAATGCCGTAGACCAGTTCGGTCTGACCATTGCCGTCAATACCGGCGATGCAGACGATCTCACCGGCACGCACGTTAAAGCTGACGTTCTTCACCGCATTGTTCTTATGCACCTTGGATGCCACCGTCAGACCCTTTACTTCCAGGATGGGTTCGGTGGGGCGAGCTTCTTCCTTATGGACCTTGAATTCCACATCACGGCCCACCATCATGCGGCTCAGTTCTGCTGCCGTGGTATTGGCAATATCCACCGTGCCGATGTATTTGCCCTTGCGCAGTACCGAGCAGCGATCTGCCACTTCCATGATTTCGTTCAGTTTGTGGGAAATAAACAGGATGGACTTGCCTTCTGCTGCCAGGTTCTTCATAATTTGCAGCAGTTCCTGAATCTCCTGCGGCGTCAACACAGCAGTAGGCTCATCAAAAATCAGGATTTCATTGTCCCGGTACAGCATTTTCAAAATTTCAGTACGCTGCTGCATACCCACCGAGATATCCTCGATCAGGGCATCCGGGTCTACTTTCAGGCCATACTTTTCCGAAAGTTCCAGCACCTTTTTCCGTGCCTGATCTTTTTTCAAAAAGCCGCTTTTGCAGGGTTCCACGCCCAGAATGATGTTATCCAGGACCGAGAAACATTCCACCAGTTTGAAATGTTGGTGGACCATGCCGATGCCCAAGTCATTGGCATCGTTGGGATTGCGAATCTCCACCTTTTTGCCATCCTTGCGGATTTCGCCCTCTTCGGGGGTGTACAATCCAAACAGGACGCTCATCAAGGTCGATTTGCCTGCACCGTTCTCACCCAGCAGTGCGTGAATCTCGCCTTTTCTCAGCTGAATCGTCACGTCATCGTTGGCAATGATACCAGGAAAACGCTTGGTGATGTGCAGCATTTCCACTGCATAATTTTCCAAAATAGACTACCTCCTTCAGTCCCCCAAAACAGAGTATTTTGCTGTGGTCGGGAGGACAAGTCCCACTGCTCTGTCGGGGCTGTTTTCAATGTTTTCAGTATAACACAAATAGCGGGTCATTTCAAAATTTTTTTGGGCTGATCCGCCATCCATTTTTATGCAAAAAGCAGTTTGCAAACAAGAGGGCGTTCCCTTGTTTTTCCGTCCCTTAAACCAAGCTTTCTCAAATTGAAAAAGTCATGCGCTGCACATTCTATCGTTGTTCCACCATCATGGCGATATACATGCACGCTTGATTTTCAGCACACTGCGGGCCCGGTGATAAGTAAAATACATGAAATGACTTTTTATCTATCCCGCAATTTCCACTGCCCTTTACGCCATGCAGATAACAAAAAAACGCACCAGAGCATACCGTTTGCACAGCATTCTCTGGTGCGTTTTCAGTTACTTACGATTCGGTCTGCAACGCTGTGCCAGCGTTATGCAGCCCTTTGCGAGAACTTTTGGTTCTTACTTGATGTTGCCCTGGTAATTCACCTTGGTGTTCTGAACAACAGGCTCAACGGTAATATCGTTGGAAACCTTGATTTCCTTGTTGAACATCTTCTTGACCAGTTCCTTGTAATCAGCCTCGGTGAACTTGCCATCCTCGTACTGAGTGGAAGCAGCGATCTGGACGTAGTTATCCTCGGGATTTTCGCTGACCAGACCCAGGGTTTCGATCTTGCCAACATACTTTGCCCAGTTGTCGTTCAGAACCACGTCAGTCAGGGTATCGATCGTGGTGGGAGCCAGACCCTTCATAGCAGAAGTAATGGTCATGTCCTTGTAATCATCCGGGTTGCCGTCGTTGCCGGCTGCGTAGCTTGCGATAACGCCAGCCTGGTCCACGTCAACACCGATGACCTTTGCGCCGTCGACCTTCTTTGCTGCGTCAACAGCAGACTGGAAGATGCCGCCGCCGCAAGCGAAAACAGCTTCTACGCCCTTGCTGTACCAGGTGTCCATGTAAGCAACGATGTCTGCATCGCCGTAGAACTGGTTGCCGTAGACGTAGTTGATTTCGGGGTTCACGCCCAGCTCAGCAGCAGCAGCGTCTACGCCCTGCACAAAGCCGTAACCGTAACGCACAACAGCGGGGACCTTCATGCCGCCCAGGAAGCCCAGCTTGGTGTAGCCCAGCTTGACTGCTGCGTAACCTGCCATGTAGCCAGGCAGCTCTTCCTGGTACACTGCGCAGTAGATGTTGCTCATGTCAACATAATCTTCCAGCTTGTATTCATCGGGGTTGAAGTTGTACTTTTCACCAGCTGCGGTGACGCCTGCTTCCAGCAGGTCGCCCAGGCCCACGTCCAGTGCGATGAACTTGACGTCGGGGTAGTTGGGAGCAACTTCCACCAGGGTGCCGCCGAAGGCATAGCCGGGCATCACGATGACGTTGTAGCCTTCGCCAATAGCCAGTTCAGTCTGAGCAGCGCGGCCAGCGGTATCGTTGCTGGTGGGCTTGTAGTACTTGGTTTCAATATTGTTGTCTGCGCCGAACTTAGTCACAGCCTCCCAAGTGGTCTGGTTGAAGGACTGGTCAGTGATGTCACCGTAGTCGGTGATCATTGCGATCTTGTAGGCAGACTTGTCGCCCTGTACATCGCCATTGCCGTTGTCACCGCCACATGCGGTCAGTGCTGCTGCCAGGGTCATGGTACCGGTAGCCATTAGGAAAGAACGACGAGAAATCTTCTTCATGTTCAAATTCTCCTTTAATTCTTATATGTTAGACAGTACGCATACAGCGCTCTGTCAGCGGGTCTTTTACCAGAATGGTGATTTTTTGCCCTAGACAGTATATCGCACTTGCACCAATTGTGCAAGCCGCAGATTGCCAAGGGGCGTTACCGGATATTGGCGCTGCCAAATCCGTAGGGCAAAAGTTCGCCCAAAGAGGCTTCAATATAGTCGGTTTCCGTCTTTGCCATAATCACGTTCAGTTCCGGGCCGCAGAACTCAAACAGAGCCTGCCGACACACACCGCAGGGTGCTGTGACCAGTGTATTTACTTCGCCGCGCTTGGCCCCTACGATAGCAATATCGGAAAACCGGGTCACACCTTCACTCACTGCTTTGAACAGTGCAGTACGTTCTGCACAGTTGGTCGGGGTATAGGCTGCATTTTCGATGTTGCAGCCGGTGTACACCGTTCCATTTTTCGCCAGCAATGCAGCCCCTACCAGAAAGTTACTGTAAGGGGCAACTGCCTTTTCCCGGGCGGCCATTGCCTGACGAATCAAAGCCTGTTTCTGTTCCGGTGACAGCTTGGTCATGGTATCACTCCTCCAAAGAACCCAGTGCAACCTTCATCATCTGGGTAAAGCTGGTCTGGCGCTGTTCTGCAGTGGTGATCTCGGGTGCTACAAAGCTGTCAGAAATGGTCACCAGGCAGGCAGCCTGCTTGCCCAGCACAGCTGCGTTGGCAAACAGTGCAAAGCTTTCCATTTCCACAGCCAGGCAGCCCTGCTCGTCCCGCAGCTTTTCCCAATAAGCAGGCGTTTCATCGCTGGGCTGACGGTAGAACACATCCGAGGAATGGATATTGCCCTCGATCAGGGGGATTCCCTGACGCTTGGCAGAAGCGCGCAGCTGATCGTTCAGCTCCTGGCTGGGTAGGGTCAGATGACCCTCAAAGCCAGACTGTACCGCTGCATAGTTGGACTCGGACACTGCACCGGTGGACAGCACCACATCAAACAGCTTTGCCTTGTCGGTATAGCTGCCTGCGGAGCCAATGCGAATGATTTTTTCGACACCGTAGAACTTATACAGCTCGTAGGAGTAAATGCCAATGGAAGGCATGCCCATGCCGCTGCCCATTACACTTACCGGTTTGCCGTGATAGGTGCCCGTATAGCCCAGCATACCACGTACATCGGTCACCAGGCGAGGATTTTCCAAAAAGGTTTCAGCAATGAATTTTGCCCGCAGCGGGTCGCCCGGCATCAAAACAGTTTTTGCGAAATCGCCGTTCTCGGCGCGGTTGTGAGGGGTAGACATAGAAAATCTCTCCTTTTTGTTTGAATTTAGAGTGATACTTTTCTGCTCTTATTGTAATACAAAAATCCCCACACGACAAGGTGCGGGGACTTTTGTATTTTACCAATTTCAGGTATTCATCGTCTCTTGTTGGGGAAAACGTCCTGCGGCGGAACGATTTTGCCGTTTTTGCGAATTTCAAAATGCAGGTGAGGGCCGGAAGTTCGTCCGGTCATACCGATATTTGCGATATGCTGACCCTGGCTAACCGACTGACCTGCACTCACATACAGGTTGTTACAGTGCGCATACAGGGTGGTTACACCGTTGCCGTGATCAATAATCATCGAAAGGCCGTAGCCGCTGCCTGCACCGGCACGTTCCATACCAGCCTTGACAACACGGCCATTATCCGCAGCCATAATGGGCGTACCCACACCGGCGTTGATGTCAACACCCTTGTGCTTGCCGGTATACCAGCGGTTGCAGTAACGGTAACTGGGCACAGGCCACATCAGCGTACCGCTGCCCAACTTGCCCACCGTAGTGGAAGGTACACGGGTACCGTGCACCACTTCCTTGTTCACCGGTTCCGACAGGATATTATTAGAGAGGACCTCCGTGCTCAAAATCGTACCGTTGGGGTCAAAGGTCTGCACTGCCGTAATCTCACGGGTGCCGTTCTGGCCTTCGGTGAGGACCTTGGTGGTGCCAACGTCATACTGATTCGATTTGGTTTCAATTACTGCGAACGGAATGGTTTCCTTGTAGGTAACTTCTTTTCTCACCCGGATTTCCAGCACCGTTTCCTGCTTCTGGACGATCAACTGATCGCCGGGGAACAGGCTGCTGGTTGCGGTCAGACCGGGGTTCAGTTCGTACAGCTCTGACTGGGTCAGGCCATTCTTGGTTGCAATCAGGCTGATACTGTCGCCTGCCACTACGGTATAGGATTCCTGCTTGACTTCGTCCGAGCTCAGATAGTTCAAAACCTCATCAATTTCGTCGAAGCTGTCATTGAAGTAGATACCGTCTTCCAGCTCCACCTCATGGTTAAAACCAACAGTTACCGAGGCATCATCCGATGCAAAGGGAGCTTTCATCTCCTCGATGTGTTTTCTCAGTGCCTCGCCATCGGTGGTCACACGGCGCAGCTCGCCGTCAATATACAGGGCCGTGCCTTCCTGAATCTCGTCGCCCGACGTTTGCAGGATTGCGTCAGCCATCGTGGTTTCACTCATCAGCTCCTGCTCATCCTGCACTGCCGCTACCGTATAGCGGGGGGTGATGTCCCACTCAGTGTTTGCAGAACCTGCATAGTTGATACGTTCGTTCACAGAGGTTTTGGCGGTTTCAAAAATACTTTCGCTGGCCACATAGCCCATGTCGGTACCCTTGATCTGGACATCCAAAGCAAAATTCTGCCCCAGTTGTCCCTGCACAAACTGCCAGCACAGTAGTCCTGTAACAACGGGCACCACATAGGCCAGCATACGAGGTACCAGCTTGCCATACCGTCGAACGCCATATTTCAGGCTGCTGTCGCACTGGTGCAAAGCCTCCCGGATGCCATCGGTCCGTGCGGTCTTCACCGTATTGATGCCGATCCGCCACATACCACGGACAAACACCACCGGGGCCCGGAGCAGATCGTCCCAAATCATGTGACCCAGGCGACCCAGGATATTCCCGAAAAAGTCAACGATACACAAACCCCAGTAGCACAGGGTATATGCGCAATCCCGCAGCAGACGACCGGCGCGTACCACCGAGTATTCTGCCTGGAAGCCCAGCTGATACAAAAAAGCACCCAGCTGCCGATAAATCGGCAGTGCGCGCAGCCAGCGAACCGAAGCTCGCTTGCCTCGCTGATGCTTTTTATGTAATTTATGTTTTCCAATTACGATATGGCGTCGCAGTGCAGTGATCTTATCCCGCAGCTTGTCGCGCCAGGCAGGCTGTTTCAAAGGTGTCTGATTTTCTGACAAGTTTGAATCCGCCTCCTTTCTCATGATTCTGAATATGCACAATTCTGTACATGTATTTCTTTTTTCGCAGATCCGTTGATTTATGAACGAATCAACGCAATCTTTTTATATTATACTACCCAAACAGAGCAGAGCAAGCAAATTACCGCATTTTTCCGTGAATTTTCACAGGTTCAGCAAGGATTCCATATCTTTCGGCAGTGCTGCACAAACCTGTTTTTCCTGCCATTTCAGCGGGATTTCTACCCGAAGCTCATCCCCCTGCCACTGGCAGGCCGGTACGGAAAAGCAAAGTTTTCCACAGTGCAGCGCATGGCGGTTTATTGTTTCCCGACTGCCACCATATAAGTCATCCCCAGCCAGTGGATGCCCCCCGTGGGCAAAGTGCACTCGGATTTGATGGGTGCGCCCTGTTACCGGGCGGCACGCAGCCAAGCTGTACCCATTGGCACATTGCAGCACACGGTATTCTGTGCGGCTGGGTTTGCCCTCCGGGGTCACACAGCGGGTCACAATGCTGTCCGCTGCCCGCCCAATGGGGCCATCGTATACGCCATCCCCCAGCGGCATAGCCCCTTCGGCAATGGCATAATAGGTTTTCTCCACATGGTCTGCCAGCAGACGTGCGCCGTACATATGGCGTGCCGCCAGTAGCAAACCGCTGGTATTCTTGTCCAGACGATTCACAGGGCGAAATACCCCGCTTTCCCCATTTGCCTGTGCCCAGGCTGCGTAGGCATTGGCCAGGGTCCCACCGGCATAACCCATAGTCGGATGCACCGGGATGCCTGCCGGTTTGTCGATTACCAGCGCAAACGCATCCTGATACACCACGCGCAGCGGAATTTCCGGCTGAGGTGTTACCGGCGGCTTTTCTTCGGGCGGCAGTTCAAACCGCACCACCTGCCCCGCCTGCAATTTCACATTGGTATAGGCAGGCCGTCCATCCAAAAAGAACCCGCTGCCCCGGTGTTTTACCCCACGAGTCAGGTCGGTGGACACTGCGCAAAAATATAGGAATTTCCGCAGTTCCATGCCGTCACACGACTCCGGAACCTGAAACGAAAGCCACATGAAATCGTCCTCCTGTTTCGACGGGAATCTATTGTAGTATATCAAATTTTATCATATCTTGCAAATCCTGCTCAATCATGTTATACTTATGGGCGGAAAATGAGTGGAACATTCGGCGGCGGGGCGGCTTAGACCGTTCTGAGGAAAGTCCGGGCTTCATAGGGCATCGGTAACTGCTAACGGCAGCCGAGGGTGACCTTAGGGATAGTGCAACAGAAAACAAACCGCCGCAGCAATGCGGTAAGGATGAAACGGCGAGGCAAGAGCTCACCAGCGGGCAGGAGACTGTTCGGCTTTGTAAACCCTACCGGAAGCAACACCTATATGGGGCATACAGCGTGGCCCGCGCGCCTCGAAGGTGGCTAGAGCCTGTCAGCAATGGCAGACGTAGATAGATCGTCGATTAATACAGAACCCGGCTTACGGTCCATCTCATTTTCTTTTTTTAGCAAATCGGCATCTGCCTGTTGGCAGGTGCCTTTTATTTTGCAGCAAAAAGCCCCGGGGTTCACAGCTGGAACCTCGGGGCTTTGTTATTCTATCTTATTGCAGGCCTTTTTCCTTTGCGTATTCCAGCAGCAGTGCCCGCTCGTCAAAGGGGGTCTTTTCACCCATCCGATCCCGGTAGGTTTCATGGCCCTTGCCAATGACAGCAATCAAATCGCCTTCCTGGGCGTGGTCCACTGCATAGTGCAGCGCATCCAGACGGTCCGGGATCTCCACAAAGGCTGCATCGGGATTTCCCTTTTGAATGCCCTGCCGGATATCTGCCAGGATATCCTCCACCGCCTCAAAGCGATTGTTGTCCTCGGTGACGATGGAGAAATCTGCCAGCTTGGCGCAAATCTCGCCCATGCCGTAACGGCGCAGCTTGCTGCGGTTTCCGCCGCAGCCGAACAGCACCACCAGTCGGTTCGGGTTGTACGCACGGAGGGTTTCCAGCAGGCTCTGGGTGGACACCTCGTTATGGGCATAGTCCAGCAAAATGGTAAACTTCTTGCTCACCGGGACCAACTCCACACGGCCCCGCACCAGGCAGCGGGACAAGCCCTGCTGCACGGCCTCGTCCGACAGACCCAGCACCTTGCCTACGCACAGGGCAGCCATCGCATTGTATACGCTGAAAGCGCCCGGCATATTCACATGCAGTTGCAAGCTCTCGTTCGGGCCGGTAACCGGGAAGGTAACGCCCAAAAAGTCCTCGGTACGCAGCAGCTGGTAGTCGCCAGCCTTCCAGTCCGCAGGCTTCTGGCAGCCATAAGTAACCAGACGGCAGGTGTGCTGTGCCAGCAGTGCTTCGGTGTTTTCGTCATCCACATTGACCACGCCCACATCGCAGCGGCGGAACAGCTGTGCCTTCCAGTCCCGGTATTCTTCAAAGCTGGCGTGTTCGCCGGGGCCGATATGGTCCGGGGACAGATTGGTGAATACACCCACATCATAGTGAATACCTGCCACACGGTCCATCATCAGGCCCTGACTGGACACTTCCATCAAAGCAGTATCGCAGCCGGCATCCACAAACTCCCGGAACAGCTTTTGCAGCTCATAGCTCTCCGGCGTGGTGTTCACCGTGGGCCGATGCTGACCCATATAGTAGATGCCGTTGGTGCCGATCATACCAACTTTGCGTCCGGCTGCTTCCAATACGCCCTTGAGCATATGAGTAGTGGTGGTCTTTCCCTTCGTGCCAGTGACACCGATCATCGTCAGCTGCTTGGTGGGCTGACCGAACAAATTAGCGCTCATCAATGCCATTGCATAGCGGCTGCTCTCCACCTTGAGCACCGTGACACCCGGTACCTGGGTCAAATCAATATCATGCTGCACCACCAGAGCGGTCACGCCTTTTGCAACACAGTCTGCGGCATAGTCGTGGCTGTCCCGCTGCGTGCCCACGATGCAGACGAACAGCCGCCCAGGGGCAGCCTTGCGGCTGTCATAAATAATATCTTCGATTTGGAGGTCGATGCTTCCCTGCACCAGGGTAAACGGTACGTTTTCCATCAACTGTGAAAGTTTCATCGCTTTTTCTCTCCATTCCGGCGGCAGGACCTGTGCAGTCCGCAGCCTTCGCCTGTATGTTTGTTGTTATTTTATTCTGCGGGTTCCGTTTCTGTTTCCGAATCTGCCGCAGCCGATTCATCTGCCGGTGCCTGCCGGTCCGCCAGTTCCGGGTCGCTTTGCTTGAATGTAGGACGAATCGAACCGTCGCTGCGAATAATGCTCATATCCAAAATGCCCTGGTCCGTTTCCACCAGACCATTGCCATCCTTGTTGGTCAGCAGATGCACCGCAAACTTCATTTTGTAGTCTAACTGGTTCAGCGAACCCAGTACCACCCGGATACGGTCCTGATAGCCAAAGTAGACCTGTTCCGGGTCTGTTACATCCAGATGCGTCATATCATCCAGAATCTCATATTCGTCCAACTTGGTCAGCAGTGTCTTCAGTGCTTCCTGTTCAGGGGCCGGCTGCGGCTTTGCGGTAGGTTTGCCCGGTTCTTCGGTCTCAGAAGGCATGACCGATTCACCCAGCGACAGTGTTTCGCCCACTTGGGGCATTGTCACCACCGGTCCGGTCAGAATGGGCAGTTCCGGCTGGGTGCCAGACATGGCAATGACCTTGCACTGTCGGGACAAAATCAGCCAACCGGCATCCGTTTCGATGCAGAAGCTTTCCTGTGCAGATTGTACCCGCAGGACCAATGTGCTGGGCAGCCGTCGCAAAATCTCTATGTTTTCCAGCAGAGGGAACGCCCGGTCCAGCATTTTTTCCTGTTCCGCCGGGGAGAAGGAAAACAGATTATCCCCTATTTTGACCTGGAGCGTGTCCAGGATTTCCTCCTGGGTATAGCCGCCGGTCTCGGTTGCCGGCTGTCCGGATGCGTCCTGAAATTCAAAGGCCGTTACACGGAACAGCAGTGTTACCGAAAGCAAAATGCCTGCGGTCACAGCAATCAGCAGACAGCCAACCGCCAGCAGTCGGCGCCGAAAACGACGGCGGCGCATTTCTGCTTTGGTAATCCGGGCATGCTGCTTTCTGCCCTGCTTGCCCTTCTTTTGGGGCGGCGGAGGCATCCGGCCTTCATCCTGGTCATATACCGGTGCATGGCTGCCGTTTCCGGCTGCACGGGGTACCGACGGAGCAGGCTGACTGCGCACAGGCCGCTCCGTCCTTACCGCTCCCGGCTGTCCCGGACGCTGCTGCGCCGGAGCGGGACGCGTTCTTCTTTTGTTTTTTCTGCCAACCTTCATTTTATAACGGCTCCTTTTTTCTCTATGCCCGGGACACCGTTGTTACGGCTCCTTCACCAGAGCCATCAGGCGTTCCGTAATGCGGTCCAGGCTGTCATCCACTGCCTGAGTGCGTGCATTTTGACCCATTTCCACCAACTTTTTCGGGTCCTCCAACAGACCCTTGACGGTATCGATCAGTTTTGCATCCGTCAAATCCTTTTCTTCAATGACGACCGCAGCGCCAGCCTTCTCCAGTTCCATTGCATTGTAATACTGGTGATTCTCTGCCACGTTGGGGCTGGGGATCAAAATTGCAGCCCGTCCTGCAGCGGACAGTTCTGCCAGCGTCAGCGCACCGGCACGGCTGATAATCAAATCGGCTGCACTGAGCAGCTCCGGCATATTGTCGATATATTCCCGTACAATCAAATCATCGCCCGCAGAAAAATCCATCTGCTTTTGCAGACCGTCAAACAGGTTGACACCATAGCGTCCGGTGGCATGGATGTGCAACACGTTCTGGTTGGTGTGCTGTTCCCATGCACACAGGGCAGCCACACTTTCATTGATACGGCGGGCACCCAGACTGCCGCCGAAGGACAAAATCACCGTGCGATTGCCAGCGTTCAGCTTGGCGCGGTTCTCCATGCGGTTGGCTGCCGCACCCAGCACTGCCGGGCGCACCGGATTGCCTACGACCAGCGTTTTTTCCGGGGCTTTCAGCTTTTCCACGGCACCTTCCACCGCAGCAAAGACCACATCCACATCCGGTGCCAGCAGCTTGTTGGTCACGCCGGGGAAAGCGTTCTGCTCATGGATTGCAGTCTTGATGCCCATTTTGGCAGCGCAGCGCACCACCGGGCCGGACACATAACCACCGCAGCCAATGACCAGATCGGGGCGGATTTCTTTCATCATCTTTTTGGCCTTAGGACCAGACTGGATCAGGTTCCACACCGTCACAGCATTGCGGCGGATGTTTTCCAGGCTCAACTTTCGCTGGAAACCGGTGATCTCAATAGGATGGAACGGGTAACCGGCTTTTTTCACCAGCTGGTTTTCCATGCCACATTCCCGACCTGCGAAATGAATCTCTGCAGAAGGATCTGCTGCTTTCAGTGCACCTGCAATGGCAAGTGCGGGGTTGATATGTCCGGCAGTGCCGCCGGCGGCAATCAGTACACGCATCTCAATTCTCCTTTTTCTTTTGCTCAGCCGCTTCCTTAGCAGCTTTGCGTTTCAATGCAGCCCGTGTGCCCTGGCGGGCAATGTTCAACATAACGCCCATCTCTGCCATCAGCAGCACCAAGCTGGTACCACCAGACGAGAAGAACGGCAGGCTGATACCCGTATTGGGCAGTGTGTTAGTAACAACGCCGATGTTAAAGACCACCTGCCAGGTGATCTGTGCCGTAATGCCCAGCGCAATCAGCGTACCATACAGATCTGCTGCATTGTATGCAATATACAGTCCCTGAAAGATCAAAGCCACAAACAGCACGATGACCACCATTGCGCCGATGAAGCCCAGTTCCTCACACAAGACACTAAAAATAAAGTCATTGGTACATTCCGGCAGCCACAGCTGTTTTTCCATGCTGTTGCCGATGCCCAGTCCTTTAATACCACCGCTGCCGATTGCCAGCATACTTTGCTGGGTCTGCCAAGGCATTTCCTCAAAAACAGGGCTCCAGCCGTCCAGACGCTCACTGGCGTAACTGGTCAGTTCGCGGAAGAATTCCGGAAACTCCAGAAAAACAGCAACACCTGCTCCCGCAAAGCCCAAGATCCAGCCCAAAACCCTGCCACCCAGCATCAGCATAGAGCCGGTAATCATAATCATCAGTACCATACCGGACAGATGCGGTTCCTTATACAGCAAAAGCAGCACCGGAATCAGCGGGAGCATGGGAATCACCAGCCCGCGCACCAGATTCTGCAGCGCCCGCACAATCATTTTAGGGTGCTGCACCTTTTTGCGAAACTGTATCATGAGCCACGCTGTGGTCAGAACAATCACAAACTTTACAAATTCCGACACCTGAATGCTGGGGAAAAATTTCAGCGGGCCGCTACTCCAGTGCAGCCAGCGGCGGCAGCCGTTCAGCGGTTCGCAGATCAAAACCACGCCCAACAAAATCAGGCTGACTCCGTACGCCCACCAGGTAATGCCATCATACCGGTGGTAGTCGAACTGCGCCACCGCAAGCATCACCAAAATACCCAGCACTGCATAAATCAGCTGACTGCGGATAAAATGATAGCTGTCATTGAACCGGAGGTATGCGGTGGTATAGCTGGCTGAAAACAGCATCAACAGGCCAAAGGCCACGATGATGAGCAGATTTACAATAAATCCCACCGG
>RCNI01001378.1_pt1 | contig 13145 bp, 11 predicted proteins | sample 2041151 | NCBI WGS metagenome assembly RCNI01 (sample SAMN09708214, study PRJNA481090) | feces metagenome | isolation source: feces | place: Antarctica: Albino Rookery | reverse complement strand
TTTCTCCTTTCTTTTAAAATAACTTCTTTAAAACTTAACTATATATATTTTTTATTTTTTTCTTTAACACAAAATGCTATCTTTTGTATTTTTAGGATACAGACTCTTATTTTTGTATCTAGCTACGAGTATCATCAATAAGATCAAGCCCTTTGCCATACTTGAAATAGAACTTGCCCACCATACTCCATCTAAGCCAAATAAATCCCCTCTTGACAGGATAATGGCTGCTGGTATCCTCAAAGCATTGAAACTTACACTTACCACAGAAGGTGTTATCGTCCTTCCAAGCCCCTTAAATATTCCGCTTGATATTATTTCTATACAATTAAAAGGTTGAGAATATCCCAAAATTATCAAATAAGCACTCCCTGCAATAATTGCTGTTTTTTCATTAATAAACATGGCAAATATATCCTTGCCAAAAATAACCATAAAAAGACCACTTAAAGTTCCCCATGTAGCTGCAAAATAAAGCCCTATTCTAATTCCTTTTTTCACTCTATCAGCCTTTCTCGCACCCACATTTTGACCTACAAAAGAACTCATAGCTGTTGCTATTCCATCTGCCGTCATATAAGAGATCGACTCAATTTGAGTCCCTACATTCTGAGCTGCAACTGCTATTGGCCCCCATATGGCAACAATCACTCCTAAAACCATAGAAATTAAAGTAAAGACAGCACCTTGAATTGCTGGTGCAAAGCCTAATTTGTATAATTCCTTATAATAAGTAAAATCAATTTTTCTATATAGAGTAATCTTAAAATGTTTCTTTCTTTCCTTGTATGCAAAATATGAAAATGCCAAAGTTCCCACCATCTGTGCAAAAACAGTTGCCAAGGCAGCACCACTTATTCCCAACTTTGGAAAAATTCCTATTCCCAAAATTAAAATAGGATCTAATACTATATTTGTTAAAAGACATACTGCATTTATTCTAAAAGGGGTTGAGGAATTTCCCATACCATTAAATATTGATGTAAAAACAGGATTCATAAACTTAAAAATCATACCCAATCCTATTATTTTCAAATACAAAGACCCCATTTGATTTACATTTACGCTTTTAAGCCTAAAGAAGCCTATCAAATAATCACTAAAAACAAAAAGAATAATCGTATACAAAATTGCATGAACAATATTCAATTCAATTGCCGACTGAATATACTTTCTTGTTTTATGCTCATTTTTTTCCCCAATACTTTGGGCTACCTTTACTTCTCCACCTATTCTGGCTATAACAATCAAAGCTTCTGCTAGCCATGGATAAAAACCTGCTGTTCCAACCGCTGCCACTGCATCTGCTCCCATTTTTCCTACCCAAAACATATCCACCATATTATAACCACACTGCATAAAAGCCGTTCCCATTATTGGTAGAGATAATTTAAATAATTTTTTAAAAATACTTCCCGTTGTTAAATCAAGACTTTTCGACATTTACCCTCCCCTTTAAATTATATTTTTTCAGCAAAATTCTCCTTTTCCTAAAAAATTCAAATAAACTACTTACTCTAAAAATAGCCTATATTAACAAATACAGGCTTATCTTATTATACACTATTAAAAGCTTATTTTTCACTTTCACTACTATTTTTATATTTATTTTTTCTTATCTTCAAGTGTTTTTTCTATAAAATCACCTATATCTTCCATATATCTATCTCTTGCTCTTTCTAAGGACTTACAGTGTCCACTGTTTTCTATAATATCCAGAGTTACTCTTTGTGGATTTATATCTTTTAGCTTTTCACTTTCTGTATAGGGAATTACCCTATCCCCTCTTCCATGAATTATTAAAACTGGAACTTTTGTATTTTTAATACTCTCTATCGGAGCTACTTTATCCATAGAAAGTCCCGTTATTTTTTCCATAAGTCTAAAAACTAGGGGTTGAAATGGAAATTTAGGAAGCCTAGTCCATACTCCTAAATTTACCTGCAAATAATCTTTCAAACTAGAAAATGGACTATCGCATATAGCCCCTACTATATCATCACTTAGACTTGTAACCAAGGCTGTAGTAGCTGCCCCCATCGAAATTCCATATATAAAAATTGGAGCATCAGACCTTTCCTTTGCATAGCCTATTGCCCCTATTAGGTCGTACTTTTCCCTATAACCACAAGTTACATACTCGCCTTCAGATTCTCCCGTTGCTGAAAAATCAAAACATAATATATTAGCTCCCAAGTTTCTCATTTCTTCAATTACTTTATATATATCTATGGTTGGACTTTCCCTGTTTTCATGATAGCCATGGGCATACACTAGGCTAAATCTATTTTCTTTTGACGGAATATACCAAGCCCTTATAATATTTCCTTCTGATTCAAACTCTAAATCCTCATAATCTAAGCCCAACTTTTCCTTAGGATTTGACAAAAGCTTTAACCTCTCTGGTTTAATTAAGCTATATACCACATAGTAAGAAAAAGCATATACTAAAAATATAATTAATGCTAGTAGAATTATTATTTTTCCCATTATCTTCACCTCAATTTTTTTATTCCTAAAGCAAAATTACTACCAAATCTTTTATATCCTTATTCTACCATAATTTTCTTTTTTTTATTTTTAAATTTAATACTTTACAAAATACATCTGCTAAAGTATAATAGTAACAACTTAATAAATAGGGTAGAGGCGCGATTGACATCAGTAGTTTTGTACTATGCCGGCAAGCAGTACAAAATAAAAGGGGATTTCGCCGAAAGAATATAATATTTGCCGATTTTATATTCTTGGAATATCTGTTAATATCAGTTATTCTGTCATTATTTGTGTAATGGAGAGCTAGCCACATATTATGTCTTTTATTATGATATTATGACAAATGTAGGCTATCTGCATTTGTCTTTTTTTAATTTTTATAATTTAACGCAAAAAACTTCTCATTAAGCTTATTTTATAAAAATTTTATTTTAATTAGACAATGCGGATTACTTGCTATACTCCTTATAACACAGATATTGGAGAGCTAGCCGCATTTGTTTCTTGACTAAACTACTTTTCAAGCAAATCTAGCTACTTGAATTGACCTTTCTATTTATTATTCCAAGATAAAATTTAATATAGACACTTGTATTTTGATTTTTTAGCCTTTTTAAACTGAAAATTCTCAAAATAAAAAATCATCATTATTTTCACTTGTGTTTATATAAATACATTTTAGGGGGAATATTATGCAAAAAGTTTCAGTATTAAAATTTGGTGGAAGTTCAGTAGCCACTATAGAAAAAATTAAGGCTATTTCAAATTACCTAAAAAAAAGAGTTGATAACGGAGAAAAACTAGTAGTTGTTCTTTCTGCTATGGGAAAAACTACTGATTCTCTTTTAAAGCAGGCTGCACAAATCACTTCAAAGCCTGATATTCGAGAGCTAGATAGCCTTCTTTCCATAGGAGAACAAAACACCATTTCATTGATGGCAATAAATTTAAACCATATCGGTGTAACTGCACGTTCACTTACTGGTATGCAGGCTGGTATAAAAACCTTTGGTCAACATACTAAAAGTAAGATTGCAAATATAAATCACACTTTTATTTTACAAGAACTTGAAAAATTCGATGTTCTTGTAGTCGCTGGTTTTCAAGGAGTTAACGAAAAAAAAGAAATTACAACTCTTGGAAGAGGTGGTTCAGACACTAGTGCTGTTGCACTGGCAGCGGCTTTATCTTCAGCTTGTGAAATCTACACAGATGTCACTGGTGTTTTTAAAACAGACCCTAGAATTTACCCAAAAGCAGGGCAACTTTATCAAATCACTTATGAAGAAATGCTTGAACTTTCAGCCCTCGGGGCAGGCGTCTTGGAAAGAAGATGTGTGGAAATTGCCAAAAATTACCGTGTGCCACTTTATTTGGCAAAAACTTTATCGAATAAGAAAGGAACTTGGATTATGGAAAATATTGATTTACTAGAGAAAAAAGTGGTTACTGGAGTAGCACTAGACAAGGATATACTTCATGTAAGACTAAGTTGCAATGCTTGTCCTACAAATTTCGTTGAACTTCTTTTTGATGAACTAGACAAAGAAAGTGTCAACATAGATATGATTAGCCAAATTCTTGTAGAGAAAAACTTAACTATTTCATTTACTTGTAAGAAAACAGATAGGCAGTTTCTTGAAAATGTAATAAGAAATCTTTCAAATGATTTTCCTACTATCGAAAATGTAATTAAAGATGATTGTACAAAACTTTCAATAGTAGGTTCAGGAATGAGAGATGTAAGTGGTGTAGCAGCTAGAGCATTTAGAATATTTTTCAGAAATAATATAGATTTTTATCAAGTAACAACTTCTGAAATTTCAATTTCATATGCAATAAATGAAAAAGATGCAGAAAAAACTCTTGAACTTTTCTGTAAGGAATTTAATATTTAATAATTTTTACTAGTTAAAGGAGGAAAATAATATGTCAAATTTTGCAATAGTTGGAGCAACAGGTCTAGTAGGAACAAAGATGATTGAACGTCTTGCACAAAGCGATCTTCAAGTCGACAATATCTATTTAATGGCCTCTGCTAAATCTGCTGGTAGGGTGTTAAACTTTAGGGGAAGAGATGTCATAGTAGAAGAATTAAATGAAAATTCTTTTAATAAGGATATAGACTATGCCCTATTTTCTGCAGGCGGTGAAACTTCAAAAAAATATGCCCCTATCGCAGAAGCTAATAACATTATAGTTATCGATAATTCAAGTGCTTGGAGAATGAATTCTGATATAGATCTTATTGTACCAGAATGTAATCGTCCAAAACTTAATAGAAAAATTATAGCTAATCCAAACTGCTCTACTATACAGTCAGTAGTTACTTTAAAGCCACTTTTAGATGCTTTTGGCATAGAAAAAATTACTTATACTACTTATCAGGCAGTATCTGGATCTGGCAAGGGTGGAATAGATGACCTATTAAATGGACAAGAGGGAAAAGCTCCTAAAAAATACCCTCACCCTATTTATAATAATCTTTTGCCACATATAGATTCATTCTTAGAAAATGGTTATACAAAAGAAGAAATGAAGATGATAAATGAAACAAAGAAGATACTTTCACTTGATGAAGATGTAAAGATTACTGCAACTTGTGTTAGAGTTCCTATTTTAAACTCACATGCTGTTGAAATCGATGTTACATTTAAGAAAAACCCTACTGTTGAAGAAGTTAGAGACATACTTAAAAATGCCTCTGGGCTTGTACTTGTCGACGATCCACAAAATAATCTCTATCCTCTACCAACAGAGGCAACAGGACATGATGAGGTCTATGTTGGCAGAATTAGAAAAAATATTTCCGAAGACAAATCTTTTCACATCTGGTGTGTAGCAGACAATATAAGAAAAGGTGCTGCAAGTAATGCAGTGCAAATAGCTGAACTACTTGAGTCATCTAAGTAATTACAAAGGAGGAAAAAATATGTCAAAATTATTTACTGGAATAGCCACCGCCCTAACAACTAGTATGTTTGAAGACGGTTCTCTTGATATAGCATCTTATGAAAAACTTATTCAATTTCAAATAGACAAGAAGGTAAATGCACTTGTAGTAGCAGGTACTACTGGAGAAGGGTCTACACTTACAATAAATGAAAAATTAACCCTACTTCAAAGCGCTCTAAAAATAAGAGCTGATAAAAAAGATTGTCCTATTATTCTTGGGACAGGGTCTAATAATACCGCAACTACTATAGAGCATACTAGACTTGCCAAAGAAAATGGGGCCGATGCAGTTTTACTTGTAACCCCTTACTATAATAAAACTAGCCAGCAAGGGTTGATTGAACATTATAAGGCTATTGCAAATGAAGTAGATATTCCGATTATACTTTATAATGTTCCTAGTCGAACAGGAATGACAATTCAACCTGAAACCATTGCAAAATTAGCAAAAATAAAAAATATTGTCGCCCTTAAAGATGCTACAGGTGATATGAACTACCTTGAAAATGTAAAAAGACTTTTAGGAGATAATAGTGATTTTGCTATTTATAGTGGAGATGATTCTAGTTTTTTAAACTTCCTTGTAAATGGTGGAGATGGCGTTATAAGTGTAGTTACAAATTGTTTACCTACTAGCTTTATTCGTATCTACAATCTTTTAAATGAAGGCAATATTAAAGATGCAAGAAGGCTTCAACATGGGCTTAATCCATTTATAAGGTCTCTCTTTGCAGATGTAAGCCCAAGCCCAATAAAGGCCGTTTTAAAAGAACTTGGATACGGAGGTGAATACTTTAGATTACCTTTGGTCGCTACAAGTGATGAAATTAGAAATCAGGCTATAGAGCTTTACTATAATACAAAAAAACTATAAACAAAAATATAAGTCTTTAAATATATAAAATATAGCTATTTTCTAATATGGAGGTTTTATGAGAATAATAATAAGTGGTTATGGAACTATGGGCAAGCTTGTAAAAGAGCTTGCTCTTGAAAAAAATATAGAAGTTATAGGTATCTTTTCTCTCAATGATATAGAAAATATACCCTACCCTCTTTTTAAAAATGCTGAAAAATTGCCAAAAGCAGATGCTATTATAGATTTTTCACATCCAGATGTTACAGAAAAACTTTTACAGGCTGCTAGTATACACCAAACTCCTCTAGTAATCGCTACTACTGGTGCTAGAGAAAAACTAAAAAATCTTATGCAGCAAGCTTCAAAGGAAGTTCCTATATTCTTTAGTGCCAATATGAGTTATGGAATTTATGTGCTAACGGAAGCTTTGAAATTTTTAACTCCTCTGCTTGCTAAGGACTATGATATAGAAATACTTGAAAAGCACCACAATAAAAAAATAGATGCTCCTAGTGGAACAGCTATCAAACTTCTTGAGGCTATTCAAGAGATAGATCCTGAATATTTCCCTATATATGATCGTTCTCAAGCTGAGCATAAAAGAAGTAAAAAAGAAATTGGAATTAGTTCTTTAAGGGCTGGAAGTATTGTCGGTGAACACGAGCTTATATTTGCTAGCGATGATGAAGTTATTGAAATCACGCACAAGGCTCAATCAAAAAAAATATTTGCTGATGGTGCCTTAAAAGCCGCAGAAAAAATCACAAATAAAAAAGCTGGTCTATATACTTTTAATACTCTTTAAAGGCACTTTTAGATTAATAAAAAATATAAATTAAAAGGGGGATAAATATTATGAAGGAAAATTTTTTATCATCGGAGGAAATAATAGATTATATAGCAAATTCAAAAAAACTTACTCCTGTAAAAGTATATCTTAATGGAGATAGGCTTTCTGAAATAGACTATCCAGAAAATGTAAGAGTCTTTGGCTGTGAAAATTCCAAAGTTTTATTCACAGATTTGCCTACTTGGAAATCTATTTTAGAAAAAAATTCAGAGAAAATAAAAGACTACCTAGTAGAAAACGACCGCAGAAATAGCGCCCTTCCATTAATGGATCTAACTAGTGTAAATGCAAGAATAGAACCTGGTGCCTTTATTAGAGAGCATGCTGTAATTAAGGACAATGCTGTAATTATGATGGGGGCTATTATAAATATAGGGGCTGTTGTAGGGGAATCTACTATGATTGATATGGGGGCAGTTTTAGGCGGACGTGCAATTACTGGAAAGAATGTTCATGTAGGTGCTGGTGCTGTTCTTGCTGGTGTTATAGAGCCTGCAAGTGCCAAACCTGTAGTAGTTGAAGACGATGTTTTAATCGGAGCAAATGCTGTAATTCTTGAGGGCGTAAGAATTGGAAAAGGAGCTGTAGTAGCTGCTGGTGCTATTGTAACTGAAGATGTAGCTGCAAATAGTGTGGTAGCTGGTGTACCTGCAAGAGTAATCAAACAAAGAGATGGTGTTTTGGGAGAAAAAGTAAATATAGTAGAAGCTTTAAGAAATTTATAAAGAAAGAAGGTAACTTTATGAATATAACTACATTAAATGATTTAAAATATTGGAGACAGTATCTTCATAAAAATCCAGAGCTTTCACAAAAAGAATTTAAAACAGCTGCCTTTATACGCTCAGAACTTGATAAACTAGGCATAGAATATGAAAAACCCCTCCCTACTGCCACTATCGCCCATATTAAAGGAAATTCTAATAAATATATTATTTTAAGAGCAGATATAGATGCCCTACCTATTTGTGAAGAAAATAAAATTGACTATGCTTCACAAAATAAGGGCCTTATGCATGCCTGTGGTCACGATGCCCATGTAAGTATGCTTCTCGGTGCTGTAAAGGAACTAAAATTTCTTTCCAAATCGAATAAACTCAAGGTCAATATTTTGGCTGTCTTTCAACAGGCAGAAGAAGCCTTTGGAGGTGCTGACGAACTTATAAAAACTTATGATTTTAAGAAATTTGATATAGATTCTGCCTACGCCCTGCATGTAAATCCCGACTTTGAAGAGGCTACTATCGTCAGCAAGTCAGGTGCCTTAATGGCTAGTTGTAAAGAATTTTTTATAAAAATTAAAGGCAAGTCTGCCCATGTGGGGATTCGTGAAAATGGAATAAACGCCCTCAATGCCACTGTAAATCTTTACAGGCAAATAGTCGATATTCCAATATACAATTTAGATAGCAAGCACACAAATATTGTTCATATAGGATATATGAAGGCTGGAGAAGTTGTAAATTCCGTTCCAGAAAAGGGATATATTGAAGGTACTATCAGAAGCTATAATTCAAATGACCTCGATACTATCTTGGAAAAAATTTCTGCTATATGTCAAGGTGTTGAAAAATCCACTTCTTGCCAAATAGATTTATCATTTGGAACTTCCTACCCAGCCCTTATTAATTCAGCAGATTTAATAGAACGTATCCAGCTAGCTACAGAAAATACTTCAGCTAGTTTTTCACTAAAAAAAGACCCCTACCTTCTTAGTGAAGATTTTTCATTTTTTTCTAATATTTGTCCTATTAACCATTCTTTTATAGGCATTAGAAATGAAGAACTCGGATATATATCAGGACTTCATACACCTACTCTTATGATGAGAGAAGAAGCCCTAACTTATGGTGTAGACTATTTTGTAGAAATAGCAAAATCTTTTTAAAAAATATGGAGGCTTAGTATGGAAAATGCAAAATTAAAAATAAATTTAAAAGCACTTTATAAAAATGCAAATTTTCTAATGAAAGAAACTGATGGCAAGCTTATAGCAACAGTAAAAAACAACGCCTATAACTTTGGCCTTACTCAAGTTGTAAATGTTTTTTATGAAGCTGGTATAAGAAATTTTGCTACCACTTCCCTCAAAGAAGCCATTACAATAAGAGAACTCTACAAAGATGTCTGTATAATTATGCTAAATCCTTGCACTAATTTCGACACACTTAGAAAATACAAGATTAGCTCTTCTATTGCAAATCTGGATTGGATAAAAAAACATAAGCAAGATATGCAAGGAATTAGTTGGCATCTTGAGTGGGCAGGATTTATGAGAAGGTCTGGGTGTAGAAGTGAAGAAGAATTTATGGAAAGCCTAAAGTATGCTTCTCAAAATAATATTGCTATTGATGGTATTTGGACTCATTTTTCATGGGCAGATGAATTTGATGAAAATAATAGCTATGAAAAAGAAAAAGAGCTTTGGTTTGCCATACAAAGAAAAGCCTGCCAAAAATATTCATTTAAATATATACATGCCCAAAATAGTGCCTCTTTTTGCAGAGATAATAAATTCCCTGACCATAGCCACATAAGAGTCGGTATTCTTTTGTATGGTTGTCCTGCTTGCAAGGGTTGGGATTATAGGGGAAAAATCCATCATGCTTTGGAACTATCTGCACAAGTTATCTCTGTTAATAAAATGGATAAGGGGGAATCTATTGGATATTGCTCATCTTTTATAGCTAATGAAGATAGCTGTGATAAAGATGATAATAAAACCTATCTAGCTGTAATCAATCTTGGTTACGGAGATGGACTTTTAAGAAAAAGAACTCTTGGACAGGAAGTAGAAATAAACTCCAAAAGATATACTCTTGTTTCAATAATGATGAGCCATACAGTTGCCCTAGTCGACAGGAGCATCAATGTAGGTGATCGAGTATATTTTTATAAAGATACTATTCCTATTTTTGAATTTACATCTAGGGGTATCGCCACAAATGCTGAACAAATTTCAGCCCTAAATTTCAACTCACTTGATGTTGAATATGTTAAAGAATAACTAAAAAATTAGCTTTATTAAGAAAGGAAGGGCTTTAGCCCTAAAAAAACTTATGAATTTACATGGAAGTGCAAAAATAGAAAAAAATGGACATTTATCAATAGGAGGTGTAGATACTTCTTATCTAGCAGAAAAATATGCTACCCCCCTTTTTATATATGACGAAAATATGATAAGAAATCAGTGTAGAAGATTTCATAGGGTTCTTAAAAAATCTGGACTTGACTATTATATTTCCTATGCCTCAAAGGCATTTATATGCAAGTATTTAGTTAAGATAATGAAGGAAGAAAATATGGGACTTGATGTTGTTTCTGCAGGAGAGCTATATAATGCTTTGGCAGCAGATTTTAATCCTCAAATGATCCATCTTCATGGAAACAACAAAACAGAAGCAGAGATAAAAATGGCTTTAGAGGAAAATATTTCTTGCTTTGTAGTGGATAGCTTTGACGAAATTGAGAAACTTAATAAGCTAGCCCTTTCAATGTCAAAAAATCCAAAGTGCCTTTTAAGAGTCAATCCTGGTATAAAAGCCCATACACATGATTATATCTCTACTGGTATGACCGACTCAAAATTTGGACTAAATATTGACAATGGACAGGCTAAAGAGGCCGTAAAAAAAATACTTGATAAAAAAAATCTAGAACTTATGGGAATTCACTTTCATATTGGTTCTCAAATTTTTGGTACAGAAGGAACACAAGCTGCCATTGAAAAAATATTTGCCTGGTTAAAAGAAATAAAAAGAGAATTAAACTTTACTTCAAAGCTTTTGAATATAGGAGGTGGCTTTGGAATAAGATATACCTGTGAAGATATTTCCTATCCTATTGAAACTGCCTTAGAAGAAATTATAGCCAAACTTAAAGAAGCTGCCAGTTTAAATTCCCTAGAAATTCCTACTCTTTGCCTAGAACCTGGAAGGTCGATTGTAGGAGAAGCTGGCTATACCCTATATACAATCGGAACTATCAAAAAAATTCCTCAAATAAGAACCTATGTTTCAATAGATGGTGGTATGAGCGACCATATAAGGACAGCCCTTTATGGTGCTAAGTATGAACTTGCAATTGCAAATAAGATGAATGAAAAAGCCACTCAAAAAGTAACTTTTGCTGGAAAATGTTGTGAATCTGGAGATATAATAGCTTACGATATTGAAATTCCTGAAGTTTCATCTGGTGATTTAGCCATAGTAACTTGTAGCGGTGCCTACCACTATTCAATGGCATCAAACTATAATCAAATGACAAAACCAGCTGTTGTTTTTGTAAAAGATGGAAAAGACTATCTTGCAATAAAAAGGGAATCATTTGAAGATTTAATTAAAAATCAGCTATAAGTATTATTTTTAAATAATACAAGCTTATAAATAATTTTTATACTAACACTAAGAAAAAATATCAAGTTATTTTCTATATAGCTTGACATTTTTTTCTTTTGCTATTAAACTTTTAAGGGTTGGCTTTAGGTTAAATTTAATATTTAATTAAAAAGCTATCTAAACTAAATTTAATATTTGAAAGGGGTTTTAATATGAATTTTGATAGAAAAAGATTTTACAAATCATTATTTTTCTTATGTATACCAATAATTGTTCAAAACCTGATTTCAACACTAGTAAATATGATTGATACAATAATGATCAGTGCCTTAGGGTCACCATCAATTGCTGCAGTAGGTATTGCAAATCAATTTTTCTTTTTATTTACAATGGTAATTGTAGGTGTATGTAGTGGTGCTACTGTATTTATATCGCAGTTTTTTGGAAAAAGAGATAGTGAAAATATAAAAAAAGTTACAGCCTTTACAAGTTTAGCTGCCCTTATTTCAAGTTTTATATTTTTTGCCTTCGCTAAGTTTGGCCCTCAGGCTCTAGTTGGCATTTTTTCAAAAGACCAAGAAGTAATACGTCCTGCCTTAGGCTATTTCAAAATTATAGCATTTGCCTACCCTCTAATCGCTATATCAATGGCTCTAACAATTTCTTCAAGAGCTGTTAGAAGACCTTATTTGGGTATGGTTTCAAGTGCAGTGGCTCTAGTAGTAAATGTAGTATTAAATTATGGACTAATTCTAGGTAATCTTAACATGCCAGCTCTAGGAGTAAAAGGAGCTGCCCTAGCTACCCTTGCTGCTAGAATTGTAGAAATTATAATTGTAATTTCTTATATTTTCTTAATTGAAAAAGATCATATGCTAAAGTTCAAATTCAGACATCTAAAAAGCATTACTTGGAGCTTTTTGAAACAATTTTTGGACAAATCAATACCCATGTTTACAAATGATGTGGTATGGGCAATCGGTACAATAGCCTACACAGTTGCCTATTCTATTGCTGGTACTGAAGCAATAGCAGCTGGACAAATCGCAGGTACTACTTCAAATTTATTTTTGTTGATTTCTATCTGTATAGCAAATGGTGGATCAATTATGTTGGGAATAGAACTAGGTTCTGGAAGAATTGACATGGCTATAAGCTATGCAAAAAAACTTGGAATACTTATTTTTATATCTGGCCTTATTATGGGAGGATTTTTAATTTTAACTATTCCACAACTTCTTAGTATCTTTAATGTAACAGCAAATAATACAGCTCTTATGAGTAAGGTCTTTAAGGTAATAGCCTTATTTATGGCTCTAAAGTCTATAAATACCTTTATTATAATTTCTGTACTAAGAAGTGGCGGAGATACAAAGTTTGCCATGATAGTTGAAATAATTTCAATGTGGTGCGTCTCTATACCAGCTACTTTTTATGGAGCCTATCATGGTTATGAAATGTGGGTACTTGTAGCACTTACATCTTTAGAAGAATTTGTAAAGATGTTTGCAATCTTCCCACGTGCCTTGAGTAAAAAATGGGCCAACAACCTAGTAAATCATATGTAAAAGCTAATTAGAAATACATTTTTTGTATTTTTAATATATATTTTAACTAATTTTCGATTTTAATATCCAAAAAAGACTCG
>RCNI01001575.1_pt1 | contig 13149 bp, 11 predicted proteins | sample 2041151 | NCBI WGS metagenome assembly RCNI01 (sample SAMN09708214, study PRJNA481090) | feces metagenome | isolation source: feces | place: Antarctica: Albino Rookery | reverse complement strand
AGAAAGGAGTTAATTAAATTATGAAATTGAATAAGAAAATTTTATCTGTTTTTTCAATTATGCTTTCAGTAGCCTTGATCACAGTCAATGCTTTGCCAGCTTTTGGTATTAATGAAAAGGACAATAAGAATCAGGCTCCTGATAAGAAAATTGTTTCAGATGATGACTATTGGACTCCTCCTGAACAGAACGTAGGTTTGCCCGAAATTGAGCCAGAAAAGAACGATCTTGATGATTACTGGACTCCTCCTGAACAGAATGTTGGTATTCCTACAATTATTCCAGCAGAAGAGTTAGTACCTGCAGAAGATTTAGTTCCTGTAGAGGAAACTCCTGTAAAACAGGAAGAAATCGTTGAGGATGATGTTGTTATTGATAATGTAGTTGTTCCTGAACCAGAAGAAACAGAACCAAACACAGAGCCTGAAATAGAACAGGTAGAACCTGGTAATGGCAATATTGACGAAGGAACAGAAGATCCCTTTGGAGAAGATCCTTTTGAAGATGATGATGTTATTATTCATGAAAATGATATTGGGCTTCCAGAGATAAAGCCTGAACCTACTCCTGATCCAGAACCTACTGAACCAGAAGTAAGCCCAGAGCCTACACCTGCTCCTGAAACAGAGAAACCTACAGTTCCAGAGGTTAGTCCAGAACCTGAAACAAAGCCTTCTGAACCTACTCCTACTCCCGAAACAGAGCCTGTAAAGCCAGAAGTAACACCTACTCCTGAAACCGAAAAGACAAAGGAGCCTGAAACTACTCCTACTTCCGAGGTTGAAGAGTCTACTACTACCGAAGAAGATATAGTTGAGACAGGAGATAACAGCTCTACTTATGGATGGATTAGCTTAATTGTGGCAGCTGTTGTTGCTGTTGCTTTCATTGCAAAGAAAGTTTTCAGTCTTAAATAAAATAATAAAAGGTTGTAAATAGCCCATGCTTTTACAGCCTTTTTGTTACGTGTTATAACAGTTGCAAACAGTATTTAATGTGTTGTATAATTAGATATAGAGCATAGGAGATCGTTCCTGTGCTCTTTTATATTTTTTTATTTTTACAAGGAGGTTTTATTAATCAATAAATTTACAAAAATTATAAGCTTTGCCCTGGCTATGGTCATGTTGATATCAGTGACTTCTCCTGTATCAGCTTACTGGACTCCTCCAGAGCAAAATGTAGGTATACCTGAAATCCTTCCAGATCCAGATCCTGGATATGATGACTATGTTGCTCCGCCAGAAGCCAATATAGGTTTACCTGAAATTCTTCCCGATCCTGCCCCAGGAACAGAACCTACTAAACCTGAAAATATTTTAGTTTCTTCTGTTATATTGTCTCGAAAAGAGTTGTCTCTTGAAAAGGCAACATCATTTTCTTTAACAGCAACTGTTTACCCAGATCTTGCTACAAATAAGAATGTTACCTGGACTTCATCTGATACCAGTATAGCTACTGTGGATCAGAATGGTTGTATTAAAGCTCTTAAAGCTGGAACAACTACTATTACTGTAAAGGCTACTGATGGCTCAAATAAGTCAGCTACCTGTAATGTCACAGTAAAAGTATCTGTAAACGATATTAAGCTGAATAACACGGCTTGTACTCTTGTAGAAGGAAACGATATGTATTTAAATGCAACTGTTTATCCTTCTGATGCTTCTGATAAGGGGGTAAAATGGAGTACATCTGATTCCAGTATTGCTACTGTTAATCAGAACGGTTATGTAAAAGCTTTAAAAGCTGGAACCGTTGTTATTAAGGCAACGGCTGCTGGTAATTCCAGAAAGTCAGCTTCTTGCACAATTACTGTAAAGGCTCCTGAAGTTTTAGCTTCTGGAATTAAACTTAATCAGACAAATGTAACCTTACCCAAAAATGAGAAGCTTCAATTATCTTATAGCTTCATCAATAACCCTACAAATAGAAATGTTACCTGGACTTCCAGCAATAACTCTATTGTAAGTGTTGATAGTAATGGTATGATATCTGCAAAAGCAGAAGGAACAGCTACTATCACATGTAAGGCTGCTGATAAGAGTGGAGTAACAGCTACTTGTAAAGTAACCGTTACCAGAGCAAAGCCCAGTGTTTATGTTTCTTCTATTAGTATTAATGATTCAGGATTAGTTTTAAATCCTGGACAGACTCATAAGATGAATTTTACTGTTTATCCTTCCAATGCTACTTATAAGGAAGTTAAGTGGACTTCATCAAATACCAGTGTCGTTTCTGTGGATCAGAACGGTAATATTAAAGCCTTGAAAGCTGGTTCTGCTACAATCACAGCAGCTTCTACTGATGGCTCAAATAAATCTGCTTCTTGTAGAATTACCGTAAGAATCCCTGTATCAAGCATCCGTCTTGATAAAACTTCTTACACTGTTACAGAGGGAAATAAGTTCCCATTAAGAGCTGCTGTTTATCCCTCAAATGCTACTGATAAAACTGTTAAATGGACTTCCAGCAATAGTTCAATAGCTACTGTGGATCAGAATGGTGTTGTTACTGCTATCAAACCTGGTTCTTGTTACATCCGTGCAACTGCTGGTTCTTATACCTCTTCTTGCAAGGTTACTGTAAAGGCAAAGGTTGTCACAGTTTCCTATATCAATATGGTAACTACTTCCAGTAAGTATTACGTAGGAGATAGTATTCAGCTTTATGCTTATGCTGTTCCTTCCAATGCCACAAACCCCAAATTAAAATGGAGTACATCTGATTCTCGTATTGCTACTGTTAGTCAGGATGGAGTTGTAAAAGGAATATCAAAGGGAACTGTTACAATTAAAGTTTCTTCTACTGATGGCTCAAATAAGTCTGTTACTTGTAAAATGACTTTTGGAATAAAGGTCAGCAATATTTCTTTCAGTTCTTATAGTATAGAAGCAAGCACAGGAACTACCTATCAGCTGTATCCTACTATCCATCCTTCAAATGCTACTGACAGAGAATTGACATGGACTTCATCAAATACAAATGTTGCTTCTGTCGATCAGAACGGTTGTGTTACTTTGAAGAATCCAGGAACTGCAAATATTGGAGTTAGAGCTGCTACTGGTGGAACTACTTATATTACATTTAAAGTAATTGGAAGCTCTTCAATTCCTTCTGGTAATGTAACTGTCAATATTTCAAATTCTGTTCCTTCTTCTGATAGAAACACATTTGTTAGCTGGGTTAACAGTATGCCTTATGCTTTAAAGAAGCATATTAAATCTGTTAACGTTGTTGACAATATGAGAGATTACAGTATTGATGGTTCTGATGCTTCTGGACTGACTGTAAATGGTAATACCATTTATATCAATTCAAAGAAACTGTTATCAAGAAAAGGAAGCCTTTATCATGAAGCAGGACACGTATTAGATTATGTTATGCGTTATTCCAGCACTTCTACATGGGAAAGTATTCGTAGATCAGAATGGGCAAATGCTGGTTATTACTCTACTGCAAATGAATCCTTTGCAGAAGCTGTAAGCTATTACTTTGTTGATGGTATCGGTGGTAAGCCCAAATCTCAAACTGCTATACGTAATATCTTGACAACTGGTGATATTACTGGTCAAAGCAGCATAACAACTGATGTTACTCTTAAATCAGAAATGAGAGCTATCTGGATTTTGAGTGGCCCTTCTGCTGATGCAACAAGTCTTGGATTTATTCCTGTTGGAGGTTCGATTACTTCTCGTAGAATGACTGCAAACAAACAATTCTATATTGTTTCTTACAAAGGTCAGACAGGATACGTTCAAGCCAGTGCTGTAGATCTCATTTATTAATCAAATTAAGGTGGCAATACTTTTGTATTGCTGCCTTTTTTGTAACTGGGAACATACCAGCTGCTATTGTTGCTTTTCTTGTGTATATTTTATATAATTAAAGTAACGATATATCTATATAGATTATATATTATTCATAAAACATCGTTAGAAAGGAGCTGTTATTAATCAATTTATGGAACAAAGAGAAAAGAGAAGAAGTAAGAAACGATCCTGTTTTTAAGGACACAAATTTCGTATGGAATCAATACAGATTCAATAGTAGAGAGAATATAGGTCATAGTATGGGCCTGATTAAACAGTGTCAGCCTAAAAAGGTTGAAGACTGGATAGATTACTACCTTGAATCAGGAAAGGAAGCACACAGGATTAAATCATCAATGGTTTTCCGTTCTTTTGCAGAATTAAGAAATAAAGTTAAGGTTATAGATTCAACTCACGGAAAGACTATGAAGGATCTGGAAGAGCTTGCAAAAGAATTCCAGGAGAAATTAAAAGAGAATGGAATTATTGTTGATTTAGAGACAGCATTTAATTACACGTTCATCAGAGCTGTTGATGAAGCTTATATAGGATATCAGAGAGAGAAAGTAGCAACAGAGGTTATTACTACTGAATGCAAGAAAATGAATTTAACTGTAAAGCCTACAAGTGTTGAAGATGATATTGGCTATGGTGTAGATTTAGAAGTTTTTAACTCTAAAAATGATTTGATTGCAGGAATCCAGATAAAAGGAACTGCCTATAAAAATGCTGTAAATAATAAATATAAAGAGAAAACAATTGCACGAGCTGACAAGCTGCTTAATAGCTTGAATCAGAAATACTTGGCTGATAAGAAAGCTCCTGTTTTGTTTGCTTACATTACAAAGCACCTGGAATTCGATAATCCAGAGATATTTAAGGAAATTAGTAAATTAACTCATAATCACAGTAAAGATGCACCAGAATTATGATTGCATAATATGTCATAGTGTGTTATTATTAAGATAACCACAAAAGAGAGGTGCTCATATGGAAATCAAGAAAAGAATTGATATGAGAATGAAGGATAATAACGTTCTTCGAGGAAATGTTCATATCTTTGATGATGAAGTGTTTATATCTTACCAGAATGCTGAATATAGAAGTTTCGAGGAGCTTAAAAAAGCTTTCCCTGATCTTGAAGTTCTGGTAATAGGAGATTTAGCTTTTGTAAAAGCTCTGGATGAAGCAGGATTCCCTGTAAGAGGAATGGAGAAAAGAAGAGTCTCTGTCCATATTACTGTTCCTACACAGATTAGAGATAAGCTTCTGGCAGATGCAGCAGAAGATGGCTGCAATATCTCTACTGTTGTTGAGCAGATCTTAAAAAAGCATTATAAGCTTTAAAGTTATGAGTCGTATAGAAAACTATACGGCTCTTTCTTTATAAGTGTTGCATACTGTGACATAGTGTGATATAATTTAATTACAGTATAAAGCAGGGTGGAGTAGCTGGTTAACTCACTGGACTCATTATCCAGGGATCAAGGGTTCAAATCCCTTCCCTGCAACCACTTTAAAGAATTAACCCTCTTTAGATAAAAGATTTAGATATATGAAAATTAGAAAGGAGCTGTTGTTATGACAAACGATAAATTAACAATTAAAGACATTATTCTTGAAGCATCAGGCAGAGATGAAAATAAGTTCAATAAATCTTCTGTTGGCCTTTTCTATGAGATGGTCAATGAAAATGGTGATATTAGAACAGTTGAAGAGATTACAGTTGATAAGCCTGTTATCAACATCTTCAAATCTATGAAGAGAGTCCAGGTTGATATCATCTTCTCTACAAAGAATGACATCGATCTTAAAATGATGAATGATCTTCTTTTGAAGGCTACTGATGCCAGAAATTCAGTCACAAAGGAATCCAAAGAGTTTCCTTTAATCTCTGTTTCTATTGTCCCTCATTTGTACCAGGGCCAGTATTTTATTCTGTGTTCTGATCCTCTTGTATGGTGCTTGACTGGTCAGAACCCCAGAGGAGAGTTTGATACTTTGAGATTAGTCTTTGATGAAGACGATTTTAATGTTCTTGCTTCTGATGAAGAAGCACTGGACAAACTTCTCGATGATATCGAAGAAGAGCTGGATGCAGAAGAGAGAACGGCTGATTTTTATGCAGAAAAAGAAGCTGAACTTAAAGCAAAATCCGATAGAGCATAACTTTTAGCCCAGTAGTTCTATCATGAATTATTGGGCTTTTTATTTAGAAACATAATACCCATATAGACATAACATTAGAAAGGAGAGTATATATGAAAAACAATAAATTTAAAGAGCTGAAAAAGCTTACAAAGAAAGAACGAATAGCCAGAATCATATCTGAAAAAGCAAGATCTTTAAGTCCTGAACAAGTAGATCAGGTTTTAAATAGTATTGACTTTAATAAACAGTTTTTAGTTACTGGAATGAGAAACAAGGAGGATTTCTTAAAGAATTGTTATGAGGAATCTTATACCTCTGAAAACACTTGTTACGAGGTAAAAATAGAAACATTGCTGGGTGAAGTCTCTCTTGGGTTTGTTTCTGCGGATGAAAAGATAGAACCACAGGTTTATTCAGATCAGGCAGTTATTTTGAGAAAAATCACTATTTCTTCTGGTGAAACCTTGCAGCACTCATATGTAATTGTGATTTTAAATTAAATGAAAGGAGTCTTAATTATGGAAACAAATAACGGAGAGAAGGCACATTCAAAGAAAACAGTTTTCAGTAAAATAGGAGATATTATAGGAAATATCTTGATGGTAATAAGCCTTCTGGTTATAGGATCAGTAGCCGTTACTTTTGTTATGAATGACTTTGATTACTCTTATTCATCAGTATTTGGTTACAGATTTGCTTATGTTTTAAGTGCTTCTATGGAGCCTACTTTGGATACTCATTCCACAACAGTAATGAAGGTAAATGCTGGTGACTATGAAATTGGAGATATCATAGTTTATAAGCAAGAGGTGGATGGTGCAAAGATACATATCATTCATAGAATCATTGATAAAACAGACGAAGGCTTTATCACGAAAGGTGATAATAACCCTGAAAGAGATCCTTGGATTGTAAGTGAGGATCAAGTTATAGGCCGTGTAGTTCGTGTTATGAATTGGACAGCCCCCATTATAGATTTTGTGTTAGGAGGTAATGAATAATGAAAACATCAAAAATTATAGGAAATATATTCAGCTGGGTATTTAATATTGTGTGTATAGCAGCCCTTGTCTTTGCCTGCTTCTCTCTGTACGTCTCAAAGACTACTGGTGAGCCAGCAACAGTATTCGGATATAGACCTGTGTATATTCTGACTGGTTCTATGGAGCCTTATATGAGAACAAACAGTATTGCAATCACAAAGAACGTAGACTCATTAGATGAAATCAAAAAAGACGATGTGATTACTTACCATGTGTTTGATGCAGACACAAATCAGAAGATTACTATTACTCATAGAATTTATGATATCAAAGAAGATGGCTCAATTATTACGAAGGGTGATAATAACCCTGTTGCAGATGCTTACAACTTAACCATTGATAACGTTGAAGCAAAAGTTGTATGTGTCTGGAACTGGGTAGCTACTCTGGTAGCTTATTGGGGTACTACATCTGGAAAGATTGTTATTATTTCTTCTATATGTGGTGTTCTCCTCTTCTACTTTGCAATTAAAATGTTCTTCAAAAAGCAATAATTATATTGACATTATACCGATAAAGGTATATAATAATAGTAACGATATAACAGTATAGATATATTTAGAGAGAGGGATTTATATGTTATCAAGAGTTTGCAAAGAAAAGAATAAAGATTATTATTCCATTTTACTTTCAGATGGCAGCATCAAAAAAGCAGATAAGGCTCTGCTCACTTATTTCATGACAAGTTTTCAAAATATCGAAATTGTAGATATGTTTAAGCTGGGTCAAGATGGACGATGGGATACAGTTGTTTCTGATATGTCTTTGTATGAAGCTGAAACCTATGCTTATATTACAGACGGTCATAAGTTAGTAATCGAGGAATTCACTCCATTTGATATTGTCCTTCAAGTGGATCAGACTATCACAAACCTTTTAAGTACCAGGGAATATGCAAAGATGCACAACAAGTCGAATGAACAGATTAAGGCTCTTTGCCAGAGAAACAGAATCCAGGGTGCAGCAAAAATTGGTGAACGTGGCTGGGTTATTCCAAAGGATGCTCCTTATCCTGCAGATGAAAGAATTACAGCTGGTGGTAAATTTATCGGTGTAAATAGAAAATAATCACAAGAAGCAGCTCTTTAAACAGGGCTGCTTTTATTTTTTTAGAAAGGAGAAATCAATATGAAAATAAAGTATTCTTGTGGACATGTAATTAAATCAAATTGGTTTCCAGGAACCAAATCAGTAGACTGTCTTTGCCCTTATTGTCAGAAGGCTCAAAATAAGCTGGATGAACTGTATGAGTTTGAGGAGAAAAATCATTTAGATCATTTTGTTAAAGGCTCTTTGCAGAACCGTTATATAGCTGCAGATGCTCGTCAGAGACTTCTCCTCTCTATTCATAGCTCTTGGGTAGACGATCCAGGATTGTTAGAGTATAAAGAATTTTTGCTGACTGATTTACGTCCAAATGCTGATACCTTTTTAGATAGGGTAAATAAAGTATTGTTTGAAGATTATTATTTCTGGTTCATTCATAGAAATGATACTCGGTCACAGTTAATTGAGTTTATAGAATTAGGTGATTGCTGGTAAAAGGCAACCACCTTTTCTTTTTGTCTCGTTCTATATTTAAAAACCTTTCTATTGATTTATTTCTGCCAGTGCTTTATAATTAAAAGTAAAGATAAAGGGGGTATAGTATGGGTAAAATATATGGGTATGGAAGTATTTCGTCTGTAAAACTTTTAAGAAGTGAACCAGAGAAGCTTAAAGAAACAAAAGCTTTCAAGGCACTGGAACAGACTTTCCATAACATCCCTCAATTAGAAAGTAAACAGTTTTCCCTGGATACTCATTTACTTGTTGACTTGATTACAGCAACATACAGAAAAAGGCCTAAACTGGAATACTTGATTTCTAATTTATCTTTTGGGGATACTGTTGTTATTACCAACATTAGTGCTCTGGGAAGCAATGCAGAAGAAATAACAGCTAATTATCTGAAAATATATAAAGCTAACATAGGATTGATTTTGCCTGATTTTACGACAACTTCAAATGAGAGCCTTTCTCCTGTTTCTACTTCTGGATGGGATTTCTCTTTACCTGACTCTTTGATGTATAAAGGTGGAGAGCTGCCTGACTCTATCAATGAAAGACTTGAATTATTGAAGAGCATGGATATTAAGACTAACCAGGGCAGAGCTTTTCATGATAGGCCTGAAAACTTTAAGAAGGTCTACTGGCTTTATGAAAACTACTTCTTACAGGAAAGTAATCTCTACAAGAATAAATTAATCTCTATAAGCAAGACAATGTATCGTAGACTTGCTATGGATTATGAGCTTTTAGATCCTGACTATTTTAAGGATTTAGAAGAACAGGAAAAGCTTTACAAGATTTCTGAAAAGCCTAAACGTTTCAGAGCTGTTCCTGATGATTTCCAGGAATTAATTGATTTAGTAGAAAGTGGTTACTCGTTAGAGATCTCTTTGGCCCAGCAAAAATACCCTAGGCTGCATCCGATTGATTACAAGAGGTTTAAATTGAAACATGAGGGTGGAAGAAAAGCTATGGGCCAGTGTATATCAGCAATGAAAAACACTCCTGAATATTTAAAAACACAAGAAAATGTGGTTATCTCTTAAACGTAGCACTACATATTGTGTAATATTGATTATGAGAGCATACTATTGTAGAAATAGTGTGCTCTCTTTTAATTTATCCTATGCTGGTGTTATGTTGACACAGTATGTCGTACCGTGGTATAATTCAAATATGGATTGAAAAGAGCATATTGTCCTTTCAGAGCATAGTATGCTCTTTAACTTTACAAACACAGTATCTGTATAGATATAGTATTAGAAAGGAGAAATATAAATGAAAAAAACAATAAACAAAATCATAGCTTTTTCTTTAAGTTTTGCATTATTGATAACAGGTGTTATTCCAGCCTTTTCAATTCAAGCTGCATCAGCAGCACCTGCTGAAAAACTTCCAGAAATAGTTGAGTATTCAAATAGTGGTAAACCTGCTCCTGAAAGAATTCCTACTGGAACAGATTTGGATAATTTCAGCATCTCTTTAAGATACGGTGGAATTGATAATAATTTAGGAGACTCTTTAAATATCAAAGATGCAACTCCTCAAATTTCAGTAACTGCTGTTATTGAGTATAAAGGTAATCAGGAATATCCTGCACAGAGCTTATCTTTCACAATGGATAACTTGCTGTTGAGATTAACAAGAGGATCAAAAACATCAAGTGGTTATCATACAGTTGCTGGAAAGGTAGATGTTGGAGCCGATTACATCCTTCCTTCTGGTGAGACTGGAAATACTGGTCGTGGAGATTGGTATTATCAAAGCCATTGGTCTGATGGCACGGCTGCTCTTTATTTTGACGATACTCTTACTTTTGTAAACAAGAACCCTATTAAGACAGGGTTCACTTCAACAATTGAAATGCTTTACCGTCCTGATGATATCAGAAGCCTGGTTGCAGGAACTTCAATGGAAATGAATTCAGTTTTTAAGGTTGCTGGCATTGATAGCAGCATTACAAGTAATTCTTTGTTCCTTGATTTTACCAGCACTCATGACGATATGGCTATTGGACGTATTAATGTTAGTCCTCATAGTTATTTAGGAGTTAGTCCTGATGATTATGTCTATAACGGATATTCTTATAAGGATTATTGGATGATGAGAGGTCATGTTTCTGTTGATACACATAAACTCAATAGAGGTTTTGATTCAGAATATGATCCTGCTACTTATTCCAAACTGACGGCTATGTTCCCCTCTGATTGTATTGTTTTCCCTGATAAGGGTGCAGAGTATGAAGACCCAAATGTAAAGAACAAGATTTTTAAAAATCATTCTTCACCTCTTAATAACTCTATAGAGTTTAATGTTTTGATACCAAAAGCAAAATACAATGAAGGTGATACTATTCCTGTTCAGGCTTCTTTTGATGCAGTTTTTTATGATCTCCATGAGAGCGTTCATGACGAAAAAGCCCTTAACCTTGTTGTTAAACCTTTGGATTTCAGACAGTATACCGTTTTTTCAAAATTTAATAAAAGCACTACAAGCTATGGCTGTATATTAGGTATTGAATGTCAGAGCCCAGAAGGAGCTAAAGTTCCCTGGGATTTACAAGGTGACGATAATCTGTATGGTCATTATACAGATATAGTTCGTGTAATTGAGGATTATAAGTTAACTGAAATCAGAGGAGGGGAAGAAACTTCTTTACCTCTTGACAAGTATTATTTAAAGTCCTTATGGATAGAAGGATTAAGAACAAAGGCTGATATTTATGGAAAAAAGACTGAAACATCAGAATATGAACTCCTGGAGACTGTCACAGCTGATGGTTCTGTTTCAAATTATTATACTTTCCCTTCCAATGAGTATCATTTCTTTAAAATTGAATCTCCCGATCTTCTTAAAGTTCATCCTGCACATCAGTATCATGAGGATATTTTGCCTGATTCTATAAAGAATTATGCCGTAGCTTCTGCTTCTTCAAATGGCAAGGAGATTTACAGAAAAGGAGCTTCTGCTTCTTATGGTTTTTCCGATTTAGCATACAAGCCAACATCTTCTATTAGTTTTGGGAAATACCAATATGCAAATAATGTAATTTCTTGGAATTCAACTGCTCGTATTGGTGGTTTATTTGGTCAATATTATAATGGTAGATACGAGAATGTATATGTTAACCCAGCTATTTTAGGAAACAATCAGTTTTTAGATGCTATTGAAGGTCAGATATCTTCTCCTTTAGACTTTGGTTTTGATTTCAAAAACTTTATCTTTAGTTTGCAAGGTGCTGTGATTCATAATGATTCAACAAATGAGGATATTAGCTTAAATACTGGTATACCAGTAAAAGAGCTTCCTGATTATCTGCATTTGAATTTTGATAAGAAAGTTGTAGGAGATAAAAATCAGACTCACGTTAAAGTGACGCTTGATCCTGGATATAGATTTAAAATTACAAAAAACGATTTTGAAGCTGAATTTGGATTTGATGTCTTAATGAATGATGATGTTTATTCATATCTTAAGCAGTCTGGTAAGTTAATGTCTTCTTATACTTTTACATCAGAGTCTTTAACTTCTCCTGCAGAGCCTGAAAAGGTAATAATGATAACGTCTTCTCCTCGGGAGAGTTTAATTAAAATGCCTACTTTTGCAGCTTCCACATTTGAAGGTGTTGATAAGTTAGCAGAATCTGAAAATGCTTCTTATACAAAAGATATACTTACACTGAAAAATGAGAAGGAATATACCTATAAATTACGTGTTTCTGGTGGACAGACAAAACTCAATAACATTGTTCTTTATGATAATTTAGAACAAGATTTTGGTAATAATGAACACTGGAACGGTGTGTTTAACGGTATAGATACTACTTTCTTCAATATTGCAGGAATCACAGATTATACTATCTATTACTCTGATAATCCTTCCCAGCAATTTGATTTATCTGCTCCTGGATGGGTTAAAGAAGCTGATTGGACAAGAAGCCTTGCTGATGTCAAGTCTATTGCAGTAAGTTTAGGAGCAACAGAAGTTCCTGCTGGTTCCCTTGCTTTCGTAGAAGTAAAAATGCTGGTTCCTTCTTCTGCAAAGATAGGAGCTATGGCCTACAACTCTTATGCAGCTGACTATGATGCTTACGATGCAGCTACAGGTCAGCATATGGAAACTGTTAAAGCCCTGAAATCAAATACGGCACAGGTAATGTATGCTCCTGATGTTAATATTACGATTGTCAAAGAGTGGTTGACTCCTGAAAAAGCACAGCCTGTAACAGTTCATCTTTTAGCTGATGGCACAGAAATTAAAAATGCTACTTTATCAGCAGATAATAACTGGACGATAACTTATGATAATCTTCCTGCTTTAAAGAATGGAAAGAAAGTCACATATTCCGTAAAAGAAGATGCTCTCAAAGACATTGAAGTTAAGTATTTAGATCCAGTAATCAAAGATAATAACATAACCTTTAAAATTACAAATGAATATGTTGTCAGATATAAGGATGTTACAGTCAAAAAAGATTGGGTAATTCCTTCTGATAATTTACAAGTGGCAATCAGTGATGATAACGGATATACAACTGACTTCTATAAAGTTGAGTTCTATAATCACGATGAATCACAGCTGCTTGAAACTGTAAA
>RCNI01001377.1_pt1 | contig 13150 bp, 10 predicted proteins | sample 2041151 | NCBI WGS metagenome assembly RCNI01 (sample SAMN09708214, study PRJNA481090) | feces metagenome | isolation source: feces | place: Antarctica: Albino Rookery | reverse complement strand
TCTTCTAATCTTTCTGGATGTTTTTTAAATTCAGGTCCAATTGTATCTTCTAATAATTTTGTTAATTGTGGATTTGAATATAATAACCATCTACGATGTGTAATACCATTTGTTTTATTATTAAATTTATTTGGATATAAGCTATTAAATTTGTTCATTACATCTTTAATTAAGATTTGTGTATGCAATGCTGCAACACCATTTACACTATGAGAACCAATAATAGCAAGATTTGCCATGTGTACTTGTCCATCTTTAATAATGCAACATTCGTTCATTAAATCACTGCGTCCAAATTCATGAGAACATGCATATTTGAATCGACGATCGATTTCTTCAATAATCATATAAATACGTGGTAATAATTCTCTAACGTATTGTACAGGCCATTTTTCTAAGGCTTCACTTAATACAGTATGGTTTGTATAAGCCATTGTTTCTGTTACGATTTTCCATGCATCATCCCATTCATAACGATAATCGTCTAATAAAATACGCATTAATTCAGGGATACATAATACTGGGTGTGTATCGTTTAATTGGATTGCTGTTTTTTCAGCAAAATTATCTAATGTATTATAAATATTTAAATGTGCTTGAATAATGCTGTTTAATCCTGCTGCAACAAAGAAATATTGTTGTTTTAAACGTAATAATTTTCCATGTTCTGTAGAATCATCAGGATATACATTACTACATATTTCACGTACTTGGTTTACGTATTCATTTAAACTAGCTGAATCACATGCATCATCCGCAACTTCTGCACTCCACAAACGTAATGTATTTGTTACTTTTGTATCATATCCAACAACAGGAACATCATACGGTACAGCCTTAACAACAAAACTAGGTATATGATTTACTACCGTTTTACCATCTTCCCCAATCCACATGTCTACATGTCCACCAAATTTAACATTAACTGCATGTTTTGGCTTACGAACTTCCCATACATTTCCTAATGCTAGCCATTGATCGGGAACTTCAACTTGTTCATTGTTTATAATTTTTTGTTTAAATAACCCATATTCATAACGAATACAGTTACCATTACCTGGTAAATTTAAAGAAGCTAAGGAATCAAGGAAACATGCTGCAAGACGGCCAAGTCCACCATTTCCTAATCCAGCATCACTCTCTAAATTTTCTAATTCGTTGATATCTAATCCTAATTCAGCAAGCCCCTCTTTTACTAAATCATAGATTCCAAGATTCATTAAATTATTTGTTAAAAGACGACCCATTAAGAATTCCATTGAAAAATAATACATTTGCTTACTTTGTTTTTCCGCAACGGTATTTTTACTATCATTCCAATGAATACTAGCATAATCTCTAACCATTTCTCCCAAAACCATGTACTTTTCTGTGATATGTGCCTGTTCAATAGAACGGCCGTAGCGTTCGATAATTCTTCTTTTGAATTCCTCTTGGAATTCTTTTTTGTTTTGAAACTCGTTTATCATAAACTCATTTCTCCTTTCAATCACCTTATCATATTCATGATACAATAATTAACCATTAAATACAAATCTTTAACAGATTTCTATTATTTCTAACATCTTGAATTCTTTTCGTCTTCCTCTATAAGTTGCTCTATAAAGGAAACAACACGCTCTAAATTTCTACCATCTGAACATGCTACATAACGATTTCTAATTTCACATGAATTATTATGCTCACTCTTAATCAGTTTTATAAGTTCTTGTTCACTTTTCGCAATATTTCCACCCATTAATTCTTCATAATTCACAAAACATCCACGATTTTGTAAATACTCCTCTAAATCTGGTGTATATGCATAGATAGGCTTATTTAATAAAGAAAAATCAAATACGATAGAAGAAAAATCAGAAATCAAACAATCCGATATACTAAACAATTCATGTAAGATTTCATTACTCATGTTCATTACTCTAGAAGAATCTTCATACACTTCCTGAGCAAGCAATGGATGACATTTATAAATTATCATATATTGCTCATCAAGGCCATCTAACACCTTTTTTAAATCAATATCTACTTTCGATACTCCTTGATAAATATCTCCTCTAAATGTTGGTGCATATAAAATAATCTTTTTATCTTTTAATTGTGGATATTTCGCAAATAATTTTGACTTTGCTTGAAGCATATAATCTTGATTCACAACACAATCAAGTCTTGGCATACCAATTGAAACAACCTGATTTTCGTTCACATGAAATGCTTCACTATATGGCTTTCTCCAATATTCCCCATTCGAAATAACATAATCATAATGATTTATTGGATAAGACCTTTCAATAACATTTCCAAACTTTTTAATTGCCCCTGCAGCATGCCAAACTTGAATGACAATAACTCCACTTCTTTTAAATTTACTAATCACATAGTTGTTATCATTAATAATTACTACTTTAGAAGTATTAATCACAAATAACTGTTTAATTGTATTAAGAAAATAACAAAAATTTGTCCACAAATTATTCTTATTGAATTTCGTTAATACACATGATATTTTATAATTCTTATTTTTTAACTCATCATAAATCATTTTCATGTCCGATTCTAAAACATTACTTTCCAATGATACAAACGCGACTTTACGTTGTTGAATTGGAAACATTCGTACAAAAAAATTAAAAAAGGACAATACAATATTTAATACAAAAATTTTTAAACCCATATTTATTTACCACCAAACATAATATCAATTACTCGTTTTGATGCATTTCCATCTTCACGATTATTAAAATACTCATTAAATTTCTTTAATTTTTCATAATCATATTCATCATTTGAAATAGCTTTTAACATATCTTCTTCTTTTTCATAAATATTTCCAGGTAAATCTTTATAAATATCAATATAAAAACCACGTAATTCATCCTTATAAGATTCAATATCATACATATAAAAATAAATTGGTCTATTTAAGATTGCATAATCAAAGAATACACTTGAATAATCCGTAACTAATGCATCAGCAATGATATATAATGAACTAATATCAACATCTGCATCAATTGAATACAGGAATCCATCTAAAGAACGATCATGTCCATATTCGTTAATAATCAAATAATGTGGTTTAAACAATAACACATATTCATCCCCAAGAGCTTCTTTCCACTTATGGAAATCTGCTTCTAATTTAAAAGTATATCCCTTAGTAACATACTGATTATCTCTCCATGTTGGAGCATATAGTAAAACTTTCTTATCAAAAGGAATATGTAAACTACGTTTTATATCATCCACTTCTTCTTTTGTTACATTACTTAATATATCATTTCTAGGATAACCTGTTTCAATCAAACGTTCGCGATTAATCGCAAAGGCTGATTGGAAAACCTTTGTACAAAAAGCATTTGGTGAAATCATATAATTGTATCTTTCTACATCGATATCATAACTTTTATACATTTCATCTGCACTCATTTGGCTTCTATAGAAAGTAGTATTCTTATCTACTTGAATATCATGTCCTAGTCGTTTTAATGGTGTTCCATGCCATGTTTGTAGATATATTTGATTTTTCTTTTTTGAAATATAGGCAGGCATTTTACAATTAAAAATCCAATACTTTGCTTTTGATAAATAATAGAAATATGGAACACTATAATATTCTATTACTTTAGCTCCTGGAATTTCTATATTCTTACTCTTATGATACTTAATTGCCCAAATAAATGTATAATCTTTAAATCGATCATCTTTTCTCATTTCTTCATAAATAGCTTTGGGATTATCAGAATATCCTCTACCATGAAATGAAATAAACATGATTACTTTTGAATCTACTGGTACAAGTCTATACAAACAAGTATACAATATGTGAATAATTGTACTTATACATTTTTTTATTAATTTTTTAAAATTCATATTCATTATTACCCAATATCAAAACGATATTCCTTTCATATTTCTCCTCAATATATTAATACAAATCATTATATATTACAACTTTACATCCCTTTGTTTGCCATCAGCATAATAAAAAGAAGTCTTTTCCACACTAGGAAAAAACCTCTTTTTCTATAGTATTAAGAAAATAAAGTTTCAAATTCATGTACTGCTTCTTTGTTGTATTCTGCATAGTCGATTCCCATTGGATGAATCTTTCCATTCATAAAATCAACTAGACCTTGATAAATTCCTTGATCACTGTTTTCCACTAATGTTCCACCATATTTTTCCATAAATTTCTTTGGCCCTGGAATATCAACTGAGAATGTTGCAACATTCAATACATCTGCTTCTGCTAAAACTAATCCAAATCCTTCCGCAAAAGAAGTTAAAACTGAACAATCACACTGTTTTACCAATGGGAATGGATTTGATAATGTTTTAACTAAAACTACTTTATCTTTCAATCCTAATTCTTCAACGCATTGCACAATTTGTGAATAATAATCTTTATATGAAGAACCACCAACAATAATTAAATTTGTATCTGGATATTTTTTCTGTAATTTTGCAAAAGATTCTAAAAGACGCATTTGTCCTTTTTCTGGAGAGAATCTTCCAACATTAATAAATTTCGTATGATTACTATTTAAAATATTAAATAAATGAGATGGACTAGGATAAACGACTGTAATTTCATCTAATGTTAAATCTAATTTAGATTTTTCTAAAATTGATTGATAATCAATTACATTACGACACACATGAATATTTTCTCTATTTTTTGAAATTTCATAAGTAGGTTCAATCATATCATCTGTAACAACAGCTACACGATCATACGTATTATATGCGTATTCAATAGCATCAAATCGTTGATTAGATCGTAAATTGATTTCTTCTTTCATATTCGCATGAACATAGATTGCATTTTTTCCCTTAAATTGGCTATATAAATTGATACTCTTAGTTCCATATCCAGTAAAATGAATAATCGAATCAACTCTAGCTCCACCAAATATTCTTTGTAACTCACATTGATATGCATTTTCCATTTTACGCATATATGATTTTGTGCTAATCCATTTTAAACCATAAATTTTATTTAAAATCTTTTTACAAATATTTAAATTCATGATTCCTTTAATAGAATAATAGTTGACAACATCACTAAATTCTCGTAATGTATCTAAATTTTTCTTCACTGCATTCGCATTAAATAGAAGATAATAATTTTTCTCATTTGTATCTACATTGTTTAACAAGTTTTTCAAAGATGTTGTAATACCATTATTTGCTAAACGACCTGCAAAAATAAATACATTTTCTTTTTTATTATCTGTGATTTTTCCTTCAACAATGTTCTCTTTATTTCCAAAAAGCACACGTTCCAAAATATGGTTACTTGCATCTTTACAATCATATTTACAGAATTCCTCAACTAAACTGCTATCATCATATTCTTTTGGCTTATTAATTTCTTTTAATACTTCATCCATAGTTTCCACAATTGGGAATGGAAGTGTATCTAATCCTCTATATAAACCTCTTGATGACAAATAATCCTCATGATCATATACATATAAAATAATCTTACTACGTGTATTTAAGAAGTCAAAGAATACACTTGAATAGTCTGTAACTAAAACATCAATTACATTTAAGAATTCATATGTTTCATACTTTTTAGGGAATGGTTTAATTTTCTTATAAATTGAAAAATCTACAGAAGAAGATTCAATTGGATGCAGGTTCACATATAAAATTTGATCATCTTTTAAATTATTTTCAAATTCCTCTAAAATATAGTTAATATTTGCCTGCACAATTGGATTTGATTTATTACTTAATGTTCCTCTCCATGTTGGCATATATGCAATTACTTTTTTATTATTCAAATGATACTCTTGCTTAATTTGATTTTTTAATTCATCATCAAAGAAAGCTGTATTTCTTGGATAACCTTCTAATAAATATGTATTTGTACATAGATTATTAATCATATAATCTTCAATCATATGATCTTTTGTGTATTCATTTGGATATAATAAATAATCTGAAGCAACAAAATTCTTTTGTGTATTTCCAATATTATGTAAATCATTATTTATTTTCTTACCTAATGATTTTAATGGTGTACCATGCCAGGTATTTAAATATACTTGACCTTCTTTTTTAATAAAAAATGGTAAAAATGTATTATCATTCATTAAATATTTTGCACTTGCCATTAATTTAAAATAAGCACAAGAATTACTTTTTACAAATTTAACTTTTTGAAGTCCTCTACTTTGATAAAACTGTTGGGCTTCTTCAATTTTTTCTTTTTGTACTGCCATGTAAATATCGAATGCATCATATTGTGTATCATTTAATAATTCTTTAATTAAATAATACATATTTCCACCAAATTCTTTTCCTTGTTGTGATTCAAGTAAAATTACATGGTCTTTAATTGATAATTTTTCAACATATTTTAAATATCTACATTTTGCCAAATAATTATTCTTTATTTTTTTTATTAGTTTCATGATTATAAGAACTCCTTTATAACTCTTTCTGTCGCACTGCCATCATCTAAATATGTATACACATAACAGAAATCCTCATATTTTTGTTTATAATCTTCGCTAATTTGATTTATATTTTTTATGCTTGCAATTAAATCTTCCTCTTTTTCTAAAATTGGACCAGGCAATTCTTTCACATCAATATAAAAATCTCTTAAATTATGTTGATATTTGTCTAAATCATACATATAAAATAAAACAGGTCTTTTTAAATTTGCATAGTCAAAGAATACACTTGAATAATCTGTGATCAAAACATCAGACACTAAGTATAAGTCATTGACATCATCATAATCAGAAACATCAATCGCAAATCCTTTGAACTGTGAAATATTAATATTATTAGAAACTAAATAGTGTAAACGTAACAATAATACATAATCCTTACCTAATTTTTCTTTTAAACGTAATAAGTTCACTCCAAGTTCATATGTATGACCTAAACCACTTTGAAATTGATCATCACGGAAAGTTGGACAATACAATAAAACAGTTTTGTTTTTATCAATACCTAAATCCTCTTTAATTTGATCAATTTGTTCTTGACTCTTATGAAATAAACTGTCATTTCTAGGATATCCTTTTTCTAAAATAATATTTTCTTTATGTAATTTTGCTAAACCAAATGAAGATATAAATCTATCTGTTGCATATTTTGAAGGAGAAATAAAATAATCATATTTTTTTGCATCATCGATATATGATGTATGAATATCATGTACATTTGTAGCTGCATTCCCATCTACTTGAATATCCATACCAATTTTCTTTAATGGAGTTCCATGCCAACACTGTACAAATATTTGTTTATCATTTTTAATAAACCATTTTGGTGTCTTAAAATTAAATACCCAATATTTTGCTTGTGTTAAATACTTAAAAAATTCATCTGAATTAAATTTAACTAAAGTTGTTCTAGGATCATGAAATAATTTTCTTTTTTTATCTGGATTATTAAATGCCCAAACAAATTGATAATCCTTAAACTCTTCATGTTGAATCATATATTCATAAATTGCTTTTGGACTACATCCATACAAACGACCAGAGAATACAGAAAAAATAACCATCTTAGGGTTCACTTGTGATGTTTCAGATAATCTTTTACATGTTTGAACTCTTCTTTTCTCTATTCTCTTCTTATTAAATGCTTTAAATAATTTATTCTTTTTCAATATGCGCAAAATTCTTTTCTTCATCTTATTCTCCTAATATAGTTATATCAATAATTATCCTTTTAATTCTTCTTTTAATTGAGTAGTTGAAATACCTTCCGTTCTTGGTAAGTAAACAACTTCACAATAATCTTTTAGGAAATCAAATTTCCCTTTCCAATCATCCCCCATAACAAAAACATCAATACCATATTTTTTAACATCTTCAATTTTTTGTTCCCAACTTGTTTCTGGAATTACTTCATCTACATACTTAATTGCTTCAACAATTGCCATTCGATCAGTATCTTTAATTTTACAAACTTTTCCTTTTCCTAAATTAAATTCATCACTAGAAACTGCAACAATTAAATAATCCCCTAATTCTTTTGCACGTCTTAATAAATTTAAATGTCCTACATGAAATAAATCAAATGTACCATATGTAATTACTTTTTTCATCTCTATTTCCTCCTACATTTTATTAAATAGTTTATCTAAAAAACTTTTCTTATGATCTACAATTAAACGTTTCTTAAACTTTTCTTCCAACATTTTATTTTTTTCCTTGTTTCCCATAGCATTCAATTTATCTACATACTCAGCATAGTGATCACAAACTGTATCAATATCACCGACTTCAACAAGTTTTCCACCTTCAATCCATACCCCAGTTTTACAGAAATCACGAACCTGTGGTAATGAGTGTGAAATAAATAAAATTGTCTTGTCTTCTTCATCCCGTAATTTTTTCATACGTTTTAAACATTTTTCCGCAAAAGCTTTATCCCCAACAGACAACGCTTCATCGACGATAAAAATATCAGGATTTAAAGCTAATGAAATAGAAAATCCTAAACGAGATTTCATACCACTTGAATACTTCTTAACAGGTTGATATAAGAAATCCCCTAACTCTGCAAATTCAATTACACCATCAGTAATCTCTTTGATTCTTTTTTTGTTAAATCCTAACAAAGCACCTTTTACATTAATATTTTCTAAACCTGTTAATTGTTGATTTAACCCTGTATTAATAGAAATCAATGCTTGTTCTCCATTAATTTTCATATCACCTTCATCAATATCTGATATACCAGATAAAATAACTGACATTGTTGATTTCCCAGAACCATTTGTTCCAAGAATACCTACAACATCTCCTTTTTTGATTTTAAGTGAAATATCTTTTAATGCGTAGAATCGCTCTGTGTTATTACTTTTTTGTCCATCTTTCTTTTTTAATTTATATATTTTTGATACATGTTCCATTACAACTGCATATTCAGTATCCTGTATATTCTTTTTACTCATAATTACCACCTATATCATATCAATAAATTTACGTTTAAATTTATACATTAAAACACAACCTATCGTAAATAAAATAATTACAACCACCCAAAAATATAATGTCATTGCTGGATGATCAAAAGGCGTAGTCGCATAAAATATCGAATCTCTATATCCATTTACAATATAATACACTGGATTTAATTTCATCATCTTATTAATCAATTCATGATAAGGCATGCTAGCTCTAAACTTACATTCCCAAATAACTGGAGAAAAGTACATCAACATTCTCATTAATGATGTAACAAGCTTTCTTACATCCCTCCATAACATTGTTAATACTGATAATATTAAAGATACTGCCTCAGCAAAACAAAATGCACATAATGCGTAATATAAAATACCTAACCAATAAACATTTGGGAAATATCCACAGCATGCCAAAGTAATAAACGCAATAATTAACATACAAAAATGATTAAACATTTCCTTAACACAAATCGTTGCAGGTAAAACACTAACTGGGAATTTCATTTTTGTAATTACGTTAATCTTAGAGAAGACCGCATTACACCCACTTTGAATACATGGTTGAATAAACCACCATGCAGAATATCCAACAACTAGCCATGGTAAATATTTAACCCCTTTAATATCAGGCTTATTCCATGCAATACCAAAAATCAACCAATATGTAAAGACTTGAATAGCTGGTGATGCAAAGTTCCAAAACATTCCAAATTTTGAATCACGCATATCTGCTAGCAATTCATATCGTGCAATACAAAAAATTCTATATACGTTTGTAAAATTCTCTTTTAATACATAAGCGATACTCTTAAACATAAGTACCTCCTTCTTTCTAATAAAATCCATTCTATATTATACATCAAATATTGTATAGTAGTAGTTATTTTTATGATTTAATTCAGTTTTGCGCTATTTTAACCGCAATTTTCTTTGTTATTCGTTCAAAAATTTCAGCTAATAGAAGTGTAATAACGACAGATAATAAAAGATAAATCAAACTATTCTCTTGAATAAAAGAAATTTTACTACCTAACATCATTGGTATTCTTTGTAAAATATAGATACCGAAAATATGTCTTCCTACCCACAATAATATTGGATTTTCCATCTTCACTACCATCATTACAATCGTAATCATCAATGCAAATAAAATTCCATGCAAAATATAAAATAACATATGATCTCTATTTTGATAGCAAATCCAAAATAATAGAGCAACTATACCACCATACATTATATAACTTTGCGTACTCTTCATTAATTTATGATCAATATCACATTTATAAAAAGAATAAACCATTCCTACCCAATAACATAATAATGTATTATACCATCTTGCACCATCACGATATTGATGGACAAACATCATAATTCCTAATGAAAAAATAAGCACATACAATAAACTTACTTTACGATTTTCATTTTCAATTTTAAATGCAACATAAGTTACTGCATATAAAGCTAAAATATCAAATAAATACCAATTACTATTTCCAATACTTTCCCATCCAATACAAGATAATAATAATAATTTAGATAAAGGTATCTCTCTTCCTAAAAACGTTCCTATTACATAGTAAACTAAAATAGCAAGTGTAAAATTAATAATTAATAATAAAATCTTCATCGGTATATTATCTATATACCTTTGTCCCTTATGCTTAATAGTTTCAAGAATCCCATATCCTGAATAAAATAAAAACGTAGTAACTACTAGTTGACTTAGCATTGTTCTTATTTGTAAATATGTCGTACTATACGGAAATAACTCCCAGTTTTCTATATAGCTTGATAAATGACTTAATTACACCAAAATCACAAATATTCCATTAATTTGAGTAGTTGCCTTGTGATCAAGATAATTCAAATTAAACTTATGAATATTTACTTTGTAAAAACATAGCAAAATAAGCATTGTAAATATAATTGTCATATATAATCTCCTTAAACTTTCACTAGGTCTAAGAATACACTACTTCAACTTTATTTGCAAGATACAACAACTGTTCAAAAATCGAACCATTTTTATCTTCACTCCTATAAAAAAGGAGATAGATTTCATTCTATCCCCTAAATCATCATTTAATATTATAAATTCATTTCTGATTTTAAATCTCTCATCATCAAATCAACTGCTGATTCAGATGGTTTTTTTCCTTCATATAAAACTTCATAAATTTGTGTAATGATTGGCATTTCAATATTCATTTTTGCTGCTAATTCATGAACGGCTTTTGCAGTACGAACACCTTCTACTGTCTTTGTATTTGTGTCCCAAAAAATTTGAGCATCATCTGCTTTTCCAATTTCATATCCAGCTTGGAAATTACGAGAATGTTTACTTGTACAAGTAACAATTAAGTCTCCCATACCAGTTAATCCCATAAATGTTTCTTGTTTTCCACCCATAGCAATTCCAAAACGAGTCATTTCCATTAATCCACGTGTAATTAAAGCGGCTCTAGTGTTATCTCCATAGCCTAAGCCATATAAAACTCCACTTGCAACTGCAATCGCATTTTTCAATGCTACACCAACTTCACTTCCGATTTCGTCAGTTCCTGTATAAACTCTTAAATAGTTATTTGAAAATTCTTGTTGTACCGTTTTAGCATCTTCTTCATTTAAAGATACTGCACAAATTGTAGTTAACATACGAATGACTACTTCTTCCGCATGACTTGGTCCAATCAAAGACACAACACTACTTAATTTTTCTTCTGATATATTATTACGAATTACACATGACATTCGTTCAAATGTTTCCGGATGAAATCCTTTTGAAGCATTTACGATAATTGTTTTTTCCTTAATTAATGGATTAATTTGACGACACACACTTTCGATTGCAATCGTTGGTACACTCAATACAATCATATCCGCATCTTTTACAACATTGATATCCATTGTTGCATGTAATTCTGGATTAATTTCAACATCATCGAAAAATTTAGAATTACGGTGATTCTGTTCAATATCATTTATTTCACTTTCACAGTTTCCATAAATAATTACATCTTTTTTGTTATCACAAAGAACCTGAGCTAATCCTGTACCCCAGCTTCCACTTCCAATTACTACTGTTTTCATAAAATTCCTACCTTTCAGGCATTACATCCATGTATATGACATTATACACAATAATTGATGTTCTCGCAATTATTTCTTTTTCGTAGAAGGTTTGCGTCTTCGATATTCTAACAATACTCCTCCAAAACTTGGAACATCTACTTCAATTGTATAAGGTCTATGATTACACTCTACATGGCTTGTTTTACATTTACCTAATTCAAGTGTATTTCCACCGTATATATCTAAATCTGTATTTAATACTTCATGATAAGTACCACTTTCAGAAACTCCAAATTTATGTTTCTTATATGCGTTTGGTGAGAAATTTAAAATAACAATATAATTTTTCTTTTCTCCCTTTCGCATATAACTAAATAAGTTTTCATCTGCATTATCCGCATCAATCCATTCAAAGCTTTCCCAATCATATTCTTTTTCATATAACGTTGGAGTCTTACAATATAATTCCCCTAATTTTGCAAAATATTTATGGAAAGAATCATGCGTTGGATATTCTAATAATTTCCAATCGCATTCTTTTTGTTCATCCCATTCACGGAAATGAGCTAATTCATTCCCCATAAAATTCAATTTTTTTCCAGGATGAGTAAACATATATAAATATAAAGTTTTTAATTGTGCAAACTTTTCCTCATATGTTCCAAATATTTTATCTACAATTGTCTTTTTCCCATGGACAACTTCATCATGAGAAAATTCCATTAAAAATTTTTCAGAATAGAAATATGCCATTGAGAACGTAATGTTATTATGATGCCATTTACGATAAATTGGATCTTTCTCTAAATATTTCAAAGTATCATTCATCCAACCTAGATCCCATTTGTAATCAAATCCTAGTCCACCATCAAGAGTACTATGTGTTACTTTTGGAAAATCACTAGAATCTTCAGCAATCAGCATAACTCCTGGATATGCTTGGTGAAGATTATAATTCATTCTCTTAACAAAATCTAACGCACCCTGATTTTCTCCTAGATCTTTATTACCATGCCAATGAATTACATTACTAATCGCATCCATTCTAAGTCCATCTACATGATATCGATCAATCCAGAAAGCTGCTGCTGACATTAGGAATGATCGTACTTCTTCTTTCCATAAATTGAAATT
>RCNI01001376.1_pt1 | contig 13166 bp, 7 predicted proteins | sample 2041151 | NCBI WGS metagenome assembly RCNI01 (sample SAMN09708214, study PRJNA481090) | feces metagenome | isolation source: feces | place: Antarctica: Albino Rookery | reverse complement strand
CAATCTCTTGATATTCTGAAAAAAGAATGAGGATCAAGTTCATTCGTGAAAGAATCTATGGTTTTATTTATTGTCACCTTTACATTTTCAATTGTAACAATATATGTGTTCCTGTATTCGGTGTAAATATAAGAGATGTCTGACACAGGTAGCATGATTATTCTTTCATCCAGATTAAGTATCAGTTTATTTTTATATTCTTTTTTCTTGGTTTTATATGCTTCCAGAATTTTTTCGATATCGTTGAATCCCGTCAATTGCTTATATCTGTTTATGGCTCTGTTCAGATCCTCTACCTGTATAGGTTTCAACAGGTAATCGATAATATTTCTAGCTCCGAATGCTCTGATTGCATAAGCGTTATATGCTGTCGTCATGATGACTCTTGCATTGATATCCACATTCTTGAATATCTCAAAACAATCCGTGTCGGAAAGTTCAATATCCATAAAAATGACGTCTGGTTGATTATCCGGATCAGATAACCAGGTAATCGTTTCTTCCGCAGATTGTGTTGTTCCGATGATTTCAATATTTGGAAAATTATTTTTGAGGAGATATATCAGATTTTCCTGTGCGATTATCTCATCTTCTACGATCAATACTTTCATAAGTGTTCTGCTTTTTTTCAACAAATATTCCGGTCTACACCCAATGGTAATGAAACTGAATAGTATTCGGAATTGATTGAGAATATTATTTTCCTATCTGTCAGATATTTGTAGTGCTCTATTATATATTCGTGACCAATGCCACTTCTGTGATCTGTCTCATGTTTTCTTTTCAGAATCAGGTTGTTTTTAACAGTAATATAGTCATCATCGTTATAGATTTCTATTATTAAGGGATTGTTGCTGTTGATCATATTGTGCTTGATGGCATTTTCAATGAGCAATTGAAGTGCACACGGAGGAAGTTCTCCTTTCAATTTTTCTTTCTGTAGATCAATACGAAATTCTAGTCCTAAAGGGAAACGGACTTTAAGCAAGTCTATATATTTGTTGACGAACTCAATCTCATCGTTAAGTTTAACGGTAGTCTTATCTTCGCAATTAATCAGATATCGGTACATCACTGCAAGTTTATTAGTATAATCTATTGCAAGATTCTTCTCATCTTTTCTTATCAGAGCAGTCAGTATATTAAGAGAGTTGAAAAGGAAATGAGGGTTTACCTGCTGCTTCAATTGCATGTATTTCAATCTTGCATCGGATGCCTGCATGCTTTTTTCGAACATATTTTGTCTCGTTATCAAAAGAGTATCAGTCAGGAAAGTCACGCAGTATATAGTACTCTCCATGATGACTGAAATCAAAAGCGTCTGAATGAATTCTTTTTGTCCCACAATCTTCATCTCAGACTCAGGAATACTTGCATAGGCAAGGCATGTCGTGATTAATCCTATACTGACAATGAACAGGCAAAGCTCAGCATAAGTGAAGAAATTCTTTTTATTCCTTCTTCTCCAAAATATCACGTAGATGATTGTAAGACAGATGCTACAGATGATACCGGTCGGATTGGATGCCAATAAAACAATGATGTCAGTTATGTCTATATTCTGAAGAATATCTTGTGAAAGAGGTAAAACAATGACGAATCGTAACAGTATGATCAGTACAGCTATCGCTATCACGATATTGTATTTTTTCCTTCCATTTCTTTTCTCACCACGATTTTTATTGTTTTTATTGAGATATTCCATGAAAAGATGTGAGCTCCAACCTAAAATCTCAGTCGTGATGAACGTAGAAAGAGAATTGATTAGATATTCGTCACTTGATAATTTCCACAAAATATCTATTCCCATGGTACCCATAAGGTAGCCTAAGGTGTTTACAATAATAATATCTGCAGCCGTATAGACCCCATCGGCATTGTTCCTGAAACAGATGATGATGGTCATCACCATTGTCAGGATTGTTAACGGCATAGTCCCGTTTAAATCAAGCAGCAGACAGGTTATCGCAGTAAGTATATGCAATGATGCAAAAGCATGTATGACGAGAGAGTCTTTGATATTTTTCATGGCTATAATATTCAGTTGCTAAGTTAACTCTCCAAAATGGTTTCGTCAATAGTCTGTTTTACCATTCACGCAATGAATTCTACTATTCATCCATGTTGTCTGATAAATAGTATTCAGATACATTTTATTCATATAATTTTAAGCTTGTAACCATTGAATCCACAAATAACTTACTACTAATAATACATGTTATGCACAAATTTCTAACTCTACTAAGCAGTATCATGTTGACATGCATGATGTCTGTGCCAATGTTCGCGCAAAGCGGATATGAAGTCAAAGGAGTTATCACGGATCACGACGGACCTGTGGCAGGAGCCGCAGTCATCGAACAGGGGACGACTAATGGAACTTCTACGGACTTGGATGGTAATTATGTTATTAAAGTTACGAATGCTGATGCCGTCATTGAAATCAGCTGTATCGGTTACACGACAGTCAGATATCCGGCAACTGCGATTCCTGCAAAAATCATATTGAAGGAGGACGCGCAGATGCTTGATGAATTGGTTGTCATCGGTTATGGTACGGTTAAAAAGGACGACATGACAGGTTCGGTTTCCACAGTTAAAGCAGATCATATCAATAAAGGTATGATTTCTTCTCCATCCGACCTGCTGAAAGGAAGGTCTGCAGGCGTTGTGGTCACCCCTGGAGGTGGAGCTCCTGGAGCCGGTGCTACTATCCGAATCCGAGGCGGTTCATCGCTGAATGCGACAAATGACCCATTGATCATCATTGACGGACTTCCTGTAAGCAATGATCCGATCAATGGTATGTCAGATCCGTTATCTTCAATCAATCCTAATGATATTGAATCATTTTCCGTCTTGAAGGATGCATCTGCAACAGCCATCTATGGTTCAAGAGCCTCAAACGGTGTAATTGTAATCACCACCAAAAAAGGCTCGCGGACCAGAGCAGACATCCCTCATGTAAGTTTTGATTTTCAGGCATCACTCAGTCAGGTCAGCGATTATGTTGACGTACTGTCCGCAGATCAGTTACGTAATGTAATGTTGGAACGTTATGGCGAGGATTCTGATGCCTATAAAGCTTTGGGTCAGGCCAATACTGATTGGCAGAAAGAAATCTATCAGCTCGCACCTACCTACCAGGGAAATCTGAGTCTTTCCGGAAGAGTAAAGATGGGGCGTGTGGGAGAATTGCCGTACCGCGTTTCCGGTGGCTATATGTCACAGGAAGGTGTCCTCAAAACAGACAAAATGAACCGAGGCACAGTTTCAGTGAATCTTTCTCCATCATTTCTGGACAAACATCTTACTATCGCATTGAATGGTAAGGGCGTGTTCACAGAAAACAGGTTTGCAAACCAAGGAGCAATTGGAGCTGCTGTAAAGATGAATCCGACACATCCGGTATATGATGAGAATGGTGTACATGGATACTTCACGCATTATGCGAAGAATGGCAGTGTCAACACCATGGCGATCATGAACCCTGTTGCTTTGCTCAATGAAAAGGAAGACAGAAGTGATGTATCAAGATTCATAGGAAACGCTCAGATCGATTACAAGATTCATGGTCTGGAAGATTTGAGGTTGAACCTGAACCTTGGATTGGATTACGCTTCTTCCAAGGGATATACCGAGTCTCCTGAAGGGTCCGAACAGTCATGGCATATCACCGACCAATCTGGTTCCGGATTCCATTCAGATTACTCATATACCAGAATGGACAAGACCCTTGAGACTTATATTGCATACGATCATGATTTCACAGGAGGTCATCATTTTGATGTCATGGCCGGTTATTCTTGGCAGCAGTTCTACTACAGGTCATCGAACAAAACATATAAACTGACCGATGAGAAAATACTTGCAGAAAGTCATCCTGCTGGAGAACTTTTCCTTGTCTCTTTCTTTGGTCGAGCTAATTACAGCTACGCAGACAGGTATATGATCACTGCAACCATCCGTCGTGATGGTACATCAAGATTCTCCCACAATAAATGGGGATGGTTCCCGTCTGTAGCACTTGGTTGGAACATCGCAAAGGAGCCGTTCATGAAAGACAACGGAGTCGTCAATACCTTGAAGCTTCGTCTTTCATGGGGACAGACTGGTCAACAGGGTGTCGGTGGATATTATGATACCCAAGCGACCTATTATAAAAACCTTCTTGGAAGCCAGTATATATTTGGACAGAATATATATAATCCTATAACTGCTCTGGGTTACAATGCTGACTTGAAGTGGGAAACGACTTCTACCTGGGATCTTGGACTCGACTTCGGATTCCTGGAAGACAGAATAACGGCTGGCTTCGATTTCTATGCAAGAGAGACAAGGGATATGATCAACTTCATACCGGTTCCGGCGTTGGGAAATCTGACAAACTATCTGAACACCAACATCGGAAACATGAAGAACATGGGTGTTGAATTTGATATCAATGCAGCAGCCATTGAAACAAAGAACTGGAACTGGACAATTGGAGCAAATGTGGCTTACAATAAGACGGAAATCACAAAACTGACAGCCACTCCAAATGACAAGTCCGGAATTGAAACAGGTGGAATCGCTGGCGGTGTCGGCAATAATATCCAGATGCATCAGGTCGGTTTCCCACCTAATGCCTTCTATGTGTACGAACAGGTCTATGATCAATCCGGAAAGCCGATTGAGGGAGAGTATGTCGATCGCAATGCTGATGGCGTCGTAAATGCTGCGGATAAATATTTCTATCATAAACCAGCGGCTGATGTAACCATTGGCCTCAATACTACGTTGAGATATAGAAACATCACACTTGCTGCATCAGGTCATGGAAGTATCGGAAATTGGGTATACAACAATGTCGCTTCTGATTGTGAAATGCTTTCAGACCTTTGGACGAATACCTTTACAAGTAACCGACTTGAATCAGCATTGTTCTCAAACTTCAACACAGCCAATTACCTTTCAGATTACTATGTAAGAGATGGATCTTTCTTCAAGATTGACAACATCACTCTTGGATATACCTTCCCTAATCTTCTGCGTAATAAGGAAGTCAGACCGTTGAGCTTGAATCTTTACGCTACTGTACAGAATGTCTGCACCTTTACAAGATATGATGGATTGGATCCGGAAATCTTCAATGGAATCGACAATAATCTGTATCCACGCCCAAGAACATATCTTCTTGGTATCAAACTTAACTTTTAAAACAATGGGTATTTTATGAAAACACATAGATTAATAATAAGTGTTCTTGCTATTACGCTGGGATTGTCTTCCTGTGTAAATGACTTGGACGTGACCCCGATAGACCCTGCTTTGAACACAGCAGATAAAGCCTTGACAACAGCAGATGACTATTTCGCATTGTTGACTCAATGCTATACAGGATTTGCCGCTTCGGGATCTTATGGTCCAAATGGAGCTAACAATATTTCTGGAATTGATGGCGGTTTCAGCCAATATTACAGAGGACGCTATCATTTGAACGGTCTTTCTACAGATGAAGCTGTCTGTGGCTGGAATGACCAGACCATCAAAGATTTCCATTTTTTGAAATGGACATCGTCAGATGTCTTTGTCGCGGCTTTCTACTATAGGATCTTCTACCAGATTTCTGCCTGCAACGAATTCTTGCGTCAATTGGATAAAGCGACAATAGAAATTCCTGAAAAAGCATGTTGGAGAGCTGAGGCACGCACTCTGAGAGCTTTATGCTGGTTTGATGCCATCGACAATTTCGGTAACGTTCCTTTTGCAGACGAAACTGCTTCAGTTGGATCAGAAGCGCCTAAGAGGATTGAAAGAGCGGATCTTTTCAAATACATCGAGACTGAACTTCTTGACCTGATCAATGGGAATGATCTGTATGAATATGGAGAGGGTAATTATGGCCGAGTCAATAAAGGTTTGCCTGTGATGATTCTAGCAAAACTGTATCTGAATGCAGAAATCTATATCGGTGAACAACGGTATCAGGAATGTGCTGACATTCTTGCCAGACTGGATGGAAAATACAGCCTTCATCCAAATTACAATGAGTTGTTCCTCGCAGATAATGACAGGTGTACTGAAGAAGTCATTTTCCCGATCATACAGGATGGTATCAATGTCCAAAGTTATGGTGTTACCAATTATCTGATATTTGCCTCAACAGGAGGTTCTATGGATACCAAGCAAGTAGGAATCTCTTCCGGTTGGGGAGGCTTGAGGACGACAAAGACATTCTACCAGAAATTCTCTGATTCAGATACACGAAAACTCTTCTGGACAGAAGGGCAGCAAGAGGAAATCGATGATATAAGCGATTTCACGAATGGTATCGCATTCTTCAAATTCAGAAATGTAACCAGTGCCGGAACACCAGGCAAGGCTGACGGCTTTGTGGATACGGATTATCCGTTGTTCCGCTATGCAGACGCTCTTCTTATGAAGGCAGAGTGCGAACTTAAAGGCGCAACGGGCGCTAACGGACTTGAGTCTTTCAACAAGGTGCGTCAGCGTGCAGGTCTGACTCCAGTGTCAAGCTATACCCTTGAGGAAGTGCTTGACGAAAGAGGGCGTGAATTGTATCAGGAAGGTTGGCGTCGTAATGACCTGATTCGTTTCGGCAAATTTTCTTCATCCGATTATCTATGGGAATGGAAAGGTGGCCTGAAGGAAGGACGTGGTGTCGATTCTCATATGAATTTGTTCCCGATACCGAACAGCGACCTGAACTGCAACCCGAATCTGGTTCAAAACCCAGGATATTGATTCATCTATAAATGACAAATTAACATGAAAAAGATATATTTGCTAACATCATTGATCGTAGGTTCTGCCTTTCTGGCATCCTGTCAGAAACAGGATACGACACCGATGCTGCAGGAACCGGAGAGCTTTGTTCTCAATACCCCTGCTTATGTCAATACAGTATATAATCTGGAGAAGTCGACTACTCTGGAATTGACATGTACACAGCCTGATTATGGATTTACTGCCGCAACGACATATCAGGTAGAAACGTCCCTGTCCGGAGAATGGGGAGAAGGTAAGTCGGTTGTACTCGGAGGATTATACAACAAGGCCAAGATTGATGTGGACGCTGCCGAACTTGCGGCTACTCTAACAGTCCTTTCTGGTAAAGAAAAGGCCGAGTTTCCGTTGATCACCGAAGTTCATCTTCGTCTTATCGCTTCATTGACAACCAGTGGACAAGGTAAAGCAATCTCAAATGAAATAGTATTGCCGAACGTCCGTCTCCATTATGCCCTTCCTCCAGTGACCGTTCCGGAGAAGATGTTTATGATCGGAGATTGCAACGGTTGGGATTGGGGCAATGCCTATGAGATGGTTCCGGTACACAGTCATCCTGGTGTCTTCTGGAGATTGGCGCATGTCGGTTCTGACAAGGGATTCAAGTTCAATTCGACCAAAGCCTGGGATGGTGGCGAAAAAGGATTTGCCGAAGTAACCGTTCAGGACAATGCATCTGCAGGCGTCAAGGATCTCGGTGGTAATATAGGTATCACAACCGGTGGCTGGTATCTTTTTGTGGTCAGAACGACAGTTTCCGGAAGGAACATACTTTACGATGTCGAAATTGCTCAAGCAAAGGTCTATACGATGGGACAGGCATCAACTACCGGGAAATGGGAAATTGATGATGCAAACCTTTTTGAAACCCCTACTGAACCTGATGGCTATTTCAAATCGAATCCATTCCTCAAGGATGCAGACAATTCAGAAGAGGGAGGAAGCATGCGTGCATGCGTGAAGTTGAGCGATGCAGAATGGTGGCAGACGGAATTCATGGTATTTGATGGCGTTTTGGTATACAGGGGCGTCGGAGATGATCAGGAAAGAGTCGGTGCGAAGGCTGGACAATCACTGTTCATTAATTTTACCGACGGAACCGGTAAGGTCGAATAAATCTTAAAATCCAATTGAAATGAAAAGAATAGCATATTTAAGTATGTTTGCCGGTTTATTGCTGACCGGTTGCATCGAAGGAGATTACGGTATAAAACCGTCTGATCCCCAGTCTTGGGAACAGGAAGATCCGATAGTCCTTCCTGAACAGGGCGTCGTCAAGAGTGTCGCTCCAATAGATTTGGCTGCTATTGAAACAGATTCCGTTGCAGTCGCTGAATATACACCTTCTGAATTTGCCGAAGGAATACTTGACCTTGCAGTTGTTGTGAATGACAAGTATACCTTCGAAGTGGAACCAGATATGAAGATTGCTGTCGAAGACCTGCAGAAGATGGTCATCAATGAATACGGACATAGACCACAGGAAAGGACCTTTGAGGCTCAAGTCGTGGCAAACGTCATTGTCGATGGGCAGGCATCGCTTCTTTCACCTGTCGGCTTTGAGCTTAAATTGACTCCGGAAGCCCCGTTCATTGATAGTGCATACTATATCATCGGCAACATGAATGAATGGAACATCGAGAATGCCATGCAATTCAAGTTTAAACACAGTGGAAAAGACGTTTATGATGACCCTGTCTTCTCAATTGTAGTGGATGTACCGGAAAATTGCTACTGGAAGATTGTACCGCAGTCCAATCTCGATAAGGGCGAGGCATGGGATCAGGCCGGAGTTCTTGGAGTGGAAGTGAACGGTGATGAAGCCATGAACGGTAAACTTGTCTCTGAGAATGTCAATGCCGCGAAGATAGTAAAGGCGGGAAACTATTCCATTGCCATCAACATACTCGACTATACCTACTCGATTACACCTATGGCCACTGAATATTACCTCGTGGGTGCCTTGAACAAATGGAATACGAAACCGGAAGGCAAGTATTGCATTCTCTATCCGACAAGTGAATCTGTCTTCTGCTATACCACCAAGTGGGAAGGTGATTACAATTTCAAGATTTTCCCTGGTTCTGCATATGGAGTATGGGATGAAGCGATGGGAACAGCCATAGATGGTGACGATTCCCCAGAAGGAACCATCGTCCCAGGAAATTTGGGTGCAATAAAGGTTCCGACCAAAGATGAGTACTATACTGTGACATTTGACTTCGGTGCAATGAAGTATGCATCAGTCAAATTGGAAAACCAGACGCCGCAGGAGTATGAATCTGTATCTCTGATCGGCGGATTCAACGAATGGAAGGCCGATGCAGACCTCATTCAGAAGACCCCGCACAACTGGGTCCTCAATGACCTGGACATTGCTTCCGATTGTGAACTCAAATTCAGAGCAAATCACGACTGGCTTGTGATGAATTGGGGTGCAAAGGTAAACATCGCTGAAATAAGCTATGGTCTTGGTGTTAAGGACGGTGACAATATCAAAATACCAGCAGGAGTCTATGATGTGTATTTGAATGACATTACAGGTAACTTCATCTTCGTGAAGAAGTAGTGCCATTTGTGTCTTAGACGACAGATGTCGTATGGGCTGAAGGTCCTGACCGACCTTCAGCCTCCAAATCAAACAATAGTAGAACTGGAATAAATTGTCTCGAAAGGATCCATCATCTATTTGAGGATTTTACAGGTGCTCTTGGTTCATAATGATTCATCTTATCACAATGAAACGAATAATAGCAATTGCTCTTTCTGTCATTTCACTTATTTCATGCGGGCATCAAGGGTCTCGCGCAGACAGAACTGACTGGACTGATGACGTTATATATGAAATGAATGTCCGTCAATATACGGAGGAAGGCACTTTTGCCGCTGCTCAAGAAGAATTGCCTCGATTGAAGGCGCTGGGAGTCGACGTGATATGGCTGATGCCGATAAATCCGATAGGATTGGAAAAACGACAGGGAAGCCTGGGATCTCCTTATGCAATCTCTGACTATTATGCCGTGAATCCGGAATTCGGCACCATGGACGACTTTACAAATTTTCTGAAAGTGGCTCACCGTTTGGGATTCAAGGTTCTGATGGATTGGGTCGCGAATCATACTTCACCGGATGCAGTATGGGGAACGCAATGTCCGTTGGACTGGTATAAACGCGATTCTTTAGGGAATACCCTCACGATACATAATTGGACGGATGTCGCCATCTTGAACTATGAAAACAAGGCTGTCTGGAAAGACCAGCAAGACGCAATGGAATATTGGCTTGATAAAGGTGTAGACGGTTTCCGATGCGATGCAGCATGTGAAATGCCTATGGAATTCTGGCGTGAGACAATTAGCCGACTTCGCCATGGATATCCTAATATTTTCATGTTGGCTGAGGGAGAGAATCCTGACTTGCACAAAATTGCAGGATTTGATGCGTCATATGCGTGGGAACTTTACCATATCCTGAATGATATCGCGCAAGGAAGGAAAGGTGCAGATGAGTTGCTCACTTATGTCGAGAAAGACGCTGCATCCGTTCCTGCAGAAGCAACCCGGTTGATGTTTACTTCCAATCATGATGAGAACAGCTGGACAGGTACTGAGTTTGAACGGATGGGGGATGCCGTCAAAGCGCTAGCCGTACTTACCTTTACACTACCCAATTCACAACCGTTGATTTATACAGGTCAGGAAATCGGTTTGGACCACCGTTTCAAATTCTTCGACAAAGATCCGGTATCGTCATGGGAAAGGAACGAATACACAGACTTCTACCGGAAGCTTATAGAGCTCAAACATAAGAATAAGGCCCTGTTTTCCGGGCGTTTTGAAGTCGTTTCTATAGATGACAGTACATTTGTGTTTTCTCGTATTTTACCAGACAACAATGTAACTGTCAGTGTACAGCTCTGCGATCCATGGAAGTATGAAATTACAGTAGATTGATACTGATACTATCGAATACATTAATTCGAGATCTCAAGGTGTATATTAAACCCATATGAAAGTTGTACTTCCTATGAAGATATTACAAAAAGGACCGGTACAACCGTCATAAAGCATATTTGTAGAAATCAATGTTGAAAATGAAAATCACAGCGTTCCTGGCAGCCGTTGCATTGCTGCTTGATGCCTGCGCTACACCGGACAGGTCCACTCTGTCCGGGTCAGTCGATACGCTCCTGTCTCCAGATACCCGTCTCGAACTCAAGTTCATGATGACGGATGACGGGACCCCCATGTATGCCCTGACGAAGGACGGAGAGACTGTGGTGAAACCGTCACGTCTCGGCTTCCAGATAAGGGGAGTGCTCAAAGCGTCCAAAATCGTCTATGAAGGCAACGACATCCTCAAAGAAGACGAACATCCGGAAAACTCTTTCCATGACGGTTTCGTCGTGGAAGACGTGCACACTTCTACCTTTGACGAGACTTGGGATCCGGTCTGGGGAGAAGAGGCTCAGATCCGTAACCATTACAATGAAATGACCGTAGACCTTCTCCAGAAGGCTACCGGCCGCAAAATGTCAGTCTGCTTCCGTCTCTACAATGACGGTCTCGGTTTCCGCTATGTCTTCCCTTATCAGAAAAACCTCAGTTATTTCGTCATCAAAGAAGAACTGACTGAATTCGCCATGGCCGGAGACCATACCGCCTGGTGGATTCCGGGGGACTTCGATACCCAGGAATATGAATATACCGAATGCCGTCTGACTGAAATCTCAGAAAACTTCGAAAATGCCATCTGTGGCAACTCTTCACAGACTCCATTCTCAAAGAACGGTGTCCAGACCGCCCTCATCATGAAAACCGATGACGGCAAGTACATCACCCTCCACGAGGCCGAACTGGTGAACTATCCGTGTATGCACCTCCTTCTGGATCCGGAAACATTGACCTTCCGCTCTTTCCTCACCCCTGACGCACAGGGCTGGAAAGGCCAGATGCAAGCCCCTTGCCACACTCCATGGAGAACCATCCAGGTTGCAGACAAGGCTACCGATATGCTGGCTTCCCGTCTCATGCTCAATCTCAACGAGCCATGTGCACTTGAAGATGTATCCTGGATAAAACCGGTGAAATACGTCGGTGTATGGTGGGAAATGATTTCCAGCAAGAGCAGCTGGAACTACACAAACGACTACGCTTCCGTACAGCTCGGCAAGACCGACTACGCGAAGAGTAACCCTAACGGAACTCACGGCGCGAACAACGCCAATGTCCGCCATTACATCGATTTCGCCGCTGAATACGGCTTCGACCAGATCCTCGTCGAGGGTTGGAACGAAGGCTGGGAAGACTGGTCAGACCGGAACAAGGACTATGTCTTCGATTTCGTGACCCCTTATCCGGACTTTGACATCAAGGCGCTGAACGAATACGCTCATTCCAAGGGTGTACGCATCATGATGCACCACGAAACCTCTTCTTCCGTGCGCAACTACGAGCGCCACATGGAAGAAGCTTACAATACCATGGAAAAATACGGTTACAATGCTGTGAAGAGCGGGTATGTGGGCAATATACTTCCACTTGGGGAACATCATTACGGACAATGGATGATCGATCATTACCTTTATGCTGTCCAGCAAGCTGCCAAACATCACATCATGGTGAATGCTCATGAGGCGGTACGTCCTACAGGACTCTGCCGTACATATCCCAACCTTATCGGTAACGAAAGTGCGCGCGGCACCGAGTTCCAGGCGTTCGGTGGAACACATCCGAGACATGTCACTATACTTCCTTTTACACGGTTGAATGGAGGACCGATGGACTTTACTCCGGGAATCTTTGAGATGGATCTGGATAAAGTGACCGGCGGCAGAAACAAATCGCATGTAAATGCGACCATCGCCAATCAGTTGGCCCTGTATGTAACGATGTATTCGCCACTGCAGATGGCAGCGGATCTTCCTGAACATTATGAGAAATTCATGGATGCCTTCCAGTTCATCAGGGACGTCGATATCGACTGGATTCAGAGCAGATATCTACTCGCTGAACCGGGAGATTATGTGGTCATCGCCCGTCAAGGCAAGAAAACCGGCCGGTGGTTTGTCGGTGGTGTCACGGATGAGAACGAAAGGACATTAGATATTCCTATGAACTTTTTGGAACACGACAAAGTTTATGAAGCGACTATATATGCAGATGGACAAGATGCGGATTTTTTGACTGATCCTCAGAACTACACCATCTACAAGAAGAATATGACCTCAGAGGATATTCTGAAAGTACACATGGCCAGAGGAGGAGGATTCGCGATATCTTTCAAGGTTATATAGTCGTCCCTTAAAAAGCCCATTTTTGCGAGATATTGTTCAAGCACAGTATCTCGCATATTTTTTGAAGTATGCCCCAAAGAGC
>RCNI01001375.1_pt1 | contig 13173 bp, 11 predicted proteins | sample 2041151 | NCBI WGS metagenome assembly RCNI01 (sample SAMN09708214, study PRJNA481090) | feces metagenome | isolation source: feces | place: Antarctica: Albino Rookery | reverse complement strand
CCCCGCCACTCCGAATCCCGGGATGACAAAAATCTCCAAAAGCAGCAATATCACTCCCAACACAAAAATCACAATTTCCCAATTACCGGCAAAACCTTCGAGATAAAGAGGGGCAAAATAGAGCAGGCAACCTGTTATTGCCGCCAATAAAGGGAATCCGACACCCGGAGTCTGCAACTCAAAATAGATGCCTCCTACAATTATCATAATCAAGAGGCCCCGCAATATCGGATTTATCAAGAAGCCGATGACACGATCAAGCATTGTCGGCCGGTAGGAAACAATCGAATAATCTGCAATACGTTCGTTCTCCAACAATTGCCCGATACTCTCCGCCATTCCGTCACAAAAGCCATGAGAGATAGCCTCGTGAGGTGTAAATGTCACTATCTGACCACTATCCGTCACTCCATCTATATGAATCCTTTCATCGACCATCGCCTCTGCAATATGCGGGTCACGTTTCCAGCGAATCTGCTCTTTTCCATCCACCAATACCGTATCTTTCCCATGTGACTGTGCCGTTGCACGCATCATCGAACGCATATAAGACTGGTATTTGTCCGGCATCGCCTCGCCCGAAGAGCCGTCCACCACCGTTGCCGCACCGATATTCGCACCTTCGCGCATATAGATTTTGTCACATGCAATAGCTATCAACGCTCCGGCCGATGCCGCATTGTTGTCTATAAACGCCCAGACCGGTATCGGACTGTTCAATACCAGACTGCGCAGTGAATCAGCATATATCACCATGCCTCCATACGTATTCAGATGCAATACAATCCTATCCGCACCCACACGGGATGCCTCAGCAAAAGACTTACGGGCCAAACGCCATGTCTTAGGGCCTATCTCGTCCTTGATATCCACCCTATATACCAACTCTTCCCCCTTGACTGTCCAGGAAACAGCGAACAACAGAAAGAGACAAAACAAATATCTGATACACGTATTCATATCCAAATCAATTATTAATATTCAGAAACCCCGTGAGCCAAACGGTTGTCACGATTGTTCACCACCACCGTAGCGGCAATTACAGAAAGCAGTGACAGAAAACAACAGACTACAATATTCATCAAAGGCACCATCAATGCTATCGCGAAGATGAAACCCACCCCAATTGTCTCGCCGACATTGCGGTTCACATAGCGCACACTATCATGCACATTCAGCCGCTTGCGCTCAATCGAATAATCCAAAAAAGAAAAGCCATAGAAATAAGAGGAGACAGCCAACATCAAAAACGGTGTCAACAATCCCACCAAAGGAATGAACGATACAAAGAAAAGCAGGACACCAATGGCTGTCTGCACCAGCATATTACGCAAAGCAATTAAAACCCCGCGTAAAATGTCACGAAACAACTGACTGATACTAAAAGGATAAGTGCGCCCCGTAAGATGCATTTCCGCACGTTCAGAAAGCCAGGAATATACGGGAGACATGACTATCACCACAATATAACCGCTGAACATGGCAAAAATGAAAAAATAGAGCAGTCTGACCAAAATCCACACCAGCCACCCCGCAACATCATCCAGCCATTGCAGCCACGATATTTCCTGAATCCAGGAAAGCACCAATTGTGAAGACCAATCATACAAGCTGTTGCCCAAGGAATTCGAGAGGGCATTACCCGCAACAAAAAGCAAAATCAATACCAATACGGGAAACAACAGAAACCATGCAAATTTTCTGCTGAAAAGCATACGCCATGCCGGTGCATAAGCACGAATCCCCCAAAAGAATCCTCTCATAATTGTCTGTTTTCATTAATATTTACCACAAAAATAATACAAATCAAGGGTATTTTGAGTGCATTTTACTATTTTTGTAAGCGTAAAAACAGACTAAATTATAAATTAAATACGATATGCAACCATTAACAGCTATTTCGCCTATTGACGGAAGATATAGAGACAAAGTGGAGAACTTAGCCAATTATTTCTCTGAAAGCGCTTTAATCCGCTACCGGGTAACGGTGGAAGTGGAATATTTCATCACTCTATGCGAAATACCCCTACCACAACTCACCAAGTTCAATCATGATTTATTTGAACAACTGCGTGAAATCTATCGTAATTTCACCACAGAAGACGCACAGAAAATCAAGGATATCGAAAAAGTGACAAACCACGATGTCAAAGCGGTTGAATATTTTATCAAAGAAAAATTCGATGCACTGAACCTGCATGAATACAAAGAATTTATCCATTTCGGACTTACTTCACAAGACATCAACAATACAGCCATCCCCTGCTCATTCCGCGATGCAGTGCACGATGTGTATTACCCCGTTGTCGACGAGCTGGTAAGCAAACTCGAGGAGCTGTCTGAAGAATGGAAAAACGTACCGATGTTGGCAAAGACACACGGACAACCGGCATCCCCGACCCGTCTGGGCAAAGAGATCAAAGTGTTCACCTACCGTCTGAGACGCCAGCTGGAACTGTTGAAGAAGGTGCCCATTTCCGGTAAATTCGGAGGCGCAACAGGAAACTTCAACGCACACAATATAGCATTCCCGGGAATAGACTGGGCAGAGTTCGGACACAAATTCCTGACCGAAAAATTAAAGCTGGAACGTGAAACATACACCACCCAGATTTCAAACTATGACAACTTTGCCGCCCTGTTTGACAATCTGCGCCGTATCAACACCATTATCATCGACCTTGACCGTGACTTCTGGACCTATATTTCCATGACCTATTTCAAGCAGAAGATCAAAGCAGGAGAAGTCGGTTCATCAGCCATGCCGCATAAAGTGAACCCTATCGACTTTGAAAATTCCGAAGGCAACTTGGGTATCGCCAATGCGATTTTTGAACATCTGAGCAACAAACTGCCCATCTCACGCCTGCAACGAGACCTGACAGACTCTACCGTATTGCGCAATATCGGAGTGCCTCTCGCCCATACCATCATCGCGATGAAATCAACGTTGAAAGGTCTGAACAAACTTATCATCAACCAGGAGGCCATCGAAAAGGATCTGGAAAAGAACTGGGCAGTAGTGGCAGAAGCCATCCAAACCATCTTACGCCGTGAAGGATATCCCAATCCTTATGAAGCGTTGAAAGCCTTGACCCGCACCAATAATAAAATCACACAAGAGTCTATCGCTGAATTCATCGATACCTTGGAAATTTCCGATGAATTAAAACACGAACTGAAACAAATCACTCCGTCCAACTATACGGGTATTTAATACAAATCAAAGAGTTGGTAGGCCATATCCGTGTGCCTGCCCAACTCTTTTCCTTAGATTGTTGACACATACTTATGCACGATTTAATCTCCATTCTTAAAAGATTTATTCCGCCTTACAAAATACGGGTAGTTAAAAGTATTATCTATAACTTTTTGCACGCCATCTTCGGCAGTTTATCCATCGCCATGCTGATACCTATTCTAGGGATCATTTTCAGCAGCCAGCAAGAAGTGACAGACAAAATCCCCTTCCAGTTTGATACCGCAACCATCAAACACCTTTTCAACTATTACATCACCCAAATCAAAATCGAATACGGCCCCTCTGCCACCCTTATTCTGATAGGTGGGTTTACAGTCTTTGCAACAGCTCTGAAAACCGGCTTCGCCTATCTGGGAGCCTATGAGCTTATCTATATCCGCAACGGAGTGGTCAGAGATATCCGCAAAAAGATATATCTGAAAATACTCTCCCTGCCCCTACCGTTCTTTTCAGAAGAACGCAAAGGAGATATTATCGCAAGAATGACAGGCGACGTGCAGGAGGTTGAGGCCTCAGTCATGAGTTCGCTTGACATGTTCTTCCAGAGCCCCATACTGATTATCGTCTATCTCGCCATGATGCTTATCATGAGCTGGCAGCTGACCCTGTTCGTTTTCATCCTCCTGCCTATCATGGGTACGCTTATCGGACGCGTCGGCAAGAACCTTAAACGCCACTCCTGGGAAGGACAGACAAAAATGGGCGAAATCCTCACCCTGATGGAAGAGACCCTATCCGGTCTGCGCATCATCAAGGCATTCAATGCAGAAAAGAAAGTAGACAAACGATTCTCGGCCGAGAACGAAGAATACCGCAAAATCCAGAACCGTCTGATGCGCCGCCGTTCACTGGCACATCCGATGAGTGAATTTCTGGGTACCATTGTCATTGTCATCATCCTCTGGTTCGGAGGCTCCTTGGTACTAGGTCAAAACGCCTCGCTAACTCCGGAGGTATTCATCTCCTATATCGCGCTATTCTATTGTATCATCAATCCGGCCAAGAACCTGACCAATGCCTATTACAGCATCCAGAAAGGGATGGCTGCCATGGACCGTATCGACGTAATTCTCAATGCAGAATCCACGATTCAAGAGCCCAAACACCCGAAACATCTGTCACAATTCAACGAACAGATAGAATACAAAAACGTTGAATTCTCATATAACGAAAGCAAACAGATATTGAAAGGCGTCAACCTGACCATCCCCAAAGGCAAGACAGTTGCCCTCGTCGGCCAGTCGGGCTCCGGTAAAAGTACCTTTGTCGACCTGCTCCCCCGTTTCTATGAAATACAAAAAGGACAAATCACCATTGACGATATCGATATCCGCGACCTCTCTTTCTCCAACCTAAGGGAATTCATGGGCAATGTAAACCAGGATCCTATCCTGTTCAACGATACCATCTACAACAACATTGCATTCGGTGTGGAATCGGCCACTCCTGAAGAGGTTGAAAATGCCGCCAAAATAGCCAATGCGCACGACTTCATCATGCAGACAGAACATGGCTACCAGACAGTCATCGGAGACCGTGGAGGCAAATTAAGCGGCGGACAACGCCAACGCCTCAGCATTGCCCGTGCAGTGCTGAAGAATCCTCCAATCATGATTCTTGACGAAGCGACCTCGGCACTTGATACCGAATCAGAAAAGCTGGTACAGGAAGCCCTGGACAATCTGATGAAGAACAGGACTTCAATTGTCATTGCCCACCGCCTGTCCACCATCAAAAATGCCGACCTTATCTGCGTCTTCCACGAAGGGAAAATCGTAGAGCGAGGAACGCACGAAGAACTGCTGGCACAAAAAGGCATTTATACGAAGCTATATAGTATGCAGAACTTTTAAGAAGCATGATTGAAGACAAAGTATTAGGCAAAAAGGTTGATTATCCAAAGACCTATTGCCCTGAAATATTGGTGGCAGTTCCACGTTCACTGAACCGGGAAATATACGGTATATACGAACCGGACGCATTGTTTTGCGGCTATGACAGCTGGCATGCCTACGAAGCCAGCTTCATACTGAACAATGGTATGCCCGTTGCCGGTATGCTCAAGATTGTATACCCATCGACAAGCCCCTGCATCGTAGAAAGCAAATCGCTGAAATTATACTTGGGTTCATACAACATGACCCCGTTGGGAGATACCGTGGAAGAAGGCGTCAACCGCTTTACGCAACAGGTGACAGAAGACCTTAACCGTGTTCTCTCCACTCAAGTGGAGGTGTGCTTTTTCAGCAAAGAACCGTCAGGAACAGCTCCTTTTGATTTTGGGGACTACCGGATACTGGAAGAACAAATCGCTCCGCAGGATATCCGTTTTTCCATTTACCAAGAACATCCGCACTATCTGCAGGAAAACATCCGTTCACAGGGAGGAGATTTGAAAATAGCCAGCCATCTGCTGAAAAGCAACTGCAAAATCACCAACCAACCGGATTGGGGAAGCATTTACATACACATAAAAGGGAAACAACTGCCAGACGACAAGTCCATTCTAAAATATATCGTTTCGCTACGCAACGAGAACCATTTCCATGAAGAAATCTGTGAAATGACCTATAAACGGCTGTATGACCTTTTCGATCCGGAAATACTCATGGTCACCTGTCTTTACACCCGACGGGGAGGCATTGACATCTGTCCCGCGCGGGCAAATGCACCGGAGTACCTGCCCTCTTTTCTACCTCAGGCAAGCCTCTTGACCAAACGGCCATTAAGAAACTAAAAAAAGAGGCTTTCGCCTCTTTTTTTCAATTCAATATCTTTTCATACGTTCCATCCTTCAACGCCTCAAATCCCTTCTTCAAAATATCATTTTCTTCGTTCAGAATCTGGAACATCTCCTGAGTACTCCACAAATCACGCGCAATCAAAGCCTTCATCTGCAATTTCATGGAAGGAAGAACCGGTCCCAACAACTTTTCATCTTTCTCTATACCAGCCTTCACGCCTGCCTTAACAATGTCATCCACCATTGATTCCGTCACAACAAATTCCTTATTGAACTTATTGAAATCAGGATATTTAGCCAGTAACGCTTTTCTGTTCACATCAATGTAATCCGTCAGCCAGTCACCGATTATGTTTTTAGCGATCAAGCGATTGAAATACAAATAATTGATTGTGGTATCCATCGGGACAAACAAATCGGGGATAATACCACCTCCACCATAAACCGTCCTTTGTTTCACCTTTGTGAAATACTTCAAGCTGTCATTTACAACGATGCTGTCTGCACTCACCAACTCGCCACTTGAATAACGATTGAACACTTCAGTCTGATACTCCTCCTCGCCTTCACTGTACGGCTTCTGGATACAACGTCCGGAAGGTGTATAATAATGAGCCGTTGTCAGACGTATCATAGAACCATCAGTCAAAGGATATTGTCTTTGTACCAATCCTTTACCGAAAGAACGGCGGCCGACAATCAATCCGCGGTCCCAATCCTGAACAGCACCCGAAACAATCTCGCTGGCGGAAGCCGAATTGCCGTCAATCAACACAACGACACGCCCCTTCTCCAACATTCCTGCAATGGTAGAATATTCCGCTCTCCGTCCGGAAGAGACACCATCCGTATAAACGACCATCTTGGCTGCATCCATAAAATGATCACAAACACCAATAGCAGCCCCCATATATCCTCCGCCGTTACCCTGCAAATCCAACACCAAATCCTGCATTCCCAACAAGCGCAGTTTTTTGACAGCCGCTTCAAACTCTTCTATCGTCGTGGCTGCAAACCGGGAAATCTTGATATACCCGATAGTATTATCCAACATATAAGAGGCATCAATACTATAAATCGGAATTTTATCACGCACCACCCGGAAATCGAAGAAATCACGTCCACGCAGCACCTTCACATTGACCGTGGTTCCCTTTTCCCCTTTAAGACGGCTACGGACCCCTGTATTGGTGATGTGTTTACCTGCGATGTTCTCTCCGTCAATCTCGACAATCCTGTCGCCGGCACGCATCCCTACTTTCTCGGAAGGCCCTCCGGCAACCACATCGACCACCATCAGCGTATCGCGCAAAACAGCGAACTGGATTCCGATACCGAAAAAGCCACCTTCCAGCGGCTCGTTCATCTCATCCACCTCCTCTTTTGAAATATACACGGAATGCGGATCCAGATTTGCCAACACCTTTACAATCGCACTCTCTGTCAATTTGTGCAAATCCACGGTATCGACATAGAAAGCGTCAATCAAAGCCATCAAGCGCTGGTATTTGACACTCTCGTCACGCACCTGATTTTCACGTCGTTGGGCAGACACATTTTCAATCTGCCAACTTGTAACCAATAGGACTATACCTAAAGCTAATAAATTTTTTTTCATCTTATTGTCTATTTACTATATTTATCATACTCCAATACCTCCAAATCCTTTATCTCCCCCTCCTCTATCACAAAACGCACAGCCGTACACACTTTATGGAATCCGAACCTTCCTGCCGCACCCGGATTGATATGCAGACAACCCAAAGATTTGTCATACATCACTTTCAGTATATGCGAATGTCCGCACACAAAAAGTCTCGGCTGCTCTTTCATCAAAAGCGACCGGATTCCGGACTCATAATGCCCGGGATAACCTCCGATATGAGTCATCACCACTTTCACTCCCTCACATTCAAACACCTCTGTCTTTTTGAATGCCAACCTCAACTCACCCCCATCTATATTGCCATATACAGCCCTCACCCGAAAATGCTTCTGCAATTCCTCTACCACCGACATCATCCCTATATCCCCACAATGCCATACCTCTTCACATTCACTGAAGAACCTGATCACCCGCCTGTCGAGCCATCCGTGCGTATCCGACAATACACCTATTCTCATTGCATTGCGTATAACATCTTTATTTCATCCGGCCATATCTCCTCGTCAGGGGTTTCAAGAATCAGGGGAATATTGTCGAAACGACTGTCTTTCATCAACATACGGAACGTATCCAATCCCAATTCACCCTTGCCCAATGATTCATGACGGTCTACACGCGAATTCAATCCTTTTTTGGAATCGTTCAAGTGCATACCGCGCAGATACCGGAAACCTACAACATTTTCAAAATACTCAAAAGTTTCCGTGAACCCGCTCTCGCTCTTCAAATCATAACCGGCAGCAAAGGCATGGCAGGTATCCAGACATACCCCGACACGTGACTTGTCCTCCACCCGCTCAATGATATATGCCAATTGCTCAAAAGAATACCCCAGATTGGAACCTTGGCCTGCCGTATTTTCAATCACAGCACACACCCCGCGGGTCTTGTCCAATGTCATATTGATTGACTCGGCGATGGTACGCAAGCACTCCTCATCAGAAATCTTCTTCAATGAGCTTCCCGGATGGAAGTTCAGCAGTTTCAATCCCAACTGCTCACAACGCTGCATCTCATCCAGAAACGCCTTCCTTGATTTTTCCAAGGCCTCGCTGTCAGGATTCCCCAAATTGATCAAATAGCTGTCGTGCGGCAATATCCGGTCTGCAGTAAAACCATACTCTTCACAACGCTGTCTGAACAGACGGATGCTGTTCTCGGACAAAGGTGCCGAAACCCACTGCCGCTGATTCTTTGTAAACAATGCAAAAGCGGTCGCCCCTATCTTTTGGGCATTCACCGGAGCATTTTCCACACCTCCCGAAGCACTCACATGTGCCCCTATATATTTTCCCATTGCAATAATATTTTAATAATCCAACATCTGCAAAGTTATATATTTCCAAAATAAAGACACTTAAAGGAATATTAAAAAACAATGGCAACCTGCCGAAACAAGTTGCCATTGCCATTATAATAATAGTTACTTACCTGCTATTTGATCAAATCCACACTTCTCTTGACAAAACGGTTCAAAGCTTCGCCTTTCAACAGGCCGTTTGCCAGCAATGCCAAATCTATCAGCTGGCCCACAATCTTGTTACCCTTGCTATATTCCTGCAACAATGTCTGTCTCTGCTTGCGAAGATTCTCCAATTTATCAGCATACTCCTTCTTGCGGTCTTTATCCACCTGAGGAATCTCCTCGTCTTTCTTGTCTTTGTTCAGCGCATTGAGCTCAGCCTGTTTGCCTTCGATATCCTTCATCTCGGCATTGATCGGCTGTAATTTATCAGCCATCGCCTTATGCTCATCTTCCAGAACACCCTTGACCAGCTTATGGTCGGTATTGACAACCAATGTGAACTGGTCGTTCATGGCTCCATAGAATCCCATTCCCGGATTCATGGCTGCCATTTCTTTCATACGGCGCATAAACTCTGAACGGGTAATCACCACCGGATCGGCATTCTCCCCGAGCGATTCGAAATTCACAAGATACATACCGCCTTCTGTCGGCAACTGTGCATTAAATACATCACGCATCTCATCCTGCTCCGCATCGCTCCATGAAGTTTTCTTCACATCATCCTTGGCAATCAATTTATCAATCACATCCGAATCGACACGCAAGAAACGACGGTTAGTCTGCTTCTGTTCCAGATGGTTGATAAAATGAGTATCCAACTGTCCGTCCATCACCAAAACGTCATAGCCGCGTTCCTTGGCAGCCTGAATATAAGTATACTGTTCCTGGACATCCGTTGCATACAGATAAACCACATTCTTGTCCTTGTCAGTCTGATTGGCTGAAACCAGATTTTCATATTCTTCCAAAGTGAAATACTTGCCTTCCGTATTCTTAAGCAGAACAATGTTGTTAGCCCTTTCGGCAAATTTTTCATCAGTCAACATACCGTACTGGATGAAAATCTTCAAATCATCCCATTTCTTTTCGTAATCCTCCCGGCTGTTTTTGAAGATGTCGGCCAAACTGTCGGCCACCTTCTTGGTAATGTGGCTGGAAATCTTCTTCACATTGCGGTCGCTCTGCAAATATGAACGCGAAACATTCAACGGAATATCCGGAGAATCAATCACACCATGCAACAGAGTCAAATATTCCGGCACGATACCTTCTACTGAATCGGAAACATATACCTGATTGCAATACAGCTGAATCTTATTCTTCTGGATTTCAAATTTATTGTCGATTTTCGGGAAATACAAGATACCGGTCAAATTAAACGGATAATCCACATTCAAATGAATATGAAACAAAGGATCCTGACTCATCGGGTACAACTCACGATAGAACTTCTGATAATCCTCTTCTTTCAAGTCAGCAGGCTTGCGGGTCCACAACGGATTTGTATCATTGATAATATTATCCTCACCTGTTTCCTCATACTTACCGTCCTTCCACTCCTTCTTCTTACCGAAAACAATTTCCACCGGCAGGAACTTGCAATACTTTGTCAACAACTCCTGCACCTTACTGTCTTCCAGAAAATCCTTTTCTTCATCGGCAATATGCATGATAATATCCGTACCGCGTTCAGCCTTCTCTGCATTTTCCAATGTATATTCGGTATCCCCCTCACCGATCCATCTTACAGCCTGCGCACCCTCTTTATAGGACTTGGTGACAATCTCCACCTTGTCGCTCACCATAAATGCCGAGTAGAAACCCAAACCGAAATGACCGATAATCGTTGCAGCGTCATCCTTGTGTTTTTCCAGGAATTCCTCTGCACCGGAAAAGGCGATCTGATTGATGTATTTCTCCACCTCTTCCTGAGTCATACCGATACCATTATCCGATACCGTCAGAGTACCTGCCGCTTTGTCAGCCTTGACCACCACTTTCAAACCGGCAGTTTCTCCCTTAAACTCACCGGCAGAAGCCAATACTTTCAATTTTTGGGTAGCGTCCACCGCGTTAGAAACAATTTCACGGAGAAATATGTCATGGTCTGAATACAAAAACTTCTTGATAATCGGAAATAAATTCTGTGTCGATACTCCTATCTTTCCACTAGCCATAGTATTATATTTTTAGTTATTTAATTACAAAATCAACAACAACACTAACACAATAGCCATGCCACAAGCGAAAACGTGACAAAAAGACAGACAAAAAGCAAAGCCCATTCATAAATACGCATTTAGACGTAACAGATTTTGCATAAAAATAAGTTACTTTGACACCCGAAATTCATTAGCAATAAAAATAATACACGACAATGAAAAAATGGTTATCACAATTCAAGACAGAAGACTGGGTGGTATCGGTCTGGTAGCCTTTTTCATCGCCCTTTATCTTTCAACCCGCGGAGAAAAAAGCGACAATGCCCCCTCATTACATATCGTATGGGAAAAATTCCCTAAATTCATCATCGGATTTGTTGTCGCCTCATTGGTATTCAACATCTGTCAGGTAAACGAAGTATTCCACCTCAATGCCAAAGGCAAGCTCGTTGAACCGGGAGTTGCCAAAATGTTCAGCTCACTCTTTTCCAGCCTCGCCTTTGTATGTGTAGGACTTGAAACCCGACTGAAAGACATCATCTCACGCGAAAACCGCAACCTGATGTGGTCGTTTCTTACCGCACAGACATTCAATATCATTGTCACATTCATTATTGCCTGCGTACTCTTCGGCATCGTAAAACCGATGTGGGGATAATTCAAAATAAAAAATGAGGGAATGTTTGACATTCCCTCATTTTTTACTTATTTTTCAAGCGTACAGCAAGCGTATCCTGCCCGCCCCACTCTACCGTGCCGCCCTTTCTAAACTTATTAAAAAACTCCACATAATCATCCACCGGCACAATACTGTCGTTCACATAAAACAGCGTTGTATAGTCTGTCTTGACAAAACCTTCTCGCTCCCAACAAACATTCCCAAGGCTGTGTATCATTTTCATATTGCCAAGCGTATCCCAATAAACCAATGTATTCACCTTTTTCGCATCATCATCCAAGAAAGGCATTATTATACTATCTCGCTTACTGATATTCTCCAAATTATTAAACCCCACCTTCACAATCCCCTTCCGGCTGTTTACCACCAGTCTCCCCTGTTCCGCCTGATTTTTTTCCAAGCTATATTCCAGACTATCTGTCTCATCAAGCGAAGAAAGGAAAAACATATCCGTACTAAAATTACAATCCTTTCCCTCAATCGTACCACCCGTCATCATTGATAACGTTGAAACAATAAACTGTCCGTCCTCGCCCTGCTCTGTTTTGTAATTAAAGACTACTGCATATCCCTGTTTTTCCTGCAAAATATCTGCCACCTCCAACTGCAATTCCTCTGCTTTTACGCCTCCATGAAACAAAGCAAAATCCCTTTTGACCGCTTCAAATCCATCCAACATCCAAGGTTGTGCCAACACCTGATTAAAAACAACTTCACTCATACCTTCCGGCAACGACTCTTTCTGATTCACAGCCTGCTCGCCTTCTTTACATGCCGCCAACAATATCAATGCCGCAAAAATAAATACCAGATTCTTAATAATCTATATATCTTCGTTTCTATATTCCAAAATACCAGGCAACAATTTATTACGTCTGCTTGCCAAAAATATGACACCACTTTCTCCATTCACCAACACCCCATCCGTTTTATCGAAACTATACTCCAAACGGCCATCCTTCTCATCCATAATAAAATACAAATCCGTTTCAAAATCATGCTCTGTTACTGCAACAGACTCTGTCCTAACATTACAATTAGCTACCATAAAACGACCGTTGTTTCCATCCAAAGTTTTATAATCAAAAACAACTGCATAACCTTGCGCAAACTGAAACATATCCGCCAATTCCAACTGTAACTCCTCTGCTTTTACGCCTCCATGAAACAAAGCAAAATCCCTTTTGATTGTTTCAAAACCATCAAACATCCAAGATTGAGTAAGTACCTGTTTAAAATTCATTTCATCCTCACTATACAACAACTCTTTCTGATTTACATCCTTCTTACCTTCACTGCACGCCAGCAATATCAATGCCGCAAAAATGGATACCAAATTCTTCATAATTTAC
>RCNI01003667.1_pt1 | contig 13174 bp, 12 predicted proteins | sample 2041151 | NCBI WGS metagenome assembly RCNI01 (sample SAMN09708214, study PRJNA481090) | feces metagenome | isolation source: feces | place: Antarctica: Albino Rookery | reverse complement strand
GGTCTGCTTATAATTCTTCTTTTGCCATCTGTTCGGCGATGAACTGTCCGGTGGGGGTCTGCGCCAGACCACCCTGTGCGGTTTCCCGCAGATCGGAGGACATCTGACGGCCGATGCGTCCCATGGTGTCGATTACTTCGTCACAAGGAATCTGGAAGGTGATGCCTGCCAGTGCCATATTTGCACAGGCCACAGCGTTCACCGCACCGGTGGCGTTTCGCTTTACACAGGGGATTTCTACCAAACCTGCCACGGGGTCACAGACCAGACCCAGAAGGCCGGAAAGTGCCATAGCGGCAGCCTGGCTGCACTGATCCGGTGTACCGCCGCCCAGATGTACCAGTGCGGCAGCAGACATTGCACTGGCTGCGCCTACTTCTGCCTGACATCCGCCCTCTGCGCCTGCCAGTGTGGCCCGTGCAGCAATCACCTGACCAAAACCGGCTGCCACATACAGGGCATCCCAGAACTGGCGGTCGGTGTAGCGGCCTCGCAGAGGCAGCAGCACCGCAGGAAGAACGCCGCAGCTGCCTGCGGTGGGGGCAGCAACGATTCGCTGCATACAGGCGTTGCACTCCGACGTCTTGAGGGCTTCGGCAATCACATGGTTCAGGTAGCCACCACCGAACAGCTGGCCCCGCTTGGCAGCATCCAGCATTTTTCCGCCGTCACCGCCGGTCAGACCGCTGGCACTGCGCCGGTCCGGGTCATATTGCAGGCTGGTATCCTGCATGGTCTGCCACAGGTGGCTCATGTTGTGCAGGGACTGTTCTTCGGTGATGCGGCTTTCAGCCAGATCGCTTTCCCGGATGATCTGGGGCAGGTCTTTTTCCGACGTTACCGCCGCCAGCATTTCCGATACGGATACAAAACTCATCAGCGGTCCTCCTCTACATTCAGACAGGTTACTTTCAAAATATCGGGTACCCTGCCCAGGGTCTCTGCCAAAGCGGCGGGAATGGGCTGATCGCATTCCAGCACCATCACGGCACCGCCGCCCGGGCTGGACCGGAACAGCTGCATAGAAGCCACGTTGATGCCCTGCCGGGCAATAGAAGTTGCTACTTGTGCCACACAGCCGGGGGTGTCGATATTGTGGATAATCAGAGTGTTGGTATCGCCGCCGAAATCCACCGCAACGCCGTCGATCCGGGTCACCCGGATGCGTCCGCCGCCGATGGATGCGGCCTCCAGCTCCAGCTGTCGCCCGTCCGGGCTCCACAGCTTCAGCTGGGCAGTATTGGGGTGGGCGTCCCGCAGCTCTACGGCACGGATCGTGAACGTCAGCCCTGCCTCTTTGGCCAGCGCAAAGCTGTCCGGCAGGCGGGCATCATCGGGGGCCATGCCAAGTAGTCCGGCAATCAGGGCACGGTCGGTGCCGTGGCCATGACCGGTGGTGGCAAAGCTGCCATGCAGGGATACTTCGGCACGCACCGGGGTGCCGCCCAGAAGCTGGCGGGCAGTATAGCCGATACGGGCAGCGCCTGCCGTGTGGCTGGAGGAAGGTCCGATCATGACCGGACCGAGAACATCAAATAAGCGCATGGAGTCCTCCTTAACGAACGCTTGCGTTGCGGATAAGCACAGGTTTTTCTTTTGTTTTATTATACCGCTTTTTTCCGAATTGTGCTATAATAACTATAATATGCTTTGGAAAAAAGGGAAAAAAGCGCAGTCCATGCGATTTTTACCGGGCATGTGCCCGATCAAACAAATACACCCCTGCCCCAGCAGGAGGATCTGGAGGGAACACCCATGAAGCTGGAAAAAATGGAATATCCGGAGAAGTATGTGGTCCAAATGACCTTTACTGCTTCCGCAGAAGAACTGGAAACGGCAGCGCAGGCTGTATATGAGCGCACCCGTGGAGACTATGAGGTACAGGGCTTTGCCAAGGGTGAAGCCGACCGTGCCGCCATCGAGGCCGAAAAGGGCGAACACGTTTTCTGGTATGATGCCATCAATGAAGTGATGGATGCACAGGTGCAGGCACTGGTGGATGCTGTTGTGGCAGAAAATCAGTTTGATTTTGTCACCGAGCCGGCATACGATCTGGTCAGCGTAAACAAGGAGGATGGCTTTGTAGCAACCGCTACGGCTGCTCTGCGCCCCGAGCTGACGCTGACCCGCACCGAAGGCTTTACTGTGCAGTGCCACGATATTCCGGTTTCTGACAAGGACGTGGACGCACAGATTGAGCGTACCCGCAGCGCAAATGTGGACCTGGTCCCCCACAAGGGTCCGGCTGTCAAGGGCAACGTGGCTGTGCTGGATTACGTGGGCACCGCAGACGGCAAGCCCTTTATCGGTGGCGAGGCAAAGAATGCACAGGTGCCGCTGGGTGCAGGCCGTATGATTCCCGGCTTTGAGGAGGGCATTTTGGGCCATTCCGCAGGCGAGGAGTTCGATATCAACGTCACCTTCCCGACCCGTTACCGTGAAAAACGCCTGGCAGGCAAGGAAGCTGTGTTCCACATTACCCTGCATAGCGTGAATATGCGTCAGATCCCTGCCCTGAATGCAGATTTTGCCAAGAAGGTGGCTGGTCTGGACAGCATGGAGGCATACCGTGCCCAGGTGCGCAAGAGCATCGAGGAAACTCGCCATTCCAATGCCATGCAGATTGCTCGCAAGCAGCTGATCGATCAGCTGGGCACTGCCTGTGAAGGTGAGCTGCCCTCTCCCCTGCTGGAGGAGGCATACCAGAAGAAGCTGGCACAGTTCCAGATTCAGCTGCAAATGATGCACACCACGCTGGGCCAGTTCTTGCAGCAGACCCGCCGCACCAAAGAGGAGTTTGATGCCTCTCTGCGGGAGCGTGCTGAATTGGAAACCCGTGTAAACTTTGCGCTGGAAATGCTGGCAGCAGAAAAGGGCCTGAACCCCACCCAGGAAGAAATTGACGCCGAAATCGCAGAACGCGCAGAAAAGGCAAAGAAACCGGTGGAAGAATACAAGGCTCAGTCTTTTGTGAAGGACCTGCCCCACCACATGATGATGGAGCGTGCCCGTGCTTATGTGCTGGCACATAATACCATTGAGGAGTAAGGCTCCCCTTTCCTAAAATTGCAAAAACGGCAGACGATGGTTTCATCGTCTGCCGTTTTTTGTTTGCAAAGCGGGCAGATTGGCCCAGCAAGAGAAAGACTTTTCCACGCAAAATACAAAACCGGTGGAAAACTTCGGCGCCGCACCGGACGGATCGTGGAGAATGGAGCATACATAGAAAACGCTTTGCTTTTTTGGGCGCAGGTGTGTTATAATACTGGCATCAACAGAGTAGGGTGAAGCGCGTTAAGTGCTGCGGTGACGGGGAGTTGTACCGCAGACGAAGGGAAGGTCCCGCGGTGCTTTGCCCGCATCCCGCTGCTGCATAAAATAGGAATGCAGTTCAGAGGGGGGTCACGCCCGGTTTTACGGGGTGTACCGCCCTCTTTTTGCCTCCTGTTTCCTGTGCGGCGCAGCTGCTGACGGAAAAAGGAGGTATTTTTATGTCCAAATCGAAATTCACCGTAGCAAACATGACCCAGTGTGCCCTGCTGGCGGCCCTGTATGTGGTGCTGGCCACTTATTTCAGCATCAAGGTCACCTTTATCCACATCACGTTTTCTTCTCTGCCGGTGGTGCTGGCTGCCTTTTTGATGGGCACCGGCCCGGCGGTACTCGTGGCTGGCGTGGGCGAATTCATCGCTCAGGTGCTGGGTTATGGCCTTGGCATCTCCACCTTTCTATTTATGGCACCCCAGATCGTCCGTGCGCTGGTGTTGGGCTTTTTGATTTCCCTGCTGTGCAAAGGGATGCAGGCAGAGAAAAAGCCGCTGCTGCTGTGCGGCATTGTACTGATTGCATCGGTGGCAACCAGCCTGACCACTACGCTGACGTTGTGGATCGACAGCCACCTGATGGGTTACTATTCCTATAAGCTGGTGTTTGTCTTGTCCATGCAGCGGATGGTGTCCAGCTTGGTGACCGCCACCGTGATTTCCCTGATCTGCATCCCGGTGCTGACGGCCCTGCGCCGTCTGCCGGCGTTCCGCACGGCGGGCAAAGCACAAGTTTGATAAAAGCAAACCCCGCTTGCCCCAAGCGGGTTACAAATGGTCCGCCAAAAGGATAACTCTGCTGCAAACGAAAAACCCCCGCTAGGTCCTGTAAGACCCGGCGGGGGTTCTTTTGATTCGGTTAGGCGGAAACGGTTAGCCCAGCTTGTTTTCAGCCAGAAGATCCCGCACAGCAAACAAGTCGGTGCAGCAAGCATTGTACAGCGTTGCCATCTCGGCATTGTCCGGCATGGTGTCGGGAACCATCACGGTAATAAAACCACCGGCACGACCGGCACGCACGCCGTTATAGCTGTCCTCCAGCACCAGCGTGTGGGCAGGGTCGGCGCCCAGCAGCTCGGCTGCTTTCAGGAAGATGTCCGGCGCCGGTTTGGAGTGTGCCACCTGGGGTCCGCTGACTACCGTGGAAAAATAAGATTCAATTCCTCCGGTACGCAGGTTGTTGCGGATGTACTTTTCCAGGCTGCTGCTGGCAACTGCCATGGGGATATTATGTGCCTTCAGCCAGGCCAGCAGTTCGTCCAGACCCGGTTTTTTGGCCACGCCCTGCTCAAAAACAACATCGCCCTGCCGCCACATTTCTTCCAAGATGGCCTCCGGGTCGCTGTCGGGGCCGCAATATTCGCCCACCAGCCGTTTCAGCTGCTCGCCGGCTGTGCCCTTTGTGGCGTCTGCCAGACCGTCAGGCAGAGGAATACCGAATGTTGCCAGAACTGGCTCCCACAAAGAGCTCCACACGCTTTCCGTGTCGAACATCAGACCATCCATATCAAAAATTACTGCTTGTACCATGTGCACGTTCCCCCGTTTTGTACGATTTCAATTTTACAGTATAGCACAATTTTCAAGATAAGAAGCGATTTGCTGAAAAATTCCAGGAAAAATTAGGCTTTTGCACAAAAAATGCATCCTCTGGTCGGACGACATTTTTGGAATAAAGCATCAGTCAGCGGATGTTGCCGGGGTGCTCGAACGCTGGAAAAACTGATAGATGGAACGTGCAATGCTGCCAGCTTCTACCCAGATCATGTCCCGGTCGGTGCAAAGCTCGTATTCGGCTGGGTTGGGCATAAAGCCCACTTCCAGCAACGTGGCGGGGCAAATGTTGGACCGGGTCACATAGTAGTAGCCGTAGCGTTCGCCCCGATTTTTTCGTGTGCCCCGCTGGGTAGCACTGACAGCATCGGTCAGGTTTTGGGTCAAAAGCTGTGCCAACGGCTGTGCGTTCTGGTAGAACCAGTAGGCTTCGGTACCGGTAGACTGGTTGCCGTCCACCGTCAACGGGATGCTGTTGTGGTGGATGGAAACAAACAGGTCCGGGTGGGTTTCATTTAGTGCGGTCAACCGGTCGCCCAGTGAGGGGAAGGAGTCATCTTCCCGCGTCATGTGTACTGTGCCGCCCAGCTGTTCCAAGCGGATCTTTACAGCGGCAGCCACACCCAGATTGGCATCCTTTTCCGCAGGGGCTTCCACGCCGCCGCTGCCCATGGCGCCGTTGTCGCTGTCCCCGTGCCCCGGGTCCAGCAGGATGGTCAGGCCGGTCAGAGGTTTGTCCCCGGCGGCTAGTACCGGCATGTGCTTGAAGTAGAAGCGGGTCTTGCCTTCGGTGTAATTCACGGCCCAGCCGTACAGTGGGTCCTCGGCAGTAAATTTCAAGGTTAGCACCAAGTCTTTCCCCTTTTGCTCCGCCGTTGCCGTAAAGCGGGGACTTTCCGGCAACGTGCCGCTCCACTGGGTACTCAGCAGAGTCAGGGTCAGGGTATCACCCTCCCAGCTGTGATAGACTGCGGGCGTACCGCTTCCGGTCATTTCCAGTACGGTGCAGCGGTCCGTTTCAGATTCGGACACAGCAGCACCGGAGAAAGCAGCGTCTGCCAGCTCCTGAATAGTGCTGGTCTTGGCACGGACCCAGCCGCCGGTGGACAGCTGATACGCATGAGTCAGCATATTGTCGGCAGGATACTCCTTCACGTCCACCACCTCAGCAGCGGCACCTTGGTACAGGGTGTCCTGAATGGATGCGGATTTCTGGGGGTTCTCCAGCGCACTGGCAATGGTGTCCGTGATGACCACCTTTTTGCCGATGGCTTCTTCGCCCATCGAGCCGTCCGGCTGCGGGTCCTTTTTGGGTGGCAGCGTGCCGCTGGGCTCCGGACGTTCTACCGTGCAGGTCACAGGTTCTCCGCCATTGGTTAGGGTAAAGGTGTTTTCGCCATATTCCAGCGGCACCAGAACGCCCCAGCTGCCTTTTTCGCCTCGGCGTTCCACCGGGGTGCCGTCCAAAGTCAAAGGCTGGGCGGGGTCGCTGGTGCCCATTAAAAACAGTTTTGAAGTGTATAGTGTGGCGTGGTCGTGTTCCGGATAAGTAACGGCCAGCGTCTGGGCCTGTGTTTTGCCGGGCCAGAGCGTTGCGGGGTCAAATAGCTCGCCCTCACGGAAGGCATGGAACAGCACCGCATCGGTGGGGTCTTGCTGCAACACAGACCAGTCTCCCAGCAGTACGCCTGCGGCGTCTCTGCCCTGCTGTAAGGCAAGTGCAGCTTGGTCGCCGCCGATACTGCCGTCCAGAAGCTGCACTTCTCCGGCCTGAATAGCGCCGCTTTCAGTTTTGGCCAGCCAGGGCATCCGGTGGGCTGCCAGTAGCTTTTCGGCAGTAGCGTCCGGCTGGGTGCTCGGAAGGTCCAGATAAACCGCCAGCTTTGCCTTTTTTGCACTGCGAAGCAGTTGGTCCATGGCATCAAAATGGTCGGGCAGCTGGGGGTCGGCTGGGTTGCTTCCGGTTTTGTCCCGGAACAGTGCGTCGCCCCCGGCGTTCCAGGCAAGGGCGTTGATGCCGGTACCCATGGCCTGGATTTCGGTAACGGTTTGGTCGATGAAGTCGTGCATTTCCGCTTTGCTGGCCTTGGCGGCCAGTTGATCCGACCAGGCGGAGTCCAACCGAACTACACAGGGATTTTTCGGGGTGTGCAGCCCCTTGGCACCTGTGCTGGGCAAAAGGCAGAAAACGGCAGCCAGTGTGCACAGCGGCACCATCAGCAGCATCCCAATACGCCTCCAGCGCAACCGTTGTTTTCGCTCGCGGCGAACCGGCATCGCTGTGTCGCTGCTGTTCGGTTGAGTGGATACAGACATGATATGCACCTCCTTCAGGTGAAAACAAAACGCTTGTCCCCATTTTAACACAGGAACGACCAGAATACGACAAAAAACAACGCCCGGCAGTTGATACGGCTTGCGTCTGCGGCGGCGGTTGTGCTAATATAGGATGTTGCAGCGGGGGCTGTCCCCGCAGAAAATGAGTTACACGGCAGCACTGCCGTTTTTCCAGGAGGTTACAGTTATGAAGATCCCCGCAACTGGCTTTACCCACGGCGGAAAGTTCCACGCCGATGACGTATTTTCGACTGCCCTTTTGCAGATTGTCCGCCCTGACATTCAGGTCACCCGTGGCTTTACCGTGCCGGAGGATTTTGACGGCATCGTATACGATGTAGGTCTGGGAATGTTCGACCATCACCAGGAGCCCCGGGAATACCGGGCAAACGGTGTGCCCTATGCCGCATTCGGTCTGCTGTGGCGGGAGCTTGGCACTAGTCTGGTAGGAGAAAATCAGGCACGGCTCATTGATGAGAACTTCATCCAGCCGCTGGATCTGAATGACAACACCGGCGAGCAGAACAGCCTGTGCGATGCCATCGGCTTTTTCAATCCGGTGTGGGATTCTGATGCCGACAGCGATGCGTGCTTCTTTGAGGCAGTGGCGGTGGCCCGCCGCATCCTGGACCGGGAGATCGAATCGGCCCGTGCTGTGAACCGTGCAGACGAAAAGGTTCGTGCCGCTTACGCTGCCAGTGAAAACGGCATCGTGGTGCTGCCCTGCTACCTGCCTTGGAAGAATGCACTGTACCGCTCGGATGCGTTGTTTGTGGTGTATCCCAGCCAGCGCGGCGGCTGGAGTGCCCAGTGTGTCAACGACCGCAAGACCAAGCGGAGCAAGCTGCCTTTCCCTGCCAGCTGGGCCGGTCAGCCCCAGTCTGTCATCGCCCAGAAGAGTGGCCTGGAGGGCATTCGGTTCTGCCATGCCAGCCGGTTCCTGATTACTGCCGACACCCAGGAGCAGGCCATCGAAGCCTGCCGTCAGGTGCTGCGCAACAATGGCCGCCTGTAAACAAAAAGCCCCGGTAAAAGGAGAACACTATGCCCAAAGACGCCTATGTGTATATGCTGCGCTGCGCCGGAGACCGACTGTATACTGGCTGGACCGATGATCCGGCAGCACGGCTGCACGCCCACAAAAGTGGACAGGGCGGGGCCCGGTTCACCCATGCCTTTCCGCCCAGCGGGTTTGCCTATCTGGAAAAACTGCCGGACCGCTCTGCCGCCCTGCGGCGGGAAGCAGCACTGAAAAAGCTGCCCAAGGCAGACAAAGAAGCTCTTTGTGCCGCCTGGCAACAGCAAAATCGGCCCCGCATTTCGGTGGCAGAAACAAAGGATGCTGCCCAGATCTGGGCGCTGTACAATTGGTACGTGGAAAACAGTACAGCCACCTTTCAGATCACACCGGCCACCCTGCCGGATTATACCCACTGGGTGGAGGAAACTATGGCGGTTGCTCCGATTTTGCTGGCACGGGACAGCACCGGACGTCTGCTGGGCTTTGCCTGCGTCCATCACTGGCATGTGCGGGAAGCCTTTGCCTGGGACCGGGAAATCACCATTTACTGCGCCCCGGATGCTCGCGGAATGGGTGTGGGCGATACTCTGTACCCGCCGCTGCTGGAGCTGCTGCGGCAGCAGGGTGTATGGAATGTATATGCACTGATTGCAGACCCTAACCCTGCCAGCGAGGCATTTCATCAAAAATATGGCTTCGTGTGCGAAGGCCGTACCCCCCATACCGGGTACAAAATGGGAAAATGGATCGGGCTTTCCACCTGGCATCTGGCGCTGGAAACTGGCAATGCTGCGCCCAAGCCGGTTACGCCCCTGACCGCAGAAATGGTGGAAGGGGTCCTGCGGAAATATACCGCAGAATAACGGAAAAAACCGCGGAAATGCGGTTCTGCCGTTGACGCTGGGAAAAGTTTTTGGTATACTGATTTGGATGTATTCTGGAGAGTTGTCCGAGTGGTTGAAGGTGCAGCACTCGAAATGCTGTGTTCTGTAAAAGGAACCTAGGGTTCGAATCCCTAACTCTCCGCCAAAAACAGCGGTTTATGCCGTCTAAAAAAGCCGCAAGGGTTTCCTTGCGGCTTTTTTATATTCCGGTGCAGGACTGCCACCGGAAAGCAGAAAAACAAAAAGCACGCAGCAACCGAACTGCGTGCTTTTTTATTTGTTTCGGTCAGCGGGATGCACCAGTCAGAGCCTCATAAGACAAGGTGACAGCTTCCTGCGAGATGGTGCAGCCCAGCTCAAACAAGGGCAGCTGAGCCAGCTCCTGCACCAGGTCCATCGTATGGATGAGCCTAGCGGGCTCCTTGGGGCGGTAGGTCTGGTTCAGCAATTCCGGATAGGCCTCCCGGGGAGAAAGCGGACGGATGCTGTTTTCCGGTGCCTGATGCAGAATCACGATACCGCCTACCGGTGCGCTTGTGTTGGTCTGGCGGCCTTCCTTGCCGGCGTAAGGGGTGCCGAATACCGTAACGGTGCCGTTATGCAAAGCCAGCAGGGGCTTGTCATCGTTAATCATAACCACACGGTCGCCGAAACGCTGCCGCCACAGGCCGGCGTGGGTGGACTTTCCGGTGCCACTGGGGGCGGTGAACAGATATGCCTTCCCGTCCAGCTCCAGTGCCGAGCAGTGGAACAGCAGCACATCCCGGGACAATAGCAGCTCCACAATTTTGCGATAGACTGCCAGGGATTCCAGATAAGCGTCACTCCAGTTGCCGTCATCGGTGCGCTCTGCCTGAAGCTCTGCATCCGAAATGGAAATCAGCGTGCCGGGCTGGTCCGGGGTGACCAGATAGTCCTGGCACATCTGCTCCACGTAAGGATACTGATTATCAACGGTAAAGATCTGGTCGACCAGTTTGATGCTGAACATGGATGTTTTCCCTCCAAAATACTTGCCTGCGATGCAAGGGGCACAGCGAGTGCAGATTGTACCGGTAAAATGACGCATCGCGGCAGGATATCAATGTTTTTATGATAGCATACGCAACAGCAAAAGTAAATCTGGAACCGGGGCTGGGCTGGGCAAAAATCTGTGGGTGTTTTCCGGTGGGGTATCGTGTTATACTGGGACTGGTCAACACAAACCACAGGGAGGACACAGGATGGAACAGGATAAAGAGGTGGTCATCCGCATCGAGGATGTGGGTAAGACCTACCGGCTGGGCGTGATCGGCAGCGGAACCCTGCAAGGGGACCTGCAAAGTCTGATGGCCCGGCTTTTACATAAAGAAGACCCGAACCGACGCATCGGACAGCCCGAATATGCCAAGGGGGATACGTTCCGGGCACTGGACGGCGTTTCGCTGGACGTATACCGTGGCGAAACGCTGGGTGTCATCGGCACAAACGGCGCAGGAAAATCCACCCTGCTGAAACTATTGTCCCGGGTGACGGCACCCACGCAGGGGCGTATCCGGGTCAAGGGACGCATTGCCAGTATGCTGGAGGTGGGCACCGGCTTTCACGGTGAACTGACCGGGCGGGAAAACGTCTATTTGAACGGTGCCATCATGGGCATGACCCGAAGCGAAGTGGACCAGCGCATGGAGGAAATCATCCAGTTTGCAGAGATTGGTCCCTTTATGGATACACCGGTAAAACGATATTCTTCGGGTATGTATGTGAAGCTGGCCTTTTCGGTGGCAGCACACCTGAATGCAGAAATTTTGATTATGGACGAGGTGCTGGCGGTGGGTGATGCCCGGTTCCAGCGCAAGTGCATTGAAAAGATTCGTCAACTGGCACGAGAACAGGACAAGACGGTGATTTTTGTCAGTCACAACATGGACACCATCAGCACCATGTGCGATCGGTGTGCCGTGTTGGAGCAGGGCAAGCTGCAATTTGTGGGCAGCACCGAGCAGGCCATCGAGCTGTATTGTCTGCGCCAGTACGGTAAAAACGGCGTTTTTTGCGATTTGGCCGAAAAACCCCGTCCCCGGGGGCAGGTGTTCCCCATTCGGATGGAGTCTATCCAGTTCCCGGACAAAAACGAGGCCATTTTTGATGCCACAGAAGGCGTACCGGCGGTGCTTCGGTGGGAGAGTCGTCAGCTTTGCACAGATGTGTGCATCCGGGTGACGCTGCAATATAACGGGGTGCCAATCGGTACTTATATCAGCCCTTGTTTGGAAGGTGCAATTGCCCCAGGCAGCTACGAAACCTGCTTTGTTCTGCAAACGGATATGCTTACCCCCGGTACATATACGGCGGCCTGCGGGATGTATCGCCACACCGCCGAAGGACTGCATTCGCCGCTGGACTATGTAGACCATGCCTTTGCCTTTGAAATCAGCAAGGGCAAGCTGGAAAACCGTGGCTGGAACCATCGGTTCTGGGGCTCAGTGCTGCTGCGGGACATGACCATTACCAAGCAGACCCAGCTGGCACAAGCAGATACCACAGCGGACAGGAAGTGAGGGAGAAAGTATGGAACAAAAAGAAGAATGGAGCTTTGAAATCTCCGCTCATGCCCCTTGGTTCGACCTGCACCTGAAGGAGCTGTGGGAGTATCGTGGACTGATTTGGATGTTTGTGCGGCGGAATTTTTCCACCATGTACAAGCAGACCATTCTGGGCCCGCTGTGGATTTTTATCAATCCCCTGCTGTCCACGCTGACCTTTACTGTGGTGTTTGGACGTATTGCCCATCTGCCCACCCAGGGTGTGCCGGATTTTATCTTTTATATGTCGTCCAATATTCTGTGGACCCTTTTTGCGTCCTGCCTGCAAAAGGTGTCCGGTACCTTTGTGGGCAATGCCCGGTTGTTCGGCAAAGTGTATTTTCCCCGGCTGAGTGTGCCGATTTCCAATATCCTGACCAGCTTTTTCATTTTTCTCATCCAGTTTGGGCTGTACCTGGTTCTGCTGGTTTACATGATGCTGCGGGGCAATCCCATTCGACCCAATGCACTGGTACTGCTGGTGCCTATGCTCTGGCTGGAAATCGGCCTGCTGAGTCTGGGTCTGGGTACGTTGATTTCTGCCATTACCGCCAAGTACCACGACCTTTCGGTGCTGGTGGGCTTTGGCTTGCAGCTGTGGATGTACGCAAGCCCGGTGGTCTATCCGGTCAGCATGGTGCCGGCACAGTGGCGTACCGCATATCTGCTGAACCCGATGGCCCCCATCATCGAAACCTTCCGGGCTGCATTTTTGGGCACCGGTATGGTGCCCTGGCAGTTTTTGCTCATTGGCTGGGTGGAGATTCTGGCCCTTCTGATGCTGGGTCTGACCGTGTTCGGCCGGGTGGAGCGTACCTTCCTGGATACGGTATAAGCGGGAAAGAGCTGGAATGTTTTTCCATATCGTTTGACAAAGACCCCAGGTTTTGCTAAGATTTTAACACTTCGCGCAAAATAATGCCGCGCGGAGCAGAATCTAAATGTGAGACTAAGGAGAATCTTTGATGAAAAAACTTACAACAGTCGTCCTGAGCACAGTATTGGCATTGAGCTTGACCGCTTGCGCAAATAGTGAAAAGGCAGACGGCAAGACCCCCAACGGTGAGGCAGATGCAACGGCAACCGCATCCATCTACACCAACCGCTATACCAATCTGGATCAGGCTACTCTGCTGCAAGAGATTGCCCAGTACTCCGGTGTCACTGTGGTGTCTACTGTTAATGCGGATGGTACCCCCAACATTGCCATCCTGACCCCCGGTACCGCAGGTGACGAAGAACACATCGTGTTCAATCTGGCACCCAACGCAACCAAGGCTAACATCCTGCGCGACAAGGTGGCAGAAATCGTGTTCGATAAGGTGAACACTGCTGCTGAAACCAAGGAAGAACGTCATCAGGGTGCAGTTGTGCGCCTGGAGCTGGAGGAAGATCAGGCTGTTCTGGATGCACTGAAGGAACAGAGCAAGAATGTTACCGACGGTTCTCTGGTGTGCAAGATCGTGGAAGTTCAGCCCGTTGGCTGATTTT
>RCNI01001374.1_pt1 | contig 13182 bp, 11 predicted proteins | sample 2041151 | NCBI WGS metagenome assembly RCNI01 (sample SAMN09708214, study PRJNA481090) | feces metagenome | isolation source: feces | place: Antarctica: Albino Rookery | reverse complement strand
TAGATATAACATATTGATGTATATGGAAATAATAGTATTATTTAACAAATTATTGAAATTTGTTCTCAAAAATTTGCTTGCATAAATAATAAAATTAATATAGCTTAATGAAAAATAATATCATTACGGAGTAATAAATAATGGAAGCTTTTCATAAACATATAGCGTTACAAAATCCAGCAGATAATTTTTCAAAATACTGCGTTAATGAGAGTGAAAACATTATAGTAGATGCTTTTGCTAAAAAAAGTGCTGTTCATGCAGGTCTTATGGATAGATTTGCACCCCCTGTTGATACACAAAAAGTATTACAGGAAGTATTAAATCAAGAGCGTCATAATAAAACTGCAGCATATATACATGTTCCTTTTTGTGAGACCCACTGTTTATACTGCGGATTTTATAATCAGCCATACAGAAAGGAACAGAGTAAAATATATTCAGATGCTTTAATTAAAGAATTACATCTTTGGGATGGAAAGAAAGCTGTAACATCTTACCCAATAAATGCATTATATTTTGGTGGCGGCACGCCTACAGCCTTAGAAGTAGAAGATATAAGCAGAATATTAGAAGAAGTAAAAAAAGTGCTTCCCCTTGCCAATGACTGTGAAATCACTATGGAAGGCAGGATTTCTAATATGACTCAGGATAAAGTGGAAGCATATTTAAATGGTGGTGTAAACAGGTTTTCATTAGGAGTTCAAAGTTTTAATACAGATCTTCGCAGGTCTATGGGTAGAAGAAGCGACAGAGATTCAATTATTAAAGCTATAGAATTAATAAAAAGTTATAATCAGGCAGCTGTAGTGCTTGATTTAATTTATGGTTTTCCAAATCAGACAATGGATATATGGGTAGATGATATTAAAATGGCACAAGGCCTTGAAATAGATGGTTTTGACTGTTATCAGCTAAACGTATTTCCAAATACACCATTAGGTAAAAGAATAGCAGACGGTTCTATGAACCCTGCATTAACAGTGCAGCAAAAAACAGAATTATTTCTTAAAAGTATAGAGCTTATGGAAAAAGAGTTATATACAAGAATTAGTGTAAGCCACTGGCAGAGAACAACAAGGGAACGTAATATTTATAACCGTTTTGCAAGAGGGTATGCAAGTAATTTAGCTTTTGGCTGTGGTGCAGGTGGCAATATTAACGGCCATTCTTATATGATTTTAAGAGATTATCAAGGTTATTTAGGTGCTGTAAATAGTGGTGTAAAACCATTAATGGGTATAAGTATACCTGATAGTGATTACAGTTTATATAAAGAAATCAGTGAATATTTTGAAACAGGGTATTTAGATTTATTATACCTTGAAAATAAATATAAATTACCACTTACATCAATATGTGAAAAATTATTGAATCAGTGGGAAAAAGCAGGTGTAATAAAGCAGGATAACGGCAAAATCATATTAACCCATGCAGGTCAATTTTGGTTTGTTAATTTATCACAGCTTTTACAGGAATATATTAAATTAACTCTTATGTTTGATAAAACAGGAAGTATGAGTGAAGTAGTGGGGTAGCCTATGATAGTAAGGTTAATCTTTTTATTATCGTTACTGTTTTTTTATACATATACAGCATCAGCACAGGAAGAAGATCATATTAAAACAGGTGCTGTAAAAGTAACAGCGACGAAGGTTGAAAAAGAGCTTTTGGAAGTCCCTTCTTCTGTATCTATAATAACAGAAGATGATATAAAAAAAACATCGGCAAGAAATATTGGAGAATTATTGCAGGATGTCCCAGGTGTTCAGATTTTAAATTCTGGTGGTCAGGGTTTAAAACGTATATCATTACGGGGAGAAGGTGTTAATAGAACATTAATCTTAATTGACGGTCAACAGATTGTAGAAAACAAATCAATGGACGGAACGGCTATAATGATAGACCCGTCTATGGTGGAACGTATAGAAGTTATACGAGGACCATCATCAGTATTATATGGTTCTAATGCTATAGGTGGTGTTGTAAACATTATTACTAAAAAAGGTGGTAAAAAACCTGTGGAAGGTTCTATAGGTCTTTCTTACAACGGGGCTTCATCAGGCCATGCAGAATCTGCATCTATATTCGGTAAAGCAGCAGATGTGGAATATAGGGTATCGGCATCAAATAATATGCAGGATCAGCTAAGAACACCTATCGGCTTAGTGCCGTTTTCATCATTTAGTCAGCAAAACTATAGTGCTTACTTAGCGTATAATTTTTTAGAGCATTATAAAGTGGGTGCATCATTTGATTATTTTACATCAGATATATCTTCAGGCAGTCAGACGAAAGGTTATAAAAAATTCTTTGTAGTTTTACCTGAATGGCGTAGATATAAGGGGGCGGTATTTTTTGAAATGAAAGAGATTGCCCCGTTTTTTCCAAAATTAAGATTAGATGTTTTTTATCAAAATAGTTTTAAGAATATGCATAACCATGTGGAGATAGACCGAAAAGTAGTGCCTATGCCTGCAATTATTGATAACTTCGCAGAAAACTATAATAAACAGTGGGGTGTGCAGCTGCAAACAGATTGGGCTGTAGGAGACCATACATATATTATTGCAGGTTACGATTTTGCTTATAATATATTAGATGCAACTACTTCTGTGGACTCTAACAGTAATATACCTGTTATGCGGTTTAAGAAATATACTAAAAACTATGGTTATGAATTAAGCCATGCACTTTATGCACAAGGTGAATCATACCTGCCTTTAGATTTTTCTATATTTTATGGTGTAAGGTGGACGTATAACTATTCAGATATGGATAAGGCAACAGGTTCAAGATATAATAAAGATAATAAAACAACAATAGCTTTAAAACCTGAAGAATTAGGTCCGTCAGGTATATCATCAAATAATGCGCCTGTATTTTCAGCAGGCATTATGTGGTCTGGCATAGAAAACTTCAGTATACGTTTTAATTATTCTCAAGGTTTTAGATCTCCTTCATTACAGGAAAAATATATTATATCATCTATGGGCGGGGGACTTATTAATCCTAACCCATACTTAAAACCGGAAACAAGTAATAACTTTGAATTTGGTTTAAGATATAACGATTACGGTGTATCTTTAGATGCTGTTTATTTTGTATCCATTGCAGATAATTACATAACGCAGGTGCCAGTAAGTTATGGTAATAATGAAACAAGATATAAAAATGTATCTAACTCATTAACTCACGGTGCAGAAATAAGTTTAGGTTATATGTCCCCAATAGGTTTAAAGCCTTATGTTAATATGGCAGTAATAAAAAGAAGATATAGAGATGCAGGCATTGAAACATGGAAAACAGGTGTTCCATTAGTAACAGGTAAAGCAGGTTTATTATATACCCATACATTTAATAATTATGTAGATTTTACAGTTGATTTATTCAGCCGTTTTGCTTCTAAAACAGAAGACGAACTTAATACAATTCATCAGGAAGTTAAGAATGGATTGTATTTTGCACCATACGGCACAGCAAATATGTCTATTGGAGTAGATTTTGGAGAAAAAAGAGAATACAGTCTTGCAGCAGAAGTTTATAATATGTTAAATACATTATACAAAACTTCTATTGATATATACGAACCTGGTTTTTACGGAGCTGTTAAATTTTCAGCTAATTTTTAAGAGGAATAAGAATGTATAAAAAAATACAGTATCACTGGTCTATACAGGAATTAGTTACAATCGGCGTTTTTGCAGCTGCTGCGAAAGTTATTACAATGGTAATAGCTTTAGCAGGGGGTGGTATGAACCCTGTAACATTATTTATTAAAAATCTTGTGTTTACCACATTTTTTATAGTTATGCTTTTTAAAGTAAGAAAAAGTGGCACAATGATACTTTTTACTTTTGTATCAATGGTAATATCTTTACTTTTAATGGGTGCTGAGGCATCTACTTCCATAGGGATGTTTATTGCATCTTTTTTAGGTGAGGCGGCTATATTTATTGCAGGTGGTATGAAAAATAAGTATGCCCCTGTTATAGGTGTAGCAGTATTTGATTTTCTATACAGGGCGTTATCCTTAGGTTTATCTTACTTATTTATGCGGGAAACACCGGAGATTGTGTTTATGGTAGCACCTATAATTATAATAGGTTATTTTGGAGCAGTATTAGGTATTTTTACAGGTATTAAAGCGGTTAAGGAGCTTCGTTATGCAGGGATCGTTCGCAGTTAATAATACAGGTATTCAAAATGAAAAATTAACCGGCGGTATATATGCAATAGATGTTCGTGCAAAACTAATAATCACGATAATAACATCTATTTCAGCAATAGCATTAAGCAGTATATATGCACAGCTTGTTTTATTTATTGCATCATTTTTTTATGCTGCCAGTATGAAAAAAGCAAAGATTATGGCATTAACATATTTATTTGTAGTTCTTATGATATGTATTGCCATGATATTTTTATTAAGTATTAATTACTTTTTTAATTTTATGGAGGGCAGGTCATATTTTGCTGTAATGGTTCCTTTTATGCGTATGGTAACCATGATAAACGTTGTGCTGCCCCTTGCATTTACAATTAATATTCAAAGTCTTTTAACAGCTTTAAAAAGCTTCAGGCTGCCACTTTTTATATATATACCTGTTGCTGTAATGGTAAGGTTTATTCCTGCTTTTGTAAACGATATTAAGCAGATTAAAGAATCTCTTACCACAAGGGGTATAAATGTCAGCATTATGGAATCAATTAAACACCCTGTATTAACAGGCAGGTATTTATTTATGCCTGTTCTTTTCAGGTCATTAAGGGCATCAGAGGAGCTGGGTATAGCTGCAGAATTAAAAGGCTTAGGGCTTGATAATAAAGTAGTGCCATACAAAAAATTAACTTTTACAATATATGATTTTATATTAATAGGTTTATTTTTTATGGTAATAATGACTGCTGTATACGTTCAAAATACAATAGAGGTGCCGTCATCTTTAAGGAGCATCCATAAATGATAGAATTAAAAAACGTTACATACACTTATCCATATCAGGAAAAGGCAGCTGTTAAAAATTTAAATATAAAAGTAAACCCTGGGGAAATAGCAGTAGTAACAGGCATAAGCGGTTGTGGTAAATCCACATTAATACGGCTTGTAAACGGGTTATGTCCCCATTATTTTGGTGGGGAGCTTTCAGGGACTGTGGAAGTATGCGGCCATAATATAAAAGATTTATCTATAGGTGATGTATCATCTTTTACAGGTTCACTTTTTCAGGACCCGGAACAGCAGTTTTTTGCTTTAAATGTAGATGATGAATTAGCTTTTGCCTTAGAGTGTAAAGGTTTTGACCCTGATTATATAAATCAGGAAATAAGAAAAGTAGCGGAAGAATTAAACTTTTCTAATGTTTTAACATCATCTGTAAACCATTTATCCGAGGGGCAGAAACAAAAAGTAGGGCTTGCGACAATTTTACTGCAAAAAGTAAAAGTTATAATTCTTGATGAACCTACTGCTAATCTTGATGTGGAAACAACTGACGAGCTGGCGGAAAAATTATTAAATTTAAAAAAACAAGGTTATACTATCTTAATAGTGGACCATAGATTATACTGGACAAAAGAAATAGCAGATAAATATATTGTTATGAGTTATGGTGAAATAGTAAAAGAGGGTGGCTATACTATTTTGCAGGATAGTCAATTAAGAAGTGATTACGGTTTACGTAATATTGTAGTGGAAAACAAACAAGAAAGTATAAAAGACTATTCTTTAGCAGAAAGTAAATGTATAGTTGCAGAAAATATTAATTTTGCATGGAAAAATAAAAATAAGATTTTTCAAGATGTATCTTTTTATATTCCCCACGGTATCACGGCTATTTTAGGCCATAACGGTGCAGGTAAAACAACTCTTGCAAGAATATTAACAGGTTTAAATCAGTTAGAAAGCGGTAGTATAAATATAAACGGCAGGAAAATAGATAAAGCCATGCTTTTAAAAACAGCATCATTAGTATTACAAAATGCAGATTTTCAGTTATATATGCGTTCTGCTTATGAAGAAATCTTTATGAGTATAGATATAACACATAAAGATATGACTTTAGAAGAAAAGGATAAAATGAGTTTAGATCTTTTAGAAAAATTTGATTTACTAAGATTAAAGGACAGGCACCCTTATTCTCTTTCAGGTGGTGAAAAACAACGGCTTGTAATAGCGTGTGCTGTAGCAAAAGAGCCTGATGTTATTATTTTAGATGAACCAACAAGTGGTTTAGACGGTAGAAATATGCAGCGAATAGCTGATATTTTAGAAGATCTTGCGTCTAATGGGACGGCAGTAATAGTTATTACTCACGATTTAGAGTTAATGAATAAAATATGCAGGTATGCTTTAAGGCTGCCTGTAACTAATAAATTAAATAAACAAGCAGTATAGCTTAGGAGGAAAGATGAGTCATTCTGATGAAGAAAAACACCAGCATAAACATCGTCATGGTAAACAAGGCCATGAAGAACATGGTCATGGAAAAGGTAAAGGTGGTCATGATCATGAAGAAAGCTGTGGATGTGGTAAAAATGACGAACATGGGAATGGTAAAGGTGGCCATGGTGAAAATAAAGGCGGACACGGAATGCCGTCAGGAATGCCTTCTGGTATGCCTGCAGGCGTAATGGGCGGTGGTAAACCTGCTGGTATGCCTATGATGTATCAGCAGTCAGCAGAAGAAGAAGTTGAAGAAGAAGTAAAATTAGGGTTTAATAAATTAAAAGAAGATTTACCTGCTTTATTACAGGAGAAAAAACCTTTTACAATTACTACTTTTGCATCTATGTATGGAGTAAGTGATTTAGAAGTATGTTATGCACTTCCAGAGGGAATGTGTGTTATGGCAGACGGTAGTTGTTTTGAAGATGTATGGCAGGAGCTTTCCACCTGGAAACAGGCTACAGTTATTATTCAATATAAAGGTTCTGCTTTTGAAATATCTACAACTATTAGTAAAGGCAGCGTGGGCCATGGTTTTTATAACATGATGGGTGCTGAAACATTTGGCGGCCATATAAAACATACAAATATATCAACTATAGCTTTTACATCAGTGCCATTTATGGGGCTTGAAAGTTATTCTGTATTATTTTTTGATAAATCAGGCGGTTTAATTTTTTCTGTATATGTAGGCAGAGAAAACAGGTCATTAATAGAAAGTGCAAAATCATCTTTCTTAAAACTTCAGGAAAAATATAAAAAAGAGAATACATTAAAAAGAAAAAGCCTTGTAGTATATTCTTCTTTAACAGGCAACACTAAGAAAGTGGCAGAAGCTGTGGCACAAGTTATTCCTAACTGTGATATAGTTACTGTGGATGAAGTGCCTGCAAACCTTGATGAATATTATTTTATATCAGTAGGTTACTGGGTAGATAGAGGTTTACCAGATAAGAAAAGTAAAAAATTCATTAAAAGCATAAAAAATATGAATGTAGCACTTTTTGGCACATTAGGTGCATACCCTGATTCACCACATGCAAAAGGCTGTATGCGGGATAGTGAAGCTATGCTGAAAGTGGAAGGCAAAAACAATAATGTATTAGGCAGTTTTTTATGTCTTGGTAAAATAGATGAAAAACTTCTTGATTATATGGGTAAGTTTATGGGGGACAGCCACCCTATGACCCCTGAAAGAAAAGCAAGACTTTTAGAAGCACAGACTCACCCTGATAATAATGATTTAACAAACGTTCAATTATTATTTAAAACTTATGTAACAAGATTAGGGTTATAATTACATGGATATTGCAGGAATATATAATCAGATAGGTTATGCAGGTGTATTTCTTATACTTTGTGCTTTAATAGCCTTATTCATAGGTATAAAAACATGGGTATATTTAAATATTGTATGGAAAGGTTTTAAAAGAAACTTTTTAGAAAATAATATTGAAACTAAAAATGATTTAGTTCAAGTATGCAATAACGCAAGCAGTAACCCTTTAATATCTATAATAAGAGATATAATAAACGTTCATGCAGAACACTCAGAAGATATAAGAAGTGAAGTAGCATACTTATTTCACAGAAATTTTGAGCATGTATCAAAATCTCTTGTATGGTTACGATTAATCTCTGTAATATCCCCTCTTTTAGGTTTATTAGGGACGGTGTTAGGTATGGTGGGAGTGTTCCAGGTAATAGCAGCTGAAGGCAACCCAGATTCTGCTGCCTTAGCAGGTGGCATATGGGAAGCAATGCTTACTACTGTTATGGGGCTTACTGTGGCAATACCCGTGCTTATACTTTATTATTATTTAATGTTAAAATTCAGGGCTTTTAATTTTGAGGCTATTGAACACAGTTATAGAGCATTAGAAATATATAAAAGGGAAACAGTATAGGTGAAGTATGAAATTTGATATAGAAGAAGAAGTAAATATTGACTTAACACCATTAATAGATGTGGTATTTATGCTTTTAATATTTTTTATTATGACTACCACATTTTCAAAACCGGTGTTAGATGTTATTTTACCTGCATCAAAAACTGCAGAAACAAAAGAACAGCAGACAGAGGAGCTTTTAATTTCAGTATCTGCTAACGGCAATATTTTTCATAACGATAAACCTATAACCCATGAAGAGCTTATCCCTTTACTGCAACAAAATAAAGATAAGTTATTAAATTTGTATATTGACAAATCTGCACCATTTCAATATTTTGTGCATGTTATTGATATTGCAAAAAAAGAAAGAAATGGAAAATTTATTATAAGCACAGATACTAAAGAACGGTAGTATATATATGGTTAAAGTAAAAAAAGTTTATCCTTTATATAGTTATTTTGAAAGGGAAGTGGATTATAGAAAAAGCCGCCGTATTTCAATGTCTATAATAGGGTCATTATTTTTACTTTTGCTTATATTAAATTTTATATCTTTAGAAGCCAGCATACAGGAAGTCCCACAGGCTGAAAGTTTTATTAATGAAGAACAGGAAGTAGTTAAGGAGTATGTTGTTGATGTAAAAAAACAACGTAAGCTGGTTGCAGATTTTAGTGATTTTATCATATACGATGGATATATGGAAATGGAGGTGCCAAAAGAAAGAAAAGAAATAAAAAAAGTAGTTAAAAAAGTAAAAGTAAAAGTGAAAGAAGTAAAAACAGCAAAATTTGCACCTGCTGTTACACTTAAGGCAAAAACTATTACTTCAGGCAGCCAGACTAGTAAAACAAAAGAATTACAAAGCAGGGCAGCAACAGAAATAGTAAACCTTATGGAAAAATATAAAAAATATCCAAAACAGGCAAGGCGAGTAAGTGCAGAGGGTGTTGCAAATATTACTTTTTCTATTAGCAGTCAAGGTGTGGTATCAAATGTGGCAGTATCAAAAACATCAGGCTATGCCATTCTTGATAAAGCGGCACTAGAAGCTGCAAAAAAAATTATTGGCTTTAATGCCATAAAGGATGATTCTTATAACCAGTTATTAACAGTAACAGTCCCTGTTGATTTTTATTTAGATTAGGTATAAGAAATTTTTTTAAAGTTATATTGATATAGATTATCAATATCAAATAGTAAAAAATAGAGAGGTTTAAAATGAAAAAATTATTATTATTTCCTGTATTACTTTTTGTGTTTACAGGTTGTGCAGACGACTCTGTTGATAACGCAGCTGATAATGGTGGTGGGTCTGTTCAAATTACACCTGAGCAGGCTGCAATAGTAGATAATGCTTTTTATGAAGAATATAAAAAGCAGGTAACAGAAGCACCTGCAAAATTTTCAGTAAATGCAGAAGCAAACATTAAAAGCCTTATCCAAAATATGACTGGTAGAGGTATGATGCCATCAAATGCTGGTATAGGTGTATTAAAAGAAACAAATGTTGCTTCAGCAGCAGGTAAAACAATAGTTGAAACTTTCCTTAAAGACAACAAAACAATCCCTAATACAACTTATATATTTACTCAATATAAAATCTTAGATACTGATGCTGTAACTTTTCTCGGTGCAGTAACAGGGGCTATGTTAAAGAACCCAGAAGCTAAAAAGTTAATTGATAGTTTAAAATTATATACTGCAAACCAAACAGCTATTGAGCTTTTAGTAAAAGAACACGTTAATCGTTTTGGTGCAAATAAAGTTAAAGCTAATGGTTATGTTAATTTAGCATATTTTTATGCCAGTTTGACTAGTTATTTTGGTCAGTTAAAAATTAGCAAACTTCCAGAAGATGCTGCAACAGTTAAAAAAGTAGTTGATGTGGTATATAATCAATGTAAAGGTGTTCCAGGAGATAAAAATACTGTAGATACATTTAATGGAGAAACACCAGCATTCACAGTTATGCCTATATTATCTTGTGGTAAAGGGGCAGCAGGTATGCAACATATGGTAAGTTTTATGAATAAATTAGGTAAAATATTTGACCCTAATTATACTTATCCTATGCCATCTATGCCACCTATGCCACCTAAACCTGGTAAATAGTTGGTTTATGAAATAGGAAAAATAAAGAGTATAGTATAGAGTAATATTTATACTATACTTTGTTTTGTAGTAAGTTTTTACGTATAATGTAATCATAGATATGTGTGTTTTGATAACATAATGATTTAATACCGCTATTTTAATTATATTGTTATACGTATCTATTGGTTAAATAAAATATTATGAAAACAATATATTATTTAGTTAATATATTTCAGTAAGCAGGAGTAAAATATGAGAAAAAAAGTATTTATATTATTTTCTTTGTTAATATTTATTTCTACAGGCTGTTCAAGTGATTCAAATATTAATCAAGATGATAATAATTCTATAAGCAATAATACAAATAAACCAGTCATTGATGCAGATTTAAATAATACAACTGTAACGAATAATATGGTTGATACTATATTTTATAATGAATATGTAAAATATGTAGTTAATGCACCAGATAATTATTCCATACAGGCAAACAAAAATATTAAAAGCCTTATTCAAAATATTACAGGCAGAGGTAAAATGCCACAAAGTGTAGGTATGGGAGAAATTACAAATAAATTTGCTGCATTAGCAGTATCTAAAAAAATATCTGATGCTTTTTCATTATCCAAAGAACCAGGAGTATCTCAGTTAGTAAAATATGAAGTGTTAAATACTAAAGATGATGTATTTATGAAAACAGTGATGGACGGTATGTTAAGTGGTATTGACGGAATTGCACTTTTAATGTCGTTAAAAGAATATGGTAAAAATCAACAGTATTTTGAATATGCAGTAAAAGAACACATTGCACTTTTTAAAAAAGATAAGAAAACTGTATATAAAAGTGCTTTAACAAATCTTCCATATTTATATGGTTATATTATAGACAATATGTTTGATTTAAAAATTACTGCTTTACCACAACAAAATGATGAAAAAATGAACAAAATTGTTGATGTAGTATATAATCATTGTAAAGGTAAACAAAACAATCAAAATATTGTAGAAACCTATAATATGGATAGTAAAAATTTTAGAATAGAAAATATTATATACTGTGATAATAAATTATCAGAGCAGGAAAAATGGAATAATAAATTTGAGTTTATGGAAAAAATAGGCAAAATTTTTGATCCTAATTTTGTATATGAACCATTAAATATGCCAAAACCTGAAAATACTGACCCAAATAAACCAACACCTGATAAACCAACACCTGATAAGCCGACACCTGATAAGCCAACACCTGATAAACCGGATCCTGATATAACAGACCCTGATAAACCGACACCGGATAAACCAGGCCCTGATAAGCCAGATCCTGATACAACAGACACAGATAAACCAACACCGGATAAATCAGATCCTGATACAACAGTTCCTGGTATAACTAACCCTGAAAATCCGTTATCGGAAGTTAATCAGCCTGAAAGTAATGCAGGGCAGGTAGTTTCAAAAGACGTGGTTGATGATGCATTTTATCAGGAATATAAAAAGTATGTTCATGGTGGTCCTGCAGAATTTTCAAGCTATGCAGTAGCAAGTATTAAAAGCCTGTTTCAAAATATTACAGGTAGAGGAATGATGCCATCATTTGTAGGAATAGGTAATATAGACCATAAATACGTAGCTTTAGCAATAAGTAAAACAATTGCAGATAAATTTAAGATATCGCAAAATAGTGATGTATCACAGTTGTTAGATTATGCTTATTTAGACGTATATAGCTGGAATTTTATACGTTATGTTATGGGTGCTTTAATGGGTGCAGATGGTAAAGCCCTTCTTAAAGTATTAAAACCATATGCAAAAAATCAGGCAGTAATTGAAGAATTATTAAAAGCACATGTAAAACTTTTTAATAAATCAGGTCATGTGGTAAATGAAAATGGCTATACAAATATAGCATATTTTTATGCAGGTATAACAGAATACTTTGAGAAATTAAAAATTACAGAGCTGCCAAAAGATGCAGCTAAAATACAGGCTTTAACAGAAGCTGTATATAACCATTGTAAAAATGAAAATAATAACCCGAATGTTATAGATTCATATAATGGTGAAACTACTAAATTTAAAAACTCCACAATTATTACATGTGGAACAGAATCTATTAATGGTTCACATATGATAGATTTTATGAATAAAGTAGGTAAAGTGTTTAACCCAGATTATACTTATTCTCCTAATTAGAAATAAGTAATCTTTTTTATTCAAATAGACTGTCCCCTTAATTTAAAGGGGGCAGTTTTTTACTATTTAAAATTTTTCTATATATTATCTTAAAATAGTCATTTAAATACACAACTAAAACATATTATAATGTAATCAATATTTGCTATAAAACGTAATAATATAATATCAAATATGGTATAGGAATATAATTGTATGTTATGGTATTACTGTATTTTGTATTATTGTGTGGAGATATTAGTGCTGTATTAGTGTATTACTGTATTAGTATAATAGTGTAATATAACTAATATGTATTATATTACAACTTAATAAAAAGATACAATGTTTTATTATAAGTAGATGTGTGTAAAAAAGAATATGGATATTTAATATAAGAAAATAAAAAAAGCGGGCAGCGGGACTTGAACCCGTGACCTAAAGCTTGGGAAGCTTCCACTCTACCAGCTGAGCTATGCCCGCATTCTTTAGTAGTTTATATATATTATTTTTTTTAAAATTACAATAAAAAAATTATAATAATAAAAATTATATTTAATATTTTCTAAATCATT
>RCNI01001430.1_pt1 | contig 13185 bp, 11 predicted proteins | sample 2041151 | NCBI WGS metagenome assembly RCNI01 (sample SAMN09708214, study PRJNA481090) | feces metagenome | isolation source: feces | place: Antarctica: Albino Rookery | reverse complement strand
TATTTTATCATGTGCCATTACTTCAAGTCAACTGCATGGGAGAGCTGCGCTAAACGTTTAAAATCACAGTGGCAGATGTTAAACATTCATTGCGGCGTACAAAAATTGCGTAAAAATCATGGGGCAGCAAAGAGAATCAGAAAAAGTGGAACGCCGGATAGAAGTTTGGAAAGGATTTGCTGTACCCAAACGAAAAAGTTATCCGCTTTGTTCATGTCGATATACCCACTCGAGAAAGAAAAAGGTCTACCGCAGGATTTGCATTCTGCAACAGACCTCTGACAGATGGTTATGCGTAGAGCTGTTCAGCATGGACAATTACCATTGCTCTGTTGCGGGCTCTGCTACTCTGTTCAACTAATGTGTTTTCCATTGTGTTACTCTCCTGTATTTTGAATGTATCTACTTTTACAGAAAGCATATTAAAAATACGAATGTGCGAAGCTCCAAATAGGAAAAGCCGAGAAGACCCTTTTACAGTTCTTCTCGGCTATTTCTTTGTCCCATTGCAATGCTCGTTACCATAGTCTCATAAAACTGTTCTTACGATACCGACCATTAGTCTGGGATTTCTATGTGCAATAATCTTACTTAGTGTTAAAGATTTTGAAAATGCTATCGAAAGGATCATCGCTTTCGGGAGCTGCAGGTGCTGTGGGAGCAACAGGTGCTGCAGAATTTTCCATTGCACCGAATGCACCGTTAGCAGGAGCAGCGGTAGCTGCATTGGAGAACAGACCGGAAGCACGTTCAACAGCAGGAGCGTCGAACACAGGGATAGCCTTAGGTTCGGGCTTGGGCTCTTCAAAACCGGTTGCAATAACGGTAACACGAATCTGGTCTTCCAGAGTGTTATCGAAGGTAGTACCGAAGATAATGTTTGCATCGGGATGAGCAGCTTCCTGAACCAGGTTTGCTGCTGCTTCAACATCTTCCAGACCCATATCGTCGGAACCGGTGATGTTGATGAGGACGCCACGAGCGCCATTGATGGAAGTTTCCAGCAGGGGGCTGGATACAGCCATTCTTGCTGCTTCTTCTGCCTTGCCCTTGCCGATTGCATAGCCTACGCCCATGTGAGCCAGACCAGCGCCACGCATAATGCATGCAACGTCAGCAAAGTCCAGGTTGATGAAGCCGGTCTCGGTAATCAGGTCAGAGATACTGGTAACAGCCTGACGCAGTACATCGTCAGCGATTTCGAATGCGTTTGCCAGAGTAACCTTCTGGTCGGTTGCAAACTTCAGACGATCGTTGGGGATAATCAGCAGAGAGTCAACCTTGCCCAGCAGTTCGTTAATACCGGACAGAGCCTGATCCATGCGGCGCTTGCCTTCAAACTTGAAGGGCTTAGTAACAACGCCGACGGTGAGCTTGCCAGCTTCGTGAGCAACTTCTGCAATAATGGGAGCTGCGCCGGTGCCGGTACCGCCGCCCATACCTGCGGTGATAAAGACCATGTCTGCATCTTCCAGTGCTCTTGCAATTTCGTTGCGGCTTTCTTCTGCACTCTTTTTGCCCACTTCGGGGTTAGAGCCGGCGCCCTGACCGTGAGTCAGCTTTTCGCCGATCTGGATGGTCTGGTCTGCTGCGGACTTAATCAGTGCCTGCTTATCGGTATTCACAGCGATAAACTCAACACCGTTTGCACCGGTGCTTGCCATGCGGTTAACTACGTTGTTACCTGCACCGCCTACACCCACAACTTTCAATACGACAACATTATCGTAATTAGTTTCTGCTGTAATAGACATCAATATGCCTCCCTATCATTCTTATGTGCTTGCGTCAAAGCGCATTGGTTTACTATATCATGCCACAATAAGGCAGCTTAATAAAGGTATTTTATTCTATTTTTGCCTTTGGGTCAATGGTTTTTGCCGAATTATTCAAAAGTTTTGATAATTTTCCATTAGTACTGCAAGAAATGCACCTTATCATCAATGGACAAATCGATGGTGCCCATATCACCGGGAGCCAGCTGCGACACTGCACTCAGCAGCATACCAAACTTAGTAATGGTATCGCCCTTGGGTCCCAACTTTACGTCAAAGCGTCCGTCATAGACGAACTTGGGGCAATTTTCATCAGACATATCCAGTTCAGAAATGAGCGACTGCAGTCCGCGTACTTCAATCTCGTACAAAATCTCGCTGAGGTACTCAATCTTTCCCTCGTCTCCCGGCTCGACCTCAATGGGATTACCGACGCCGGGCAAAACCGCAGTAATACCGGTAACATTAACAAGTCCCAGTGCCTCAGATTCCGTAAGCGCAGCCATCAGCTTACATTCTCGGTCAATCATCCACTTGCTGGTTTCTGACGACACCGTAGCAATCGCATTACTTTCTTTTACTGTAATGACAATCTTATTGGGCAGCACTCTGGCAATGGTAACTTCCTGCAAATACGGCAGTCGTGCCATCATATGGCTGACTGCGCCAATACGGTTTAGGAAAAACAGGTTGTCGCCAACGTCGATGCCGGTAGCTTCAATAATCTGTTCGTCTGTGTAGTCCTGATTGCCTTCAACTTCAATATGAGTAACACGGAAAAAGATACTCATAGCCATAACAATGGAAAAGCAAATCAGAACGAACGATATTGGGCCAAACCATGCTCTGGATTGGATACGCGTTCTGCGTTTGATTTGGAGATGATCCATATAAGTTTCTTCCTTTCGGATGGAGTGGAATTCTTTTGTTCATGAGCACTATTGCTCAGTCTTATATTACACCCTATTTCTGCTTTTTCGTCAAGTGCAGGACGCAATTACTTGGCCACTAAGGACAAAACGACATCGGTAATGCGTTCCGTAGCATCAGCCGGAGCAGCAGCTGCCATGGCTTTTGCCATCTGGTTTAGACGCTCTTCATCGTCTATCAGTTCCAAAAGAGTGTTTTTGAAGCGTTCGGAAGTCAAACCTGCTTCCGTAAGTACAACCGCACCGCCTGCATTTTCCAGCAGTCGTGCGTTCTTTTCCTGATGGTTGTTTGTGACGTTCGGAGACGGAACCAACACGCAGGGCTTACCCAAAAGGCTTAGCTCAGCCAATGTAGACGCACCGGAACGGCACACCACAAGGTCAGCTGCTGCCATAACACGGGACATATCGTAAATGTACGGACGCACATCGTATCCATCTCGGCTAAAGCCACCCGGACACAGAGAGTGAAGCCGTTCCATCATATCCTCGTAACGGTCACGACCCGATGCGTGAATCAGGCAAAAGTCTGTTTCTTTGCAGGTATCGGCAATAAAATCCGCCATAATCTCGTTCATGTGGGTAGCTCCCAAAGAGCCCCACACAGACACAATCAGCTTCTGGTCGGGTGCAATGCCAAGTTCTGCTTTGGCGGACTGCTTGCTGTATGTGCAGAAATCGCCACGCACAGGCGTGCCTGTAATCATCACTTTTTCCTGATGTCTATACGCACTTACACTTTCGGGGAAGCCGACCATAATGGCATCTACGCCGTTAGCCAGCATCTTTGTGGTCAGTCCCGGCACAGCATTGGATTCGTGCAGCACGGTACGAATTCCCATCATCTGCGCCGCTTTCAGCACCGGAAAACACACATAGCCGCCCGTGCCAATAACGATATTCGGTGCAAAGTCCTGAATAATCTTTCGTGATGCAGCAAGGCTCTTAACCACATTGATCGCCGTTTTTACATTGTGTTTGATTCCCTGAATGTTCATACTGCGCTGAAGATTGGTAATTTCAATGGAAACAAATTTATATCCGGCACGAGGGACCAGATCTTCTTCCATCATTCCCTTTGCGCCTACAAACAGGATTTCGCTTTCGGGCAGCAGTTCTTTCAGGCGGCCAGCCACAGCAATCGCCGGATTGATGTGCCCCGCAGTACCACCGCAAGCAAATAAAAAGTTCATACGCTTATCCTTTCTCTATCATAGGTTTTGCTTATGGGCGTGGGCTACCTGTAACCATATCTCGGGATATACTTAGTAGTATTCCCAACTCTCCCAATTCAATCCACAAAGCACTGCCGCCGTAACTGAAAAACGGCAGCGAAACGCCTGTGCAGGGAATGGTATTTGTAACCACGGCCACGTTTAATATCACTTGCATAGCAAGCACAGTAGAAATGCCTACCGCCACCAAAAAACGGTAACGGTCACGGCAGTGAAATGCAATCCAATAGCCTCTGCAAATCAGCAGAGCGAACATCAGCAAAATAATCGTTGCACCAACAAATCCAAGTTCCTCGCACACGACGGCAAAAATAAAGTCGTTGTGCTCCTCAGGAAGGTACAAGTATTTCTGTCTGCTGCGTCCAAGTCCCAGTCCAAACAGGCCACCGGAACCGATGGCGTACAGCGACTGGACAATTTGATAACCGTCCCCCGAGATATTCTGCCAAGGGTCAAGCCAAGTCATAATACGGGTGGACATATACGGGAACAGCACAATGACAGTGACTATTCCCACAACGGCAATCGTGCCGCTGGAGACAAACCAGAACAATCTGGTTCCGCCGACGAAAATCATTACTGCCCCAAGGGAAAAAATAATGATGGTGGCGGACATATGCGGCTGAGCGATAAGCAAAACGCCCAGAACCAGTAGGACACACGCAAACGGCAGTACGCCGTAGCGGAATGTACCCATCATGCTGCGATAACGACAAATCATGTCGGCAAAGACCAAAATCACAGCGAGCTTTGCAAATTCAGAAGGCTGAAGATTGAAAAATCCAAAATTCAGCCAGCGGCGTACACCGCCTCCGGGGCCAACCCCGATGAAAAGCACCAAAAGCAGCAACCCAATCGTTGCTGCCAGAAATGGCCAGCTGAGTGTGCGATACACCTCCACGGGAATCCGTGAGGCAATGAGCATAATCACTACGCCTGTCACCGCAAAAATCAGCTGACGAATAAAGAAATAAACTGGGCTGCCCTCCGTGTAATATGCACGGACAAAACTAGAGGACAGCACCATAATCACCCCAGTGGTGAGCAGTGCCAAAATGAGGTACAGCAAGGGCAGATCCATTTCTGCCCGAGTGTTTTTGGTTGGCAGGCTCTGGGCCTGCAGACGGGTTGAGGAATACTCCATAAAGTACGCTTGTTCCTTCCTGCCCCGCCCAAACACTCGGGCAGGACGCGCATCAAGCTACAAAGCGACTGCAAATACCCAGAAAGGAAATCACCGCAAACAGAGCAGACACACCGCCAAACAGCACAAACAGCTGCTTTTCGGACCACTTATGACCTAACCAGCCACCCATTTCCAGATGATGATGGAACGGAGCCATTTTGAACACACGCTTGCCGCCGGAGAGCTTGAAATATCCAACTTGAATGATAACAGACAGAGTTTCGATGATATATACAATGCCCAGAGTAATCAAAACCAGAGGCATATCGTAAGCAAACGCCAGTGCAGCCACAGCGCCACCCAAGAACAGGGAGCCGGTGTCACCCATGAATACTTTTGCGGGGTTGAAGTTGTAAATGAGGAAGCCAAACAGACCGCCGGCCAGACCTGCAGCAAAAATGCCCAGTGCGCCGTAAGCCTCGCCCCACAGGTAAGTGACCATGACGAAGAAAATCATCACGGGAATTGTGGTAGCGGTTGCCAGACCGTCAACACCGTCAGTGAGGTTGACTGCATTGACTGTGCCCACAATGATGAACGCTGCTGCAATGAAGTACAGAGGTTCAGGAATAGGCAAAGTCACATTTACAAAAGGAATGTATACATTGGGAGTGATATAGCCCAGTTTGCGCATCAGCATAATGAACAGCACGGAAGCTGCCAGTTGCAGCACAAACTTTTTCTTTGCGGTCAGACCCAAATTTGCCTTGTGGCGCAGCTTTTCGTAGTCATCGAGGAAACCGATGCAGCCGAAAGTCAGTGCCAGCAGCAAGCAAACCAGATGGCCGTATTCACCGTTTGCCAGACTATTAGCCCCGGCAATCAAGCACGCAGCAGCTACTGCCACGATAAACATGATGCCGCCCATGGTGGGGGTACCGTTTTTGTGCATATGCCAGTTGGGGCCAATCTCTTTAATCATCTGTCCTGCCTTAACCTTTCGCAGGAAGGGTACCAGTACCGCTCCCACCAAGGCAGAAACAACAAATCCAATAATAAACGCAATCATTAGTCGGTTGCTCATCATTTATCTCGCCTTCTCTCTAGTATCTCTGCGACGATTTCTCTTTCGTCCATATGAATTTTCTCTGTACCGATGACCTGATAATCTTCGTGGCCTTTGCCCGCCAAGATAATCACATCACCCGCTTTATGGTTCTCGATTGCCCACTCAATCGCTTTCGGACGATTCGGAATGACCTGCATCTCTGCTTTGCAATCCTTCATTCCCTCCAGAATATCCGCAATAATCATATCGGGGTCTTCTGTGCGAGGGTTATCGCTGGTGACAATCGCAAGGTCTGCATGGTCGCCCGCAATCTTGCCCATAATGGGACGCTTAGTTCGGTCACGGTCGCCACCGCAGCCAAACAGTACAACCAGTCTTCCGGTCGTGACCTCACGCATACTCCGTAGCACATTTTCCAGTGCGTCAGGCGTGTGTGCATAGTCAATCAGAATGGTGTAATCTCCATCAGTGGGTACGACCTCCACTCGGCCTTTCACGCCGGTGGCCGTAGCCAGACTTGCACAAGCATCTTTCAGGTCAATGCCTAACTGTACCGCTGTCGCCAATACCGTTAGAGCGTTATAAACGGAAAATGTTCCCGGTATCGCCAATTTCGCATGGACGGTTTCGCCGCCGTACTGCAAATCAAAGGAAACGCCCGATGCGGTATGCACCACATTTTCCGCCTTGAAGTTGGCGTTCTGGTTCACCGCATACGTGCTGATGGGACAGGTTGCCGCATTCATCATGGTTTCCGACCAGTGGTCATCTACATTGACCACGCCCTTCTTGCAACGGGTAAACAGCTTTGCCTTTGCTTCTGCGTAATTTTCCATGGTGTGGTGGTAATCCAGATGGTCCTGTGTGAGGTTTGTGAACACGCCCACATCAAAGTCAGTACCGTCTACTCTACCCTGATCCAATGCATGAGAGCTGACTTCCATCACCACATGGGTGCAGCCTGCGTCTACCATCTGTGCAAACAGGGCTTGCAGCTCACAAGATTCCGGTGTGGTACGCTCTGTGTGCAGCAGCTCATCACCGATGAGGTTGCCGTTTGTGCCAATCAGACCCACCTTAGCGTGCAGAGTGTCTTCCAAAATATGCTTGAGCAAATTAGTCGTGGTGGTTTTGCCGTTTGTGCCCGTAACGCCGATGACCTGCATTTTCTTGGACGGGTCACCGTACAGCACCTTTGCCCCCATAGCCAACGCATTGCGGCTATCCTGCACCAGAATGTAATCCACATCTACTGTGGGTGGCTCTTGGCAAAATATCACCGATGCGCCTTTTTCTACCGCCTGAGGGATAAATTTATGTCCGTCTGCGGCCAATCCCTTGACGGCAACAAACACGCTGCCGGGGGTCACCGCTCGGGAATCGTTGGTAATATAGGAAACTTCCTGCTCCAAGTCTGCGTGTACAGACAGGACGGTGATTTCCTCAACCAATTCCTTTAATTTCATATGTATCATGCTCCAATCAATATCTACCAAGCAACTCTTCTTCACTGCTTACCAGACTTACATTTACTACCGAGCCACACTTTACCGCCGTTCCGGGAGGAACCAACTGTGCAGAAACCACTTGCGTGGCGGCATCGGTAACTGCGGACTTCGTATGGAGGTAAATCCCCATCTCTTCCAGCTGTTCGCCTGCTTGTTCATAACTAAGGCCTTTAATATCCGGCATAGTAAGCGTTTGCTGTTCTATCTCACCGCCGGTATAAAGCACTACCGTACTGCCCTGCCGGATTACTGAACCAGCCGATGGCAGCTGTCCGCTGACGGTCTGCCCATCGCCCACGATTTTACAAGAAAAACCTTCTCGTCGCAAGACCATGCGGGCTTCGTCTATGGACTTTCCCGTAACCGAGGGAACAGCTTTATCCATAGCTGCTTCGTCTTCACCGGTATATTCCGGGTCAACGCCCATATACGGGAGAATATCACGGAACATATTGCCCACCGTGGGTGCAGCCATCTGACCGCCACTGACATATACCCCGCAGTTTTTGCTGGGGGAATCCAGCAGCACCAGAATAGCAATTTTCGGGTCATCAGCAGGTGCAAACCCTACGAAAGATACAATATACTCCTTTTTCCCCGTTTGTGCAATCATAACTACATTTTCCGAGGTACCTGTTTTACCGCCAATGCGGTAACCGGGCACATAAGCGTTCTTGCCTGTGCCGTCTTTTTTATCGCCAACGACCTGCTCCAGAATCTGGCGCACCTTAGCGGAAGTTTCTTCCGTAATCACCTGACGAACCATCTTCGGGCTGTGTTCTTCGACGACTTCTCCGTCCTGACTGCGAATCTCCTTGACCAGATGCGGCTCCATCAGTCTGCCGCCGTTCACGCAGGCACTAATCGCTGTAATCAGCTGAATGGGGGTAATGGTAAAGGTCTGCCCAAAAGACGCTGCTGCCAAAGATGACAAGCTGCCTTCACGGAAGAACACATCTTTGCTCCACCAAATGCTGCCGCTTTCTCCCCACAGGTCAATGCCCGTTTTGGCAGTTGGGACGGTGGACGAATCTTCAGGAAGGTCCATCAGTCCAAAAGCGTCGCAGTATTCATAAAATTTCTCCGGGCCCACACGAAGTCCCAAATTGACAAAGGCCACATTGCAGGAATGCTGTGCTGCCTGCGTCAGCGTCTGTGACCCGTGGCCTTGGGTTTTCCAACATTTACGGGGTTTGCTGTCCCCCGGTACCTGTACACTGCCCGAACAGAAAAAGTGGTCATCTAAGGAAGCAACTCCCTCGTTCAGTGCCATGGACAGAGTGAGAATTTTAAAAGTGGACCCTGGTTCGTACGTATCGGAAATCGCTTTGCAGCGCCACTGTTTTTGCTGTGCCGCTGAACGAATGGCCGCTTTCTCCTCATCGGTACCTGCCTGCGCAATTTGCGCCGCCACTTCATCGCTGACTGCCTGATAATTGTTGCAGTCGAAGTTTCCCAGCGAGGCCATCGCCAGAATTTCCATCGTATTTACATCGACCGCAATAGCTGCGGCACCGTTTTGTACATCGTAATCCGCAACAGCCTGCTGCAGATGCTTTTCTATGTAGTACTGGATCGTCTGGTCGATGGTCAGTACAACATCATTCCCCTCCACCGGATCATCGTACTTTTCAAAGCCGGAAAACAACATTCTCGTGCCCTGCGCTGTGGTCAGACGAGCCACTTCCCCGTCTTTTCCCTGCAAGGCATCGTTATAGTACGCTTCTATCCCGCTCAGGCCCTTATTTTCTGTACCCACAAACCCCAACACATGGCTGGCAAGGCTTCCGCTGGGATAAAAGCGCTTTGTATCGCTTTCCAGTTTTACGCCTACCAGATTGTGCTCGGCCTTAAAGGTACGCACTGCCTGTGCGATATCGTCGTCCACCTTGGTCGCTAAGGTTTTGTACCAGCTTTTGGTATCCTTCGCTTTGGTGAGAATGGTTTCGTAATCAATATCCAGAATCTCCGCCAAACCCGAGGCGATAAACTCCGGGGTTTCGTAGGGATTCTTACTGTTGCGGGCAATCTCGGCAGGGCTGAGAAATACCGTGTACACATCTGCACTGGCCGCCAGTACATTGCCTTTGCGGTCGTAGATTGTGCCACGTGGTGCTGTAACCGTCGTTTCTCGTAGCTGCTGATGAATGGCCATAGATTCATACTTATCATGCTGGATAATCTGAATCCGAAACAGCTGCACAATGAGGACAGCAAATGCAACTATGCCGCACACAAGCATAATGACCAGTGTGCGGCGAAGCATCATTTCATTGGGGGTATGATTTTCGCGGTTTTCCCTGAACATAGTCTTTCACTCCGTCACTGCATGGTAGATTCTCTATCCCTACATTGTACGGAAGTGTTCCGTGTTTATAACCCCTTTGCTGCAAAAAACCGCACCGTTACCCAAATAAACGGGCTTATCTGGTTTTGTGCTCGGCCTGATTGCCGTTATTCATTTCTATGTATTGCTCTTGCTTAGGCTTGACCATGCCCAGTTCGTCGCTGGCATAGTCATCCAGTCGCTGCGGACGAAATGCCACAGCGTAGTCAATTTCTAATCTATCTCTTCTTTGCTCAAGCTGCGTATGCTCTTTTTCCAACTGTGCCGTTTCCACGCTAAGTATCGTAAGCTTAGCCTGCATAAGCAGCAGCAGAACAGCAAGCACGGCAGCTAGCCCAAACCCCAGCACCAACAAAGGTGTCTTAATCCGTATCGCACGACCGGCAGGCTTATCCTCTTTCTGCGGTCGTGGGATTGTTTGGTATGTGCTGTACTGAGCCATTGGCGAGACTATACCCTTTCTGCGATGCGCAGCTTTGCACTGCGAGCTCGGGGGTTTTCCTCCAGTTCCTCAGCACCGGACACGATGGGCTTTCTGGTCACGCTCTTGAGGGTCTGTACAAAGCCACAAGTGCAGATTGGTGCTTCTCTGGGGCAAGTGCAGCCATTTTCTCTTGCTGCAATGCCGTTTTTGATGATTCGGTCTTCCAGAGAATGGAAGCTAATCACGCACAGTCTTCCGCCCTTGTTCAGCTTATCGGGAACGGTGGCAATCATGTCCTCTACGCTGCCCAGCTCGTCGTTTACCGCAATGCGGATGGCCTGGAAGCTGCGCTTAGCCGGGTGCTGCTTTTCACGCAGAGCCGCAGCAGGCATAGCGCTGCGAATAACGTCCACCAGTTCCAGTGTGGTTTCGATGGGTTTTGTTTCACGAACGGCACAAATCTTGGAAGCGATACGGCCTGCGCAGCGTTCTTCCCCATAATCACGGAGAATACGCTTCAGTTCCTGCTCGCTCCACTGATTGACCACGTGGTAAGCGGTGATGGAAGAAGCTCTATCCATACGCATGTCCAGCGGTGCGTCGTTCATATAAGAAAAGCCACGCTCAGCATCGTCCAGCTGGGGAGAAGATACGCCCAAATCAAACAGCATACCGTCTACGCCCTCGATGCCCAAAGAATCGAGAATGGCTGCGGTGTTACGGAAATTATCCTTCACCAAAATGACCTTGTCCCCATACGGAGCAAGGCGTCGACCGGCTTCGTCAATGGCCTGCTGGTCTTGGTCGATGGAAATGAGCTTACCGGTCGTCAGGCGCTTGGCGATTTCACTGGAGTGACCGCCACGGCCCAAAGTACCGTCTACATAAATTCCATCCGGTTTAATGTTAAGCCCTTCAATGCACTCCCATAAGAGCACGGGGCGATGTGCAAATTCCATTTAAAAATCCAACTCCTCCATAACCGAGAGAATATTTTCGGGTGTGGTTTCGATTGCAAATATTGCATTCCATGCGTCAGTATCCCAGAACTCAGCATGGTTATTATTGCCAACTACGGTTACAGACTTGGTAAGGCCAGCAAACTCACGCAGATTTGCGGGAATGAGTACTCTGCCCTGTCCATCCAGCTCACAGCGTGTAGCATGAGCAAACAGCGGACGCATTTTCCGCTGTTTTACAAAAGGCATGGCATCTACCTTATCACAAAGGTTCTGCCAATGTGTGGAGCTATATGCGCTTAAACATTTATCTGGGGAAATGGTCAAATAAAAGGTATCCCCCAGCTCCTCGCGCATGCGCGCTGGAATGAACAGCCTGCCCTTTGCGTCGAGATTGTGCGTATATTCACCTGTCAGAGCTGTTCACCTCCTTGGATATAAATGTCACAGAAGAAACTTCTGTGACATGAAGACTCTATTTTCGTGGGAAATGCGTGGAGTTTTCCACCACTTTTCCCCACATCAACGATATTACTATATCAGTGGCACTATAAAATTGCAAGAAGTTTTTTCCCTCTTTTCCCGATGTTTTTCAGTTAATTCAGTGCCCTTTTTTCGCTAAAACCGCTTATATGGTATTTTTTGCTTCTTTTCGTGGGTTTTGTGTTGTTTTGTTTTCCTCAATCCCCCACTTTTGCGTTATGTATTTCACTCGTTTTATTCTCATTCCCCACTTTACCAGTTATTTTCAGGATAATTCCATCGAAAACCGTCGATTTCTACCACCGTGTATTTTAAGAAATAAACGTTCATTTTATGGGGGATTTAGGATAGCATAGCGCTATACTCAAATTACAACAAAAATACACCCAGAGAAATTCCCTGGGTGCTGCTTCACGCACTGGCTATGCTGCGTTACCGACGGTATGGACATTCCCGAAACAACCGTTTTCATTGCAATCAATTTCCATGTCAGTCGGCATTATTCGTTTGATGCTTGATCCATTCGGTATCCGGAAATTGAGCCTTTTCAAGTTCAATCAGATAATCTTCAACCGGCTGTAATTGACCATCACATTTATAGAACACCAGACCACTTTTAATGGTTGTCATGTCCATAATGATAAATTCGTCAATTTCCTTTCCGTTCGAATTGAGAAATCGCAAATTGTAAGTAGTCCCCATACCCGCTGAAATGCGATTCTTTTTCATCGAGACTGTCTGAATATGTTCCGCAATAAACTTGATTTCCTCTGTGTCGGTTATATTGAACCGATTACCGTCGTTTCCGTTGAACACTTCGATATTTACAATTTCTGCGGGATTTACTCGATTTAGAAAATGCGTGGGAGTAAACCACCAAACAGCAAAGCCGACAACAACCAGCGCAATAGCGGCGATTGTTCCGGCAACGACTTTCGCACGCTTTTTCATCTCAATCACTCCATTCTGAATTTCAAATACACCATACCATATGTTGGCAAAATACCCTGATGCGGAGTACACAAAAACTGTACAGAGCTTACAACTTTATCGAACTATCGACTTTGCCGTACCGACAAACCGTTTCTTACTCTCGCTGCATAAATAGCGTTGTGTGCCATCGGAACGCTTTCAGTTCCTCACAACATGGTAGAACCTCAATGAGGGCAAACTAAAAAAACAAAGCAGCTCAAAATGAGCTGCTTTGTGAGGGATTATTCGTCTTCAAACTCGTCCATGTTCATCACATCATAGCCTCTGGGAGCCAGAGGAGTCTGTTCCTTTGCAGGAGCAGGAGCTGCCGCAGGAGCAGCACCACCACGCAGTTTGT
>RCNI01001373.1_pt1 | contig 13185 bp, 13 predicted proteins | sample 2041151 | NCBI WGS metagenome assembly RCNI01 (sample SAMN09708214, study PRJNA481090) | feces metagenome | isolation source: feces | place: Antarctica: Albino Rookery | reverse complement strand
ATTACCTTCAAACGTTTTTTAGGAGCATTGGTGCAAGATATAGGCGAATAAGAAAACGCCCAAGGGGCATACCCTCACCGCAACTCTACACATACAAGAAAGAGAAGTTGCAAGAACTTGAAAGCCTTGATTCCAAAGGTAAAATAGAACTTTATTATGCCGATGAAAGTCATGTATGTACAGATGGTTATGTACCTTACGGCTGGCAGTTCAAAGATGAGAATGTCTATATTCCATCCCAAAAAGCTGCAAGACTTAATATCTTTGGCATGATTACCAGAAGAAATCAATATAAAGGCTTTACAACACAAGAGTCCATCAATGCAGACAAGCTAGTGGATTTTCTTGACAGGTTCTCTTTTGAGGTAAAGAAGAAAACAGTGGTTGTCCTTGACAATGCTTCTGTCCATAGAAATCGGAAGATAAAGGAAATGAGAAAAATATGGGAGGATAGAGGATTATTTCTTTTTTATCTTCCACCATACTCTCCTGAACTTAATCCTGCTGAAATCCTGTGGCGAATATTAAAAGGCAAATGGATAAGACCTGCTGATTACAATACTAAGGACTCGCTTTTCTATTGTACAAATAGGGCTCTAGCATCTGTAGGTACGAACTTATTTGTGAATTACTCATATGTATAAAATTAATTTTGAATAGTTACTTATTATCTATAATATTATTGCTTGTTTCTTTTTTTATAATATGTCGTGATATAAAGAAAGAAGATAAGAGAAAACTGAAATTCAAGGAAATAATCAAAGAGAACAAAGATCTACTTGAAATGCGCAAAAAAATAATTTTAACAGTTTCTCATGACATTAGAGGTCCTCTTGGAAATATTCATAATTGTGCTGATTTGGCTTCTGAAACAAGAGAAAAGAAAAAACGTGAAATATATTTACAGGATATTCGTTATTCCTGTAATCATATTCTGCACCTTGTCAATGATTTGATGGATGCATATCGAATTAATGAAGCTGGTGAATTTCGTAATGATACTCCATTTTATCTTGATTGTTTCTTGCGACGTATTTCTGATGATTTTTCACGTAAAGCAAATACCAAAGGGTTGATATTCTATCCCGTACATGAAAAATCATCTTTGACAGTTAAAGGTGATGCAGATAAGCTAGAGCAGGTACTATCTAATCTACTGACCAATGCCATCAAGTTTACTCCTTCAGGTACCGTTCGTTTTCATTCACAATATTTGGGTGGCAAGCTTCGGATTGAAATTGGAGATACCGGTATTGGGATGGATAGTGAAACACTAAAAAGGGTATTCTCTCCCTTTGAGCGTGCGGCACAGAATATTAATTCGGAAGGTTTTGGTTTGGGCCTGTTTTTGACAAAAGGTCTAGTAAAGGTTTTAGATGGAACTATGGAAGTGGAAAGTGAGACTGGTAAAGGAACCGTGTTTAGACTTGAGTTTCCATTGCCCGAAACAGATGAACCAGTGGAACAGGATAAGCCGGACAATAGTTCAATAAATACACTTCCAAAGAACGTTCTTGTAGTGGATGATGATCCTATACAGTTGAAAATAGCAGAAGATATGCTTGGACGCAAGGGGATTGCTTGTAAGACGTGTATAAATGTTAGGGAAGTAGTGGCGGCTTTTGAGCAATCAAATTATGATGTAGTACTTACGGATTTACAGATGCCTGGAACAGACGGATTCGGTCTTTTGAAACTGCTTCGCAATTCAGATATGGGAAATTCAAGGACTGTTCCGGTTGCAGTAATGACAGCCCGTGGTGACGGCAATACCGGAGTTTATGAAAAAGAGGGATTTGCAGGATGTATTCATAAGCCGTTCAATATTCGTAATCTGCTTGCTTTTTTGTCATCTGTCATCCCAAAGGATGTGCATTCAGATCATAAGGATTTTGATTTTACCGAGCTTTTGGAAAGCACAGAGGATAAAGAATACATACTTTCGCTTGTGGTCAGTGAATCAAAAAGGGAATTGGAGGAACTTGGGCTCGCTGTAAAGACAACAGACCGTGAAAGTATGAGAAAAACTGTACACCGGATGATTCCGGTATGGGAAATGCTCGGAAAAGATTGTCTGTTGCGTGAGTTTCAGAAAGTGCTGCATGACGGTAACTGTAATGATGAAACGGTTTGTGAACATACACGAGGGATTATGGAGTGGATTGTAAAATTAATGGAAGAAGCAGAAAAGGAATTGAACGGATATGAAAATACTGATAGTTGAAGACAATATGATACTTTGCGGAATGATTGAGAAATGGTTGCAAAAGGCCGGTTATGAGGTTTTGACGGCAATAGACGAACCAAGTGCCCGCAGTATCCTGAAGAGATATGAAATTAGTCTTGTAATTGGGGATGTACGTCTTCCGAAAGGAGACGGAATCAGTCTTTTGGAATGGATGGTACGTTCCGGTATGGAAATCCCTTTCATTGTAATGACGGATTATGCCTGTTGTGCTGATGCCGTCCGTGCCGTTAAAATCGGAGCTAAAGACTATCTTCCCAAGCCTGTTTATCAGGAACAGTTGTTGGAACTGATGCACAGTCTGTTGAAACAGCCTGTAATAGTCCGTAAGGAACGGTCGTTTGTAGAGCGTACCAGTGAAGCTGCTCGGAAAACGGCCTCCCTTGCCCGGCGTGTTGCTCCCTCAGATCTTTCAGTTATGATACTCGGACCGAGTGGTAGCGGTAAGGAAGTTATAGCACAGATGATTCATCGATACAGCGACAGACATAACAGACCTTTTGTTGCCGTCAATTGTGGTAGTATTCCGAGAGACTTACAGGCCTCGGAGTTTTTTGGGACCGTCAAAGGGGCTTTCACGGGAGCCATAGCAGACAGGAAGGGACATTTCGAAACCGCAAATGGAGGTACTCTGTTTTTGGATGAAATAGGTAATATGCCGTATTCTATGCAGGTACTTCTGCTGAGAGTCCTGCAAGAAAAAGAGTTTAGCCCGATTGGTAGTAACAAGGTTATGCAGACGGATGTGCGTATTATTTCAGCTACTAATGAGGATATGAGAAGTGCTGTAAGAGAAGGACGATTTCGTGAAGATTTGTACTATCGTCTGGCTGAACTGGAGATTATTCAACCGCCACTTGCTGAGTGTCGGGAGGATATTCTTCCGCTTGCTGAATTTTTCAGGAAGGAATATTCGGAGAGAATTCATGTGCAAAACGAAGGATTTACGGAAGAAGCAAAGGAGTGTATGTTGTGTTACGGTTGGCCTGGTAATGTGAGGGAACTCAGTGGAAAGATCAAACGAGCGGTATTAGTTTCGGATACACCACTATTGGGTGTGAATGATTTGGGACTGGATAATGTCATTTATAATAATGGTTCAGAAATACAGACTATTTTGGAGAAAGAAAATTTATACCGTCTGTTAGAGAAAAACCATGGTAACGTTAGTCATACAGCAGAAGAACTAGGATGTAGTCGTACTGCTATATATAAAAAGATAAAAAAGTTCGGATTGAAATGATGATTGTAAGTTTATAATTAATGCGAATCAGGAGTTGAAAATAACTTCTGATTTGCATTAATTATAAAAGACAGAACTTAATTTTAGAATGTTGATTCTTTATGGCACTATAAATTTATCATTATAGTTTATATAGAATAAAATCACAAGTGATTATGAAACTGATATCTAATATAAGGATCCAAAGTTATATTAGATATCAATATGCATTTATCCCTTCCATCAAAGATAAGCTCCAATCCTGCTTTGCCAGCCGCATTTGTTCCTTTTTTCAGGAGAATTTTCTTTATGGCTTCGCCATGAAAATTCTCCTGAAAAAGAATGCGGCGGCAAACGGACTTGGAACTAATTGAAAGATTACAGGGATTAACTGCGACCGACATGACGCATAGCTATATAAGCAAAGACGACTTTTTATACCACACTATAACCTAAATCCATACTGAGAAATCAACCGTCCTCATATTAAAGCATTGCCTACTTTATACGATTCTGAAATAAGACAGGGATTTCAGCTCCCTCCAATCTGCATAGCTTCGTGGCTTCGCTATGTATGCCCATTATGCCTTCATTGGGGTATCTCCACTATTTTTTCATTATTTTCTTTCCCTCTGAATGACATCTGATGACATTTGATGACACCTGATGTCACATAATTGAAAATCAGGATATTATTCAAATTATCGCTTTACATTTGGACTGTAAAACAAATCAAGTAGTCACTAAAAACAAAAGATTATGGCACAGAACAACAGTCCGGACAAGGAAAAAAAGAAAGGTAGGACAAAGAAAACCAAACAACCTTATGTGGAACAAATCAGTGAACTTCTGATAGTTCACAATAAAAATGATCCCAAAGAAGGTATAGGAGTGGTCAGCAAAGCCGATGAAAAAGGAAACTATCAGACTGTAACTCCCGAAGAAAAGAATGAAAACGCTTTTCTGAAATTTGACAAGAATTCGAGTATACTCGAAAATTTTATCAAGAATTTCTGGAGTCAGCTGAAAGAACCTACCCATTTCAGGCTTATCCGCATGACCTTCAATGATTACAAGCAAAACAAACAGGCTCTCAAGGATTTGGCCGAAGGCAAGAAAACAGACGCGGTAAAGGAGTTTCTGAAACGCTATGAAATCGTACCGAAAGTAAACAATCAGAAAAACAGTCAAACAAAAGAGGAGGAAACAACAATGGCAAAGAAGCAGGAACAGACAACTCAGGCTCAGCCTGAACAGGTATCACAGGTGGAAGCTGCCGCACAGGGGCGCGAACAACAGGAACCGCAACGCCAGCAGACACCCACGTACCGCTACAACGAGAATATGATTAACTGGGAGGAGCTAGGCAAGTTCGGCATATCCAAGGAAATGCTGGAGCAGTCCGGACAGCTTGACAGTATGCTAAAAGGATACAAGACCAACAGGACAATGCCGCTGACACTCAACATTCCTGGGGTACTGACTGCCAAGTTGGACGCACGTCTTTCGTTCATATCCAATGGTGGACAGGTCATGCTGGGGATCCACGGTATCAGAAAAGAACCGGAACTGGACCGTCCTTATTTCGGACATATCTTCACAGAAGAGGACAAGAAGAACCTGCGTGAAAGTGGAAACATGGGACGCGTGGCTGACCTTAACCTGCGTGGCAACACTACTGAGCCATGTCTGATTTCCATCGACAAGAATACCAACGAACTGGTAGCCGTCCGACAGGAGCATGTCTATATCCCGAATGAAATCAAAGGTGTGACTCTGACTCCGGACGAAATTCAGAAACTGAAAAATGGTGAACAAATATTCGTGGATGGTATGAAATCCAATCAAGGCAAAGAATTCAATGCCAATCTACAATATAATGCGGAAAGAAGAAGCATAGAATTTATTTTCCCGAAAGACCAGGCTTTCAATCAGCAGACGCTCGGCGGTGTACCGCTTTCTCCCATGCAGCTCAAAGCATTGAACGAAGGACATACCATCCTTGTAGAGGATATGAAACGAAAGAACGGCGAACTGTTTTCCTCCTTCGTTACAATGGACAAGGTTACAGGCGGGCTCCAATATACACGCCATAATCCGGAAACGGGAGAAATCTACATACCGAAGGAAATCTGTTCAGTACAGCTTACACCGGAGGACAAGGAAGCGTTGCGTAAAGGACAGCCCATCTATCTGGAGAACATGATCAACCGTAAAGGTGAGGAATTCTCATCATTCGTCAAGCTGGACCTGGTAAGCGGAAGACCACAGTATTCCAGAACTCCGGATGGTTTCAACGAACGACAAGCACCGGCCATCCCGGCTGAAGTTTACGGACATTTGCTTTCAGCACAGGAAAGAGCAAATCTTCAGGACGGAAAGGCCATCCTCATAACGGGTATGAAAGGACCCAACGGCAAACCGTTCGATTCCTATCTGAAAATAAACGCAAACACAGGACAGCTGCAATATTTCCAGGAAAATCCGGATGTGCGCCGTAATACTTCACAGCGTGCTTCACAGACTGACAATACCCAGCAGCAGGAACAGAAGAAGGGAGCAAAACAGGCTGTCTGACCTGAACGTGATTCAAATCATTCAAATCATCAATTACTAAAAAAAGGAAAGAACATGAACAAGACCAATCATCATATCTACAAGGCTGAACAAATCGACTGGGAGAAACTGGAATCGTTAGGTATCAGCAGATTGCAAATTGAAAAGGACGGAAACATGGACCTGCTCCTTCAGGGAGAGGAAACTGATGCCATGTCCATTAAAATCAAGACTCCTGTATTTTCACTGACCATGGACGCAACACTCAGTCTGATTGAAGACGAGAATGGAAACCCGGTCATCAGCATAAACGGTATCAACCCTTCAGGTGAATAAATAAGAAACCATAATGTATCAGCTCTCTTTCCATACGGTAAGTCCGTATGGAAAGAAATAAAAACAGAATTTATCATGATTGCAATACTGACAGACAAACCAAGTGTAGGAAAAGAAATAGGACGCATTATCGGTGCAACCAAAGTAAGAAACGGATATGTGGAAGGAAACGGATATATGGTAACCTGGACTTTCGGGAATATGCTTTCACTTGCCATGCCGAAAGATTACGGAATCGAAAGGATGGAGCGTGAAGATTTCCCGTTCATACCGTCCGAGTTCGGACTCATGGTACGACATACCCGTACCGAAAAGGGATGGATACCGGACATTGAGACCGTACTCCAGTTGAAGGTAATTGAAAAAGTATTTCAAGCCTGCGATACCATCATTGCAGCTACAGAAGCCAGCCGTGACGGAGAAATGACATTCCGGTATGTATATCAGTATCTGAACTGTAAGCAGCCTTGTTTACGTCTGTGGATTTACTCTCTGACCGACGAAGCTATCCGCAAGGGAATGGAGAACCTGAAACCGGACAGTTGCTATGACAGCCTATTCCTCTCCGCTGACAGCCGTAACAAGGCTGACTGGGTGCTGGGCATCAATGCCAGCTATGCGATATGTAAGGCTACCGGTTTGGGTAACAATTCACTTGGACGAGTGCAGACCCCCGTCTTGGCAGCCATCAGCAGACGTTACCGCGAAAAGGAAAACCATATCTCTTCTGACAGTTGGGCTATCCATATCAGTCTGAGCAAGGATGGTAAAATCTTCAAAATGCGTCGTTCTATGGACTTGAAAGACAGGGATTCGGCAACAATGTTCTTTCAGGATTGCAAGCTGACACAAACTGCACATATCACAGAAGTAAGACTTGATAACAGAGAAATATTGCCTCCTGATCTTTTTGACCTGACACAACTGCAAAAGGAAGCCAACATCCGTCACGGCCTTACCGCCTCACAGGTATATGACATCACACAGTCTCTCTATGAAAAGAAGCTGATTTCCTATCCACGTACCTCAAGCTGCCATCTGCCGGAAGATGTATTCAACTCACTTCCCTCAATTCTCGGCCGTCTGATTTCATGGAATATGTTTTCTGGAATTGACTGTAAATCCGCCATTGATTTATCCTCAATATCCCGACATGTGATAAATAGGGAACAAATCAACGTCCATCATGCTATTATCATCACCGGGATTAGACCGGAAGGATTATCCGATAAGGAAATGTTGGTTTACAGACTCATTGCAGGAAGGATGCTTGAAACATTTATGCCGCCATGCCTTATAGAAACCACAAACATAAAAGCAATATGTGTGGCACAGACTTTCAAGGCCGAGCATACAAGAATTATAGAACCAGGCTGGCATAATGTATTCCAGCATTCGGATATAATACCACAGTCCGGATATACAGTCAATGAAATCCCCCGGCTCAAGAACGGTGACACCTTGAATGTCTGCGGCTGTAACCTTGTACACAAGAAACAGCTTCCTGTCAATCCGTTTACAGATGCTGAACTGGTAGAATATATGGAATTGTACGGACTTGGAACAGTTTCGTCCAGAACAAACATCATACGCACACTGATTAATCGAAAATATATACGCTACTCAGGAAAGTACATTGTACCAACTCCAAAAGGAATGTTCACTTACGAGACCATTCGTGGAAAGAAGATTGCAGACGCAGCACTCACCGCAGACTGGGAAGACCAACTGACCGCAGTTGAAAGCGGAAATACAACCGGAAAGGACTTTCTGGAAAGGATAGGCATTCTTGCCAAAGAAATGACTGATGACATATTCTGCACCTACAGTCATAAGAGCGAATAATCTGTTTTCAACAGACAGAAACCATCAGAAAGCAGGCCGAAAGGTCTGCTTTTTTTGTCTGTATAAAAAATCTGTTTTTCCGCTTTTAAGCGGCAAAGGTCTTGGATTGCCTGTCTTTTGCTGCAAGGCGGCCCTTACGGGCTTGGCTGGTCAGAAAAAAATCATCCTCGCTTCGCTCCGGTATTTTTTCCTGCCAGGCCTTGCGCAAAAAGGCAATCCAAGTGGCAGAGGCCTATAAAATCGGGAAAACACATCCCGATGGGATTATTCACTCATAAAATTAAGGATTATGAAAGTACAACTCATTGAAAGAATCGGCAGATATGCGGTAATGGTATTCCTGATTACAGGAATATGTCTGCTGGCAAGCAAGAAAGTCATACCAATAGGAATGATTGTACTGCTGTTACTTGCAAAAGGGACTGTCAGTTTTCTTCTCAGGATATTGATTACCAGTCTCAAAGTTCTCATTCTATTGCTCATTATAGGATTACTCGTTGCATAACCATCAAAACAGAATAATATGAAAACAGTTTCTTGTACATCACAGACTCCGGTCATGCCGGCTGCATGGCCTCAGAGTGGACAGGTCAGACCTGTAAAAAGACGGTTCCCCAATACAGTGGACGAACCCAAGAATATTGGATATTACCTGGAGTCCCTGCGTAATATAGCTGACAGACCAAACAGAGAAGATATTCTGAAAGAGTTCTTTAAGGAAACTTATGTATAACCATAAAATTTTTCAAATATGTTTTTTCAATCAATTTATCAGACAATCACAGAAGGTACGGATATGAACATCAACATCCGTAAAGTAGGAAACAGCCTGAGTGTGGCAGTCATGCCCAGACGAAACGGAATGAAGGGTAAAATGCAACAAAACATGGTTCCTCTGATAGTAAGCGGAACACCGGCAGAACTGGATGCCGGATTCTTACAGACCATTGCACAGCCGTTGCAGAAAGTACAGGGACTGCTAATCAACGCGGAAAACTTCGAGAAACAGGCAGAAACTGCAGCCGCACAAGCCAAGTCTTCAAAGACACCAGCAACAACCGGTGAGTCAAAGGAAGCAAAAGAGAAACGGGAAAAGATGGAAAAACTTCTCAAAAAAGCCGATGAAGCAGCCACTGCACAAAGATTCTCCGAAGCACAGACATGGTTAAAACAAGCACGTCTTCTGGCTCCAGCCGAAAGACATAAGGAAATTGACTCCAAAATACAGGAGGTACAGAAACAGGCCGATGCTGGAAGCCTGTTCGGTATGGCAGAAGAACCGGTACAGGCTATGCCCCAACCACAAGGCTGCATGACCGGACAACAGTCCGATATGTTCCCGGGACAGCCTGCTGAGACTACCATACCTCCAAAACAGGTTATGCAAACCGTACAGCAACAAATACCGCAACCGGCATATACTCCAAATGGAGGACAAATGCAGCCACCTCAGAGCCAACCGGTACAAGGAGGATTCATCCCACAAAACGGAACCATTCCGACATATCCGCATCAACAGGGAACAACACATTATCCACCACAACCGACAGTTTCTAATATGCAGACAAACGGAAATGGACGTGAATATCAGACTACACCTGCCGGAAATGAGACTTTCTGTTTTGACCCGGAAGATGAAAATGACCGAGAACTTCTGAAAGAAGATCCGTATGCAGAATACCCTGATTTCCCGGCAGAATACCGGATGAGAGACGAAGCACAGGTGGAAATGGTATGCTGTTAAAATAAACAATCAAGAAAATGTCAAACCTATAAATAATAAAACGATATGGCACTGGAAATAAAAGGCGTAAAAAGAGAATTCAAGATGAAGAAAAACGGTAAAGAAATAATACTGGATGATCCGGGAAGCGGCATGTCACCGGCAGAGGTAATGGATTTCTATTCTATGACCTATCCGGAACTGACCACATCCACTATACACGGTCCAGAAATTGAGAACGACAAGGCCGTATATGAATTCAAGACAACCATCGGAGTAAAAGGTTAGAAAAATGAAAAGTAATCAACGTAAAAGAAAGAAACCATGTACACAGCTTACAGAACAAGCATCGGAGAGTCTGGCACGGCTTATCATATCAGAACTCGAACAAACGGAAATAAGCAGGGGAACCGGCAGAAAGAGAAAAAGAAAACTTCCACCGGCAGAAAACCTTATGGTTTTCTGAATACAAGAATACCTTCCATTGCACCGGATATGTATGTGGAAACGGATACGGATACCAAAGTAAATGTAACTACGGAAGAAAATTTTGATTTTCTTTACCGTTCAGCCGTAAAATATGCGCAGCTCATGGATATGGAGCTGCCATATCATCCGGAAAGAAAGACTTCCATCAGAGAGAAAATCGGTCTGTTATACGATGCACTTGATTCAATATTGTCTCATCATATAAATCTGGAGCTTGTAAAAGGCAGGCTCCAGTTCTGTATCTACCATTTCCATGAATGGCCTGAATATACCCTGTTCTGGCTACCGATAGATTTCACGGAAAAACTGAATGGAGAACTAAAAAAAATAACACTGGAATTCATTCGCAGATTTATAAAGCATCACTGTATGCTGGATATAACGGACACACCATATTATGAAATGGTAGAAGGGTATATGGACTGTATTGACACCAAAGATCTTGACGAGGAGGAAATGAAGGAGGTCCAAAAACAGATAAACCTATTCTACTCATATAATAAAGGAAAGATACACAATCGGATAAGACGTATGTATTCCAAAGCTTTCTGCCGTAATCTCGAAGACCATATCTGTAACTACAACCCTTCCAACAGACAAGAAAAAAGACTGTTGGAACTCATAGGGGAAGGAATGTCCCTGATTTCGGACAACAGCCCCTGCATTATGGACTATGAATATGACTGGGATGGTGAAAGGGAAAGAGACTTTGAACCTCCACCTCTCAGAACTCAGATTCTGCTGGCATATTCCATATCTGACTACGTTACGGATGAGATGGAAAACTGCTTCAACTCCGAATGCCAGGAGACATTCAACCTGACTCCTGTATCATACACATTCATCACTCCGGAAACGGAAAACCTGTTCCGACCGGATGACTATCCGGAGCGCTTCTCCAAATGGTTCTCCGGCTTTTGCGAACATATTATACATAAAATGAATCATCATGAACAATCTGACAAATGACATGAAAAAAATAATGACACCCAAAGCTGCCATTATTGCCTACCAATATGATGACAGGATAAAAAACGACTGCCGGTATTTTCTTGAAATGCGCCCCATAGGAAAAAGAGGACTTATGGGGGCAGGAATTCCTGTCACATACGAATTTATGAATACCCTGCTGGAATCATATACGGAGGAAATAAGCAGAGTTCCGGCAGGCAGAATCCCTCAAAATATGTTGGCCTGCAATCCGAGAAAAGGTCAGGAAAGATACATCTGGTACAACCCGCCGGGAAAAAGACAAATGTATTTCCATAAGAATCTCAATATAGAGGATGGCACATTCAACCTACCGGGAATAATTTACTATGTACAGAATGAAAGAATGGAGGTATATGCCTTTAAAGGGAAATATCCCAACGAAACAACAGCCTTGTTTCGTGCCCCATTCTTCAATGTAACCGGAGCAAGCGTCTGTTTAGGAAGCAGTTCACTGGAAATGCCGAGCAACCCGACTTTCCTATCCCTGTCGGAATATTGGGAGAAACGGTTCTGGCTGACAGAGTTCTCCCATCTGGGAGGAAATATGAATCCGACCGTTTCAAATCTTGTTACAGTAACGGAGAATGCAAGACATAAACCGTTTGATATGAATGAACTCAAACCCATACATATGAAACTTAAAGAAATACTGCCATGAAGAAAATACATTTTACAGACAGATATCTGCTGAATCCAAGCCACCCGGTAACGGTGTTTGTCATAGGAGCCGGAGGTACAGGCTCACAGGTAATCACAAATCTCGCACGTATAAGTATGGCACTTGAAGCCCTGGGACACCCCGGACTCCATGTTACCGTATTCGATCCTGATACGGTAAGCCAGGCCAATATCGGACGCCAACTGTTCAGTGAAACGGAACTGGGACTCAATAAGGCCATATCTCTTGTTACACGCATAAACCGTTTTTTCGGATATTCCTGGAAAGCAGTACCGACACCTTTTCCTATACAGAAACTTCCGAATGACGCTACGGCTTATACAGCCAATATCACCATTACATGTACTGACAACATACGTTCACGTCTAAATCTTTGGAGTTTTCTGAAAAAAGCACGCAAGGAAAGGCTACAAGATTATCTCGCACCCCTGTACTGGATGGACTTCGGAAATATGCAGACAAAAGGTCAGGTAATGATAGGAACCGTCCATAAAAAAATACATCAGCCTTACTCACAGGAATATATCCCTATGCCTAAAATGAATGTCATCACAGAAGAGGTGGACTACTCAAAAATCAAGGAAAAGGAATCAGGTCCGAGCTGTTCTTTGACAGAAGCTCTTGAAAAGCAGGATTTGTTTATAAACTCCATATTGGCACATATCGGTTGCGACCTGCTTTGGAGAATGTTCAAGGAAGGAAAGACACTGTATCGCGGTGCATACATCAATTTGGAAACATTAAAAGTAACAGCTATCCCTGTATAGCTATAAAAGAATATAAAACTAAAACCTTGTTTCCGAAAATCTATAAATTACAATATTAGAAAAGGAGTGTATCAAATTTTATGAGTTTGATACGCTCTTTTCTAAACTAATCAAACTCTATGTTCATATCTTCAAAAATTGAAAATTGAAATTGCGAGTTCAACTCGCATATTTTCACTTCAATATGAAATACAATATGCCATTATAAACTCTTAAATAGTTCTTACATAAAAAATAATATTACAATAGTTCGTTAAAAATTAGCCCAGCCTAAGCGGCTCTGGCAGTAAATAAAATGAGTTCTTTGAAAAGTTTGTCAATTATTTGCGT
>RCNI01001372.1_pt1 | contig 13186 bp, 20 predicted proteins | sample 2041151 | NCBI WGS metagenome assembly RCNI01 (sample SAMN09708214, study PRJNA481090) | feces metagenome | isolation source: feces | place: Antarctica: Albino Rookery | reverse complement strand
TATCTCCTTTATTAATATAGTGTTCTTATTAAAATTATAAAAAATAATATCCAATAGAAAAATATCATCATATATATCTCCAATAATCTTCCTCATTGTTATTTTCTTCTACTATTTCAACCAACTTTTCCAATAAAACATTTTGTTCTCTTTCTCTTCCTGTAAAATCTATTTCATATATATCTTCATTTTCAAAACCATCTCCAGTTTTAAATTTATATACGCTTAATATATCTTTTATATCCTCTTTTAATTCATCTTCTACATCTTCATATTTATCTCTTAAATCAACTATTAATTTATTTCTTTTGTTATAAATTTTTATCATTATTAATTCTCCTTATGCTACTATTTCTGCAAATTCTTTTGCTGTTAACTCTATTTGTTCTATTTCTTTATCTTCATCTTTCACATATACTAATCTAATGCTACTTTTATTAACATCTTGAACTAATGCTATTAATAGTTTATTTTCTTTATCTCTATCTTTTATAAGAACATATCCTTTATTTCTTACTAATCTTTCATCTATTTCATAGACTTTTTTTACATATGTATTTGAAAAATCTTCTTGACCTTTATTTTCTCTTATTTTTTCTTCTTCTATATATTCTTTTTTATCATTTATAACTTTTACATCAACATTATTCATAGCTGCTTTTCTCTCCATTTCACTTTCTTGTAATTTTATATTTGTTCCTAAAAATTTTCTTGTTCTTTCTGTATCTTTTGTTGAATCTATTAAATCTAATGTATTTTTTATTTTTTCTTTATCTTCTTCACAAAGATCTTTTATTGCTATTTCTAATTCCTCTTCTAAATATGATTTAGTTGTATTTTCTCCTGTCTTTACTGTATAAATAGTTCCTTTTCTTGTATTGTATATATTTATTATTTTCCCTAGCCCATTTTGTTTTTCCATTTCCATATCATATATATCATCACCTGTTTTTAATGCTTTTGTTACAACTACATCACCTATTTTTAAATCTTTCATTTTTTTACTCTCCTTTTCTATTTTTTTATTTTTTCTTTTATTCCATTTCTGTTTTATTTTTTTGAACAAGTTTAGCATATTGTTTTATTACTTCACCGCCCCTATCTCTTCTATGAAGCTCAATACAAATTGCATCTATCATAGATAAACCAAAACTATCTTCTTGATTATTTTTTTCTATATATTCTGCAACTATATTTATTGCTAATTCTTCTATTGCTCTTTCTATATTAAAAGCTGCTTCTACTGCATCATTTCCAAAATCTATTATCTGTTTATATTCTGCTTTATTCTCCATTAGTAACACCACCTAATTCTGATAATCTATATTCCAGGAACTGTTATATCCCTTAATTCATCTATCTTTAAATCTCTAATAAGTTTTACAGCTGTTTCCTTTGTTCTTATATCTCCATTTATAGCTATATCTTTCAGGACCTTCATCTTTTCTTTTCCTATAGGACAAAATCTACATCTATCTACACTTTTAATTTTTCCGAATACTGTTCGATTTTTTCTGCTTTTAGCTATAGCACACAAAGGATCATGGCATTCAGCTACACCAATATCTAACATATTTATTAATCTTTCACTATTTTCTATTTTCCAAATTTCTTCTAGTTCAGTTACATCTGCTCTATCATTTCTATGTATAGCTTTTAAAATAAAGTCCCATTTCTTAAAATGTAATTCTTTAGCTGCTTTCACTAAATCCCAATGTTTTTCATTTGTGTCTATTCTGCTATTGCTTAACTGTGCCATTTCTTCGGATTCTATACTAAAAGCATTTAAAGTAACTTCTGGTGTATACTTGCTTTCTTCTATAGATTTCTGTAGTTCTTCCATTTCCTCGCTTAAAACTTCTTTTTCTTTTGTTTCTTCTTTTTCTATCTGTTCTACCCTTATATCTAAAATACACCCCTTAACTTCATACACACCTTCTAGGCTTAATATATCTTTTAGATTTATCTCCACTCTTAATTACCTCCTGCCATTCTCCATTTTTCATAACTTATTCTATCTATCCTATAATCTCTACCAACTTTAGTAACTTCAAACAAATGATATTTTTCAGCTCTCTTAGCTAAATCTCTTGCGTACCCAGTTGTTACTTGTAAGTATTCGGCAAACTGTCTAACTGTCATATATTCACGTTTATTAAATATATTGTTATCCTGGAATTTTTTTATTAATACATCTATATCATCTCTTTCTGATATAACTTCCATTAACTCATTTAAATCGCTGTTTACTATTATTAACCTTTCAAAATTTGTCATTTTCTTCTCCTTTCTGCTTTTATCTTTTTATTTTTAATTTTTCTTTTTCATAACTTATTTTTAAATTAAGTAAACTATCCATAAATTTGCTAAAAATTTCCATACATTTATCTACTTGCTCTATTTCTTCTTTTGTTAAAATACCATCTTCTAATGCATCTAATAAAATTTGTATTGCTCCTCCTAAATGTTCTTTTGCTGCTACAGTCATTACAGATGCTTTGAATATATCTCCAGATACAGTTTTCTTATCAAATAATTTTTCTCCAATAGGACATTTATTCTTGCAAAAATCCTCTATAATCTGTGGTGCTTCATAAAATTCTGCCATCCTTACCACTTCATCTGGATAAGGATCTTTTTTATTATTTTCTATCGCTATTAATCTTCTTCTTTCTATATTTAATATTTCAGATACTGTATCTCTATTCTTACAATCTTTAAATTTAGATGCATCTACTCTAGCTTCGTAATAAATATTTCCTACTGCATTAACTGCTTGTTTAGGCATCTTTATCACCACCAAAGAAGAATTCGTTCATAGATATTTCTGGAAATCTTTTATTGAATGCTTTCATAAAGTTATAACTTGGTCGTCTTTCAGCTCTTTCTAATTGACCTATATAAACAGTTACATAACCTAATTTTTCGGCAAATTCTTTTCTTGTTTCTCCTAAATTTTCTCTAAGATTTTTTATATTTTTTGCTATATTTTCGTACATATTTAATCACCTTCAAAATTTTTTAAAATTTTTTTTCAAGTATAATAGAGTACCGTTTTACTATAGTCTATTAATCAAAAAAGTACCTTTAAACTATATAGACTATACTTTTATTAACTTATCCACAATTTGACTTTTATTTATTATCTTGATATATTACAAGCACACCACAAAAATATTATTTTTGGCTATTAAAAAACATTGTATTTATATTTTCCTCTGGAAATCTTTTATTGAATTTCTCTAAAAAATAATATGTTGGATTAGCACATCCATACTCTATATTTTTTAGATAACTTTCACTGACACCTATTTCTGCTGCTAGTTGTTTGAGTGTCATTTGTTTTTGCTTTCTGAATTTTTTTAGATTTACGCAATGACTAGGTAATTCTTTCATTGCTTTCACCTCCCAAATTTTAAATATTTTAACTGAAAGGAGTTGTTACTTATGAACAACCTATTTAATACTGATTTTTTATATAACGATACTGAATTAAAACCTTTTAGAGATTTATGTTTACCCTTTAATGTTTTTCGTGGAAATATCCTAATTGGAAAAATTTATGCTTTTCATTGTTCAAATAATTATAAGGATTCTCTTCAATCTATAAGATTAAATTCAGAACCAGTTGTTCCTATAAAACCTGGTGATATACTTATTCAAGAAATCAACGAAGAAAAATTTATTGTTGAATCTTTAAGGCCAATAGATCCTTCTTATCATGAATGTATAATCAAATATAAAACTAATAATTCTTCTGATTCTGGTACTACTTTTAATATTTCCACTGTATCTGGCAATTCAGTTATCGGAAATCAAAATACTGTAAATATAGATCAGTCTTATACACTTGAAGATATATCTAAGTTACTCGAATCTCTTAATATATCTAGTTCCGAATCAGAAGAATTAATACAAGCTTTAAAAAACATTGAAAATACTGATTCTACTGTTCCTGTAAGAGGAATCCTCGCAAAATTTTCTGACCTCGTGAATAAACATCATGAGCTCATCGTAGCGATTGGGGGATGGGCTGTAGAATTGATGAAAGCTAAATAGTCTCAAATCACTATCTTTATTTACTATTGCCCTTTCCATTTCATATAAGAAGTTAGCCATTAACCGCAACCCTTGACACTCTCTTTCTAGGGTTGCTACTTTTTTCTCTAGTTCTTCTATTTTCTTTGAACATTTCTCAATGTACTTATTATTTTTTTCTTCTATAATTAATAATTCATCATATTTTTTATTACTTGTTGTTGCTTCTGGTTTTATTGACATCTTAAAATCCTCCTTTTGTAACTTTTAATAAACTAATTTGCGCTATGTTGTAATTTATTTCTCTTTGTTCGTATGTGAAAATATAATTATAAATACAATTATTAATTGGATTATGTTTCAAAAAAAATTTCCTCTATACTTACATCAAAGAAATCTGCTATTTCTTTAGCCTTTACTAAACTTGGTTTTGATTTCCCTAGTTCTATTCTGCTATATGCTTGTTGAGTAATTCCAAGTGCTATCGCTAATTCTTGTTGGGATATATTTTTTTCTTCACGTAATTTTTTTAATTTTAACAAGAGATTTTCCTCCCTTCTTTCCCACAATTTTTAATTGTATTTCTATGATTGCAGTATAACACAATTAATCATTGTATTCAATAGTTTTTTGTGTTTTTTACACTATTAAGTTGTATTTGTTTGTTTTATACACATAATAATTGTATTATTATTATGAAAGGAGTTGTTAATATGGATATTTTACAAAATAGATTAAAAAGTTTAAGAAAGGAAAATAAATTTACTCAAGAGGATATTGCTAAAAAATTAAATATGACTACTAGTGGATATGGTTACTATGAACAGGGTAAAAATAAACCACCACTTGAAATTCTGCAAAAGTTAGCATCTCTTTATTCTGTTTCACTCGATTATCTTCTTGGTAATGATGATATACGATTAAAAAATGAAATAAAAATAGATAGTGTTGTAAAAGTTCCTGTTTTGGGTTCTGTTCGTGCTGGAATTGGTGGATTAGCCGTTGAAGAAGTTATAGGATATGAATATGCTTTTAATCTTCCATCTGATGCATCTGATTATTTTTATCTTAAGGTTAAAGGTGATAGTATGGAACCAAAAATTTCAGAAGGAGATTTAGCTTTAGTAAAAAAACAATGTGATGTTGAATCTGGAGAACTTGCAATAGTTCTTATCAATGGAGATGAAGGTGTTATAAAAAAAGTTATCAAAACAGAGAATCATACTGTTGAACTACATTCATTTAATGCATATTATCCAGCAAGAATTTTTTCTGGTGCTGCTCTCCAGGATCTAAAGATTATAGGTAAAGTTATTAATACCACTAAACAATGGTAATAAAAATATAAATATAGGGGTGATGTTATTATGTCTAATGAAAAAAACATTTCAGAAAATGAATTATTTTCTAAAGAAGATTTTGAAAATTTATCTAAAAGCAAAAAATGGTACTTATCTACACCACTTGTAGTTATTTTAGCTATTGCTATCCCATTTACCATTTTAGCTGGACCTGTTGTATTTGGTATTTGCTACATAGCAGAAATTATTCTACTTATATTAATGATAAAAAATTACAATACATCTTTTAATATATTAAAAAATAAAATGCTAGATATTAATAAAATTTATTCTGATTCAAAATCTAAAATAGAAACTGAAAATATAATTAAAGAAGAAAAAGTTTCTGAGAAAAAAACTGAGTTTGAAGTTGAAGATTTTGATGGAATAAAATTTGAAATTACTTCTAGTATCTCATCTAATGTTTCAGATTCAAGTTTAAATAATGATGCCATTGTAGAATTTGATGATGATAAAGAAAATTCTGCTGTAGATGATTTATCAATTGAAACTTTAGTTGAAGAAAATTCAATTTCTGATTTACTTAGAAAAGCAAAGGCTGCTAATTCAAATTTAAATAAATAATGAGGTGATTATTCATGGGATTTAGAGTTAGAAAATCTTTCAAAGTAGCTCCTGGAGTTCGTGTTAATGTTGGAAAGAAAAGTGCTGGTATTAGTGTTGGAACTAAAGGTGCTAGAGTTAGTGTAAATAGTAGGACTGGCGCTCGTGCTACTGTTGGCATACCTGGTTCTGGAATAAGCTATACAACTTCGCTTAATTCTAGTAAGAAATGTAATACTTCTTCATATAAAAGAAATTCAGAATTAAAGTCAATGCAATCTCAGATTGATAAATTCGACCAATTGCAAAAGAATAAACTTGAAGTTGAAATGTATGAAAATAAATTAGAAATGATTCAATCTATACACAAGGAATGTGATGAGGATTTCAATTGGAATGGTATAGCTCAAACTCCAGCTCCTTTTGATTTATCTAATGGTGAAATTGGAAAAAATGAACGTAAAGCTTTGTCAGATTTAGAAAATTATAAACCTTCATTTTTTAATAAGCTTCTAAAAAATGAAGAAATTAAAAGGGATGAACTAGAAAAAGCTGTTACTGTTGCTAAAGAAAAAGATAAAACAGAATATGAAGAATGGAAATCTTTAAATTTATTAGCTAATGAAGTATTAAATAGAAATATGTCTTTATATTTACCAATAATCGAAGAAATGCATCCTTTTGATGATTTATTAGAATTTGGCAGTGGCTTTGAATTTTTCATTTATGAACCAAATTGGTTAGAAATCGATTTTGATGTTAATACAGAAACAGTTGTTCCAAAAGAAATAAAATCTCTTACTACAACTGGTAAAGTTTCTACTAAACAAATGCCTAAAGGCAAGTATTTTGAAATACAACAAGATTATATTTGTTCTTGTGTCATTAGAATGGCTAGAGATATATTTGCTCTACTACCTATAGATTATGTTGTAATAAACGCACTTGATAATAGACTTGATACCTCAACTGGCATTAGTAAAAAAGAAGTCATTTTATCTGTAAAAATTGAAAAGAAAAAACTTTCTAGTATGTACTTAGATTTTATAGATCCTTCTGATAGTATGAATCGTTTTGAATGTAATATGAACTTCAAAAAACTTAGTGGGTTACAGCCTGTAGATAGATTAATTGAACGTGATGAAATTTAATAAAAATAAAAAGATGCCATTTTTTAATAGCATCTTTTTTATTTTAAAACGTACTTTTGTTTTTTCTCTATCTATTAACTATATATACCAACAACTCTGCTTATAGCATATGAATATTTTTCAGTTAAAATTTTTACCACTTCTTCATTGTCAATCCCTAATTCTTTTAAAATAAATTCGTATAATACAACTTCTAAATACTTCATAACATAAAAATATGAATATGAATCTGATAATATTTTATTTGTTTTTGGATCATATAAATGTGTATGATAATTTCTAGTTTCAATTATATCATCTCTTAATTTTTTCTTTTTTTTAGAATTTAAACCTTTTAAATTTATTTTACTTTCTTTTAATAATTCTTTTAATCTTTTCCTAAATGTGATTTCATTAACTTTAAATAAATCTCTAAGTTTTTCTTCATCAATGGATTTTAATATTTTTTTTAAAAATTCCCGTTTTTCTTTTTCAGGTAGCTCATTGCATAATTCACTTATTTTTTCTTCTAGGTTTTCTTTTTCTTCTAAATTTCTAAATCTTCTAGATACAGACTCTAGTCCTTGTAATACTAATAAAAATAATATTTCTATTGGTATTACAATCGGCTTTGATACAAGTTCTATAAAAATATTTACTATATCTAATAATTTTTCTTTTTTATTGTTCCAGTTTTTTATAATAGTATTTAAATCTTCTTTTATATATTTATATGGTACTGTTATTTTATTTTCTTCTTTAAAATCGTATTTATATCCTGTAAAGTATTTTAAAATTTCTATATCTTCTAATTTATTTTTTATTCTATGCCCCATATAAACTCTTTCTCCAATAAATAAAGAAAAAATTTTAGATATGTCTTCTATTTCACTTATTATTTCTTTATAGGTAAAATTTTTATAGAATTCAAATTCTACATAATTTTCTTTTTCTAACTCTTTAATTTCTAAATAAATTTTATTATTTTCATTCTTAGTAATTTTTATTGTTTTATCTGGTAACCACTTTTGTATTTGTTTAGATTCAACATAAATATTTTTAAAAACTATTTTTTTAACCGAATCAAAACAATGACCTTTTATTATTATATTACTTTCACAGTAACAAGAATGTAAGGTTTTATTTCCTTCAAAACAATAATTATTTTCAATTTCAGGATTTAAAATCGTTATTTTTTCTCCATTATCTAGTTCTCCATTTATAATTTCTATATTTTTTCCTTCTAGTTCTTTTAGTATAAAATTTAAATCTAAATAATCAAATTTAAAAGATAGAATCCATTTCCCGTTTTCTTTAAAAAAATCTCCTTTAATTTCTTCAGTATTTTCTCCTATTTTCCATATACCTTTATATTTTTTATCTGTTTCCATATTTCCTCCATCATAATTTTTATTTATTCAAATACAATTTCTTCATTAATTTTTTCATGAATATCAATTTTATTTTTAATATCTATTTCGTTTACAAGCCATCCACTTAAGTTACAACTTCTTATAAATTCATCAATTCTATTTACCCCGTCTATTTCTTTTAGAGTTACTACAATACCAAATCTTATTCCTTCACCATCTTTGCTATCTAATCTATTTGTTGTTTTTACTTCTATTCCCCAATTTTTATTTTTATATGATTTTTTTGCTCTATTTGATTCTTTAGGAATTTCTGATATATATTTTACATTATCCCATTTTCTAAATTGTGCTCTAGCATCTCCTTCTAATATATAATGTTTTTCTGAGTTTAAATCATCCTCTTTATTTTGTTTATCCTTATTTATTGATGCTATTTTATTATCATCTTTTATTCTACCAAACTGTAAATTTAATTCTGTATTTGTATAATCTACACCTTGAGTTCTATTACATTTAGGAAAATAACACATCGTAGCTTTAGCTATATAGGGATATTTATCATCGTATAATGGTACTGGAAAATTATAATTATATGTATTCCATTTTTTACTAATATCAGATACTAAAAATTTTATCTCATCATTTTTTGTTTTAATGATGTCCTCTATTCTTATTGGTACTATTCCATGTCCATATAAAGCAACTTCTTCTGGTGTTGGATTCCCATTCCATCCTTTTGCTGAATCAATAATCAATGCTTTTGCAACTTCTCTATTTAATCCTAAAATTTCTTGATTGCTTCCAAGTGATAAATTCCATACTTTTATATCCTTATTACTTGAGATAATTTCTTTAATTTGTTTCATAATAGTAAAAGAAGAAAATTTACTTCCTATAGCAACTCCAAAATGTCTTACTTTAAATCTACCACAGCCATCATCTAGCCATTTATTAAATCGTGGACCATCTACTATTATTGATGAAACAGCCGTTCCATGATTATAATCTGTATTTTCTCTAGGCAAATTTTTATCTACCATATCATGATATTCTACCCAATCACTAAAATAAACTCTTGTATCAAATAAAGTATCTATAACACCAATAGTTGGCTCTATCGTAGGTTTTGGAATACTTATTATTGAATCATTTTCTTTTTTATTAAAATCATCTTTAGATAATTCAGATAAATCTATTGTTGCCATAGAAACAAGGTAAGGTGCTCTTTGAAATAATAATTCAACTTCATCCTTAGCCAAAAATACAGTTTGATTATCCAAAACTCTATTTGATAAAATATCTATTCCAAAATCCTTTAATAATTCTTTAGGTTCTACTCCTATATCAAATAATGTTATTATACTCTGTTCAATAGGAGATTTTTCTATTTCAACTTCAAAAGTTTCTATATATGATACATCTGCAATAATACCTCTAAATTTGCTTTTACTTAATTCATAATTATTGTATTTTACTTTTGAAAAACTTAATTTGTCATCAAATATTTTTTTGTTATTCCTTCAGTAAAATTTTCATTTAGTATTCTATCTGCTTTATATAACATCTCTATACTATTATTCAAATCTTCCATATTTATAAAATATGTTATTATATGTTTTGTTTTCTTTTTATCAAATTTTGCTCCAACAATAGATTGATTCGATTTTTCCCCTTTTAATAAAGTAGATATTCTATTACTTTTAGCTGCAATTTTATTATAATGTACACTAATTAAAATCCCTAAAAAAGGAGGTTTTTCATTTTCCCAAAACTCCTTTATTTGATTTAATTTTTTTACTAAGCTTAATATATGTTCTGATGTAACTTTTTTATGTCCATTTATAGCTACTCCACCACCTCCAGATTTTTTTGATGCTTGCACAAATCTTTGTCCTTTTAATTCTAGTATATTATTCATATAATTACTCCTTATTTAATTTTCTTGATAAATTACTTTTTGATTCTCCTTTTAATTTTTCTATTTCCCTTAAAGTAAATCCTTTAGAATAATGAAGTTCATTTATATCTGTATTTTCTAGATTACCAATTAAGTTATTATATAATCTCTTTAAATAATCATATTCATCATTTAAGTCACTAAAAGCTAATGAAGTTTTTATAATATTTTTAAGTTCTCCTGGGTATGGTATTTCTTTAGTATTCTTTAATATTTTTTTAAATAATCTAGTATCTTTAGAAATATTTTTAAAATTTTTGCTGTATGAAGAAAAATAATATTCAGCAACTTCTATTAAATCTTCTTTACTGTATCTATCAAAATTTATAACTGCATCAAAACGTCTCACTAATGCTTTATCAAAATTTAAAAATAAGTTTGTTGTTGCTATTATTACTATTTCTTTATTTAAGTCAGTTATTCTATCTAATTCTTTTAGTATTGTTGATGTTACTCTTCCCATTTCACGTATATCATTTGAATTCACTCTATCTAATGCTATAATATCTATTTCATCAAAAAGAACTACAGCATTATTTGAATTTGGTAAAGAATTTATCTCATCAAAAACTTTACTTATATTTTTATTAGTTTGACCTAATTTGCTATCTATTAAATTATCAAAATCAACATAAAATAATTCTCTATCTAATAATCTTGCTATATGTTTTACTGCTTCTGTTTTTCCACTTCCTGGTAAACCCTCAAATAAAAACTTATTAATTCCAATATTATGATTTACAGCATTTATAATTCCCTTTATATCATTTGTTATCTCTATTGGAAGATTTAAAGGTTCTGTATTCCTAATATCAATAGTTTTTATAAAATCACTTTCAAAATCATTTTCTTGTGGTGTATATAAATTAGCACCTGCAATTAAACTCATAATATATTCTGCTAATTGATCATCTCCTATACTATCAAAATATCTTGCTATATTTATAGCTTCATCTCTAAAAGAATTTTCTTTTTTTTCAACATGGTATTTTATTAAATTTATTACATTTTGTTTTTTCATAATAATTATCACTCCTTATATGTATAATAACATATTATGGGACAAAAGTATATATTTTAGGGACAAAAATGCAAACTTAAAATAAGTGCATAATTTGTACTTTATTATTTTGTCGAACATATGTTTAAATACATCTAAGGAGGTGCATTTAAATGAATTTAATTAATTTATCTATTATAAAATATAAATTGCGATTTTATAGACTTGTAATGAAATTATCTAAAAGAATTGATTTAAATATTACTAAAATGATTTATTCTCATTATAATAAAAAATACTTACTACTTACTATTAAGGTGATAGAAAATGGATTACTCTAAAAAATATGTATTTGTCCGAAAAAGAAATAATAAATTTTCAGTTACTATACAATATGAATCTGAAAATGGAAAAACTAAACAGAAAACAGTAGAAATTTTTGATAATAAAAAAGATGCTGAAAAATTAAAAGTAAAAATTCAAAATGAAATCAATGAAGAGAAATTTATAGCTCCAACTTCTACAACTTTTGTTGAAAAGTGTAAGGAATATTATCTAGATCCAATAAGAGAATTAAGTCCTAATACGAAGCGCAGATGGGATTCTATAATTAGAATACATATAGAACCTTTTTTTAAAGATACTTTATTAGAAGATATAACAATAAATAAGTATAAATCTTTCATTAGACATATATACAGTTTGAATTTAGCCGATGGAACTAAAGAAGAGATTCTAAATAAGTCAAATGCTGCTCTTAAAGATGCTTATCTTTGTAAGGAGATAAAGGAAAATATATCTGCTTTTGCATTTGCTACAACAAAGAATAAAAAGAAAATAGAAAAGAATATGTTAGATGAAGAAAATATGTATAATCAAGATGAAATTAAATTAATTTTAAAAAAGGCTGAATCTAGATACAATTTACATTTAGCACTCAGTACTTATATTTATACAGGTGCTCGTTTTGGAGAGATGGCAGGATTACTCTGGGATGATGTTGATTTTAAAAATAAAACTATAACTATACAACATAATTTACAGTATATCTCTGGAAAATACATATTAGGACCACCGAAGAACTATATGATCCGTACAATTTCCATTCCAGATGTTTTAGTGGAACTTTATAAAAAAGAATCCATCAAACAAAAGGAATTAAAATTGCTAGGATTATTAAATAAAGATTTTAACTTTGTTCATCTTAATGCACATCATAAAAGATGGAATAGCTCTAGCTTTTGTGCATCTTATAAAAGACTTATTGAGGATATTGGTAATTTAAGATATATTTCAGCACACAACTTTAGACATGCGCATGCAACATTATTATTAGCAAGTGGAGTTGATATTAATACTGTCAGTAAAAGGCTTGGACATAAAGATATTAATACTACATCTAAATACTACACTCATATTCTTAAAAAAGCTGATGAAAATGCAGCAAATAAAATTGAATTAATAATATAAAAATGGTCTGCATTATTAGACCATTTTTTTGTATAAAAAAAGTGGTTATTTAACCACTATAATCTCTAATTTTTATAAATTGTCAGAAAAAATGCAGAAGAATAAAAATATACTCTACATAACTTAAAGGGGTATTATTCCTTAATACATTATATTATACATATACTCTATTATAAATCGTGTTTACTTCTCGAACAAGCCCCAACATTCCTTATTTTATTTTTTTGAAACGTTGGAATTTAAAGGTTTTAAAGCTCTCTGTAGAATCAAATTTTAGCAATTGTCAGAAGAATCCGCAGAAGAATTATTTTATC